>TARA_R110000737_G_C14622979_1_pt1 | contig 10221 bp, 14 predicted proteins | sample TARA_R110000737 | Tara Oceans TARA_R110000737 (sample SAMEA4398027) | marine metagenome | biome: Polar Biome; feature: [SRF] surface water layer (ENVO:00010504); material: water (ENVO:00002006), including particulate matter (ENVO:01000060) such as... | depth 5 m
AATTGTTAGCATTGTATACCCCCGCTGCTCTTGCCGCCGATCCGTCAATCGTACAAACCATTATTTCCGCTATGAGCCAATATTCTAATGTGGTCTATTCAAGCGGAATGTCCTCACTTGCCATTCCCACCCTCAAAGCGAGCAATATCGTTCAATATAATGTTGTAGAAACACCTCAAATAGACAACAATTTGATAAACCTTAGAAATGATGCTGCAATTGCAACACTACGGAATCAACGAAATGCGGATATTGTTGTACTATTTGTCAATGGTAACTATACAGGAGTTACAGGAATTTCTTACGAAGGTCCTGATGCTGCACAAGCTTATGCTGTAGTGGAAATCCCTGAAGCAACTACTGATTATGTATTTACTCACGAGATGGGACATCTCTTCGGGGCAAGGCATCAGAGGTGCGACATAGCCAATACAACTAATTGTGTCAACACTATCAGCGGCTATCGGCATGGATACAACTTTCAATATGGACTGTTTAACACCTACAAAAGACGGACTGTAATGCATGAATATTATGAAGGGTATACAAGAATTGGAAGATATTCAAATCCAGATATTCAATGGAATGGAAATGCCACTGGAACTTCAGCTCATGAAGACAATGCAAGACAAATTGATGAACAGGCTTTAACCGTCGCGTCTTTTCGGCTTGGTCAGGACGTCGCATGCTATGTTGATGGCCCTACAAACATTTACAGTCCTGGCAACTACTCATGGGAGGCCGTGGTGAGTTGCGGGCAATCCCCCTATACCTACGAGTGGCGATATAGCACTAACGGGACTACTTTTGGCGCCGTATTGAGTACTTCTGCCATCTACACAAGGCCCGTGAATTATTCGGAAAATTTCTATTTACGCCTTAGGGTAGGCTCAAGCGATGGCACAGAATCTATTAGTATACAAACAGTATATGCTAATATTGGTGGATACTATAGAACATCAAGTGAAAGCTCCGGTACTAGAGATATTGAATTATTCCCAAATCCCGCTGGCGACTTTAGCGATTTAGTATTTAGCCTTAGTAAGGAGGCGGTTGTTGAAATAGTATTGTCAGACTTAAGCGGCAAGACAATCAAAAAAGTCGGAGATGGTTCTTATCTGTCCGGAAATCATAAAGTGAGGGTTAGCACAAGGGAATTAAATAACGGCATATATTTGTTGATATTCAATAACGGAGAATCACGACTCACAAGGAAATTGATTGTTTCAAAATAAAATTACAGCTATGAAAAATATTTCTATTTCTTTATTTGCTTTGATCTTGGTGGCATGTGGACAGAGCGACGACGCAATTTCACCGAATTCTTCTGGAGAAGTTGAGTATAATCTAAACGGTGTAAATCAGAAAACCGCTAATGTCTATTTCGAGTTGAACAGCTCCCCAGACTCCAAATTCTGCGACTTTGATAGTTACCTTTTTCGAATAGATAATTATGAGCGTAAAGTCAACGATAATATTCCTACATATGAAAGTTTCTACTTTGATAAATTGACCCTTGAGCCTGGTAAAAGAGTACTTGGAATAGTCGGTTGCAATAAATCTCTAAACCCAGGAGTATCTTTTTTTTCAAAGTTTTCTGACGATCTTCTAGCTGCAACTTATGATATTAGTCAAGAAGAACTGGAGAATAATTGGATTGCCATCGATGAAATCGATGAGGACACTAAAACGGTTTCAGGACGGTTTAGTTTGAGCTTCATTATGAATTGGGGGCACGAAGAGAATGCTATTCCGGATACTATCCGAATCACGAATGGTAGTTTTAATTTGACTCTTGATTGATTTTCATTTATGAAAATGGTTGAGAAATCAATGGGGGAAAGAACGGCTAGATGCCCAGCTCTCGGCCTTTTGACTGGCCTGTGGCCATCGTCTTTAGCCTTTCTTCAATTCTGGATTGGATCAGCCCGACAAAGTCCTGGTTAACCTGGCTTGCCCTGGCATAGTCTGGCCAGCGGGAAACGACTTCAGCTACCTGGTCGATGATCCTTTCCGGACGCATGATTGAATTCTTCTTTCCTTCAGAAGTCAGATCCTTTCTGGTAATGGCGGTTTTCTTTCCATTCACTGCCATATTGCTGTTTACCCAGGGATTGCCCGGATCATAGCTGTAGCAAACGTCATAGGCGGGTGCTGCTCTCCAGTCTTTGTTATGATCAAGAAGAAAGCTAAAGTTTTTGGTGTGGTCGTCGCAGTTAACGCCGAGCACGTTGAAAACCATTTGGCGGTAGAGCTGTTCCCTGTCAGGGTAGGGTAGCTTTAGGTACCTGGCGGTTTCAAACAAATGAGCGTAGGTGTGGCTGCTTACATCTTCGTAGTCAAAATGACGAATTCCACACAAGGTGTGAATGTGCTGCTTGCTGCCATGTTGCCGATCAAAGCGGGCCGTCATAAAGTGGCCCCGGCCGTTTTCTTCCATCAACCGGCAGTCCTGCATCTTAACACCGGCATCTTTAGCCATTTGAGAATAAGCGTACTCGATGCGGCCAAAGCCGGCCGAATCGCCCAGGTGATTGGTGCCGGCGCCAACATCGAGCTTTATGAGCCATTGTTTAAATTCTGGGCCATGGTCCAGCTGGCCAGACCGTATTTCTCCGGAAGCCTCATTCCAGGCGATCACCGCTTTTGCCCTGGCACCGCCTGCTGAGGTGCCTATGCTCAGGATGTCTTGAAAGCCTTCTGCCCTGTCTGGCTCCAGGTGAGTAGTCAGCTTTCCCGCTTGCTTGACTCCAAAGGCTGCAAGCTGCTCCAATTCATCGATGGAAATTCGGGAACGCTTTTCCTGTACTTCCCTTGCCGGGTGATACTCAATAGCGCCCATGCCACGACTACCAATGTAGGCAAGTCGGTCAAGGGGGGTGAGGTCAGAAAAGCTGACGTCCTTATTTTTGAAATAAGAATTCATGAGTCCTTCACCGAACCGGTCGGGCAGGGAATCTGCAAAAACACCGGGAAGGCCCTTGAAGGAAGCAAAGGGTAGGCCGGGAAACGAAAAAACCGCAGGACTGGATTTCAGGTGAATTGGGGATATTTCAACCCCCATCATCCTGAAATTATCTTCGTACCTAAACCTGGCTGAATTTGTGGTTTGATCCCAAACCAGGAAGCCCACATCCTGGCCCCATATTTTAACCTTTAGTGCCATGCTTTACCCGTTGTGGTTGTTTCTGTTCCATTTCGTAAATTAGCTTGGGATCGAGGCGAAGATCCCGCTTGAGCACTTGTGAAAAAGTGGTAAGCTCGTCGACATAGCGAAGTAGGGTGATGAAGTTGACAAGGGAGATATTCTTACCCCCTTCAAGCCTGGCCACAGTAGGCCTGCTGACTCCGGAATGCTGGGCCAACTCTTCCTGGGTGAAGCCAGCTTGAATACGAGCCACCTTCAGGCGCTGGCCTAATTCCTGAAGGATATCGGTATCTGAGGCAAAAAGATAATCCATGTGTATCACTTTTAATACATTATACGTAAATTTAGGCTATTATGTTTGATATTTAATACAAATCGACTTTCCCCTTCGGGAGCAACCAGCCAATATCGTAGTTAACCTACAAGTATGGAAGATTCAAATAAAACCCCTCAAAATATAAACGCATTAGTCAGTGAAATCGGTGAAAGAATGGTCTTATTCAAGCTTTACTCGATCATTCACGATAACAGCGGTTTGGAAATATTTAAGAACTATTCAGAGCCTGGGTATGACATTGGCATAAGAAATACTCATTTAAACAAAAAAGTCAAAATTGAAGTCAAAACAAGACAACATTTGGTTACGACCACCGCTGAAAAGAGTAAGAATACTTGTCACTTTACATTAACAGAGAACGAGTGGAATCATTCAAATTTTCTAATCGGTTACTGGATTGACTACAATGATTTTTTTATCGTGCCAACATCGGAATTAACGAAGACTAACAACAACAAAAAGTTGGTCTACAAATTGGTGTTTTCTAGATTGAAAAAGGTACAAAGTAATATGATATACTCCGAACAGGTTATGCCTTATTTGAACGATTGGGCAACACTTCTAGAATTCTTGGGAACACCACCCGAACAAAAATAGCTGTTTGTAAGGCGAATTGGCTATATTTATCTTATAGGAACGAAAGAGCAATCCGAGATTTTTAAGAAACAAGGTTACCACACTGCAGCTGAGGTATCTGGTGAAACCTTTACCAGGATTACCCAACACGTTACCCAATTGGTATTGGCTGACCATGCTAAATTGAAGGAGTTGAGAGCCACTAAAAGGAAGAAATAAATTCGGGTTATGACTTCTAATACCTCAGATCGGCAATAAACGGCACCTTGGCCATGCGCTGCACATCGAGCGCATAGACACCAAATTCTTCAACGACTTTGCCTTCCATCAGATACACCCCTCGTCCCTTAAACGGATATTCTTTTAGCGATGGGGGAAAATGTACCGTATCAAAAAAGTCTCCCGATAGATCGATGAAGTGCCCAAAGCAAAGCCTTTAGTGAAAGCACTTGGTCAATTTAATTTAGATACCTCTTATCCGTTCTGCAATCCGTAACTGGCAATAATGACTATGGGCGCATATTTGCGCTTTAGTGTATTTTGGCAATTCGATTTCACCTTCGTATTCTTCTGGAATGAGATTGTTGAACTCGGTTAATACAATTTGCATCTCATCCAGGAGCGCTTTTTCTTCATTAGTGTAGTCGTCAAGCGAGTCTTTAGTGGTGTGATCAATATCTATCGCTTTTTTAGTTTTCAAATAAAGCTTCCAGGAACGGAGTTGTTTTAGTCTTATTGCCGGGGGTTCAACCGTTGAGTCATTCTCATCCGCCCTGCTTTGACTAATTTCCGCAGCAACCAACCGTTTCATTTTTAATGTTTCAGCCCTCTGTGTTAAAGGCGAATTAAAGCCTTGCGACCGCTGGTAGTTGGTAATAATCCGCACCGCCCATGCTGAGGTGTTTTTGATGATAATCTGAGTTTTCACGCTTCAATTTATTTAATCCAACCAAATAATTAAAGGCTTGATTGACAGGATGTTCATTTCTCCATGGTAATGTGGTTTGTTTTACTCACCTCAAATCTCCAAAACCATATCTCTTCGAAAGGCACCATGCTCATTGGCCACTGTATAACCAAGCTGGTTAGTGTGAAATGTTGTCTTCCCTATCGTTAAAGGCACCTGGTTATGGTGAGTGTGACCGTGGATCCAGTGATCAATTTTGTTCTTCTCGGTCAGCCACAGCAAGTCTGTATGGAAGGCCTCGTTCAGAGACATTGAGTCAGGGTAGTCACAATAGTATGGAGGGTAGGGGGCATGGTGACTGACTACGACCGTTTTTCCCTCAAATGGCTTGGCCAACGCCGTTTTCAAAAATGCCAGACACAGTGCATGGCATTCATTGTACTCATGCGTACTGAACCTTTCGTCCTTGTATTTACTGACCCTGAAGTCATTCATCCTGGGATCGATGAACTTGTGATTAGTAATGTGGGTGAACAACGTGGTGAAAAGCAACCGTACGTTGCCTTGTTTTATTACCTGGTTATTTAGATAGACGATATTCTTCCTTACCTGAATCTTCATTGATGGAAACAAGCCCTCAATGTCAAAGGAGTATCTGTAGAATTCGTGGTTGCCAGCTATCATGTACACCTTCTTAAATTGGCTTGAAAGCGTATCAAAATATGGCTCTCTAAACCAGTCTTCATGCAAGTGGGTAATGTCACCCGCCAGGATCAGAATGTCGGCTGACGGTATGAGCGAATTTTCCTCCATCCATATAGAGTTGGGAGCCATTTCCAGGTGAAGATCTGAGGCGAATTGGATTTTCAATGATAGCGTTTTGGTGTGGTAGATAGTAATTGAAATAGTAAACGGGGGCCTAAGAATAATGCTGCTATTTTGGTTAAAATAATATTATATCTCTAACACGAATTAACCAAAATGCAATTTTCGGCATTCTGAGTTTGGCAGGAAATAGGTGCTTTTTTGAGCCTGATTTCACTCTCCATTGGCTGGTTCAATCGGTGACAAAAGATAGGCATCAGGCCCGTAGGTGCGAATAAATAAATGAGCTTCGTCCGATAGGTCTAACTTTTCAAGCTGTTCGATTAACCTTCCCTGACTTCTGATATGCTCCCACTCAAAGAAGCCGATTCGTTTTAATTTCCTTTCCTTGGCTAACCGCAAGGCCATCCTTGTCATGGCCAGGTCAAGGAACAGGTGCGCATATTTTTCGTCATTGACGACCTTAAAGAATTCGGCTTCGTCCATACATTGTTTCTTTAATTATTGTCATTACTGGCTATTGCACTAGTTTTTTGACTGCCCCGTAAGCTGTATTTGAAGGTGGAAGAGGTTCACTCCAAAATTTAACAGGTCTACTGATTTTTGATCATCTAAATACAAAGCAGAGATCGCTGCCATCAGCCTTTCTCGGCTTTCCTCTAGTTCCGCATCGTATTCCTCAATCTTTTCCTTTGAAATCTTATGAGATTTGGCTAGCCATATGGCAACATTTTTTGTGACTACATCGATGAAAAAGGGCGCAAGCTCTTTACTGGTGACTATTTCAATTTTTGACATAAGAAGAATTTGACTTTTGGACTTAAACAAATCTAGTTATTCCACTGCAAAATTGCTAGATATAACTAGTTGTTAGGCGCTTAAAAGCCTAGGATTTTGCGGCCTATGCCGACACCAACAATTCTAGAAAGGCTTGGCGGTAAAATCCGGGAGCAACGGGCGTTGAAAAAGTACAGTCAGGAAGAACTAGCCTTCCGGTCAGGTATTCATCGTGCCTACATTGGATCTATTGAAAGAGGCGAGGAGAATGTAACCATGCTTACCCTTGAAAAGATTGCCAGGGCATTGGAGGTGAAGGTGAGTGATTTGATTGATGGCTAACCATGATTGAATCCTTTCCACAGGCTTTGTCGAAATGTTTGGGAAGAGCAGTCCTGTAACGAATGAAAAAAAGGCAAAATCTTTTTAGACCATTCGGTATTCGCTATTCGAAAGGTATGAAACCGATGTGTTCCTATTCAAATATGAACTAAACAAAAGATCAATTTCAATGGCATGGTGATCAAAATCTGGAAATCAATTTCAGCAAGATCGACCCACTGAACGGCCAAATCTGGCTCTATACAAAGGATAAGGCGCAGAGAGGAATTACAGTCAGTCAAATGCTGGGGCACATTCCACCAAGGAAACCATAGTCAATGTGCGCATTACCCAGAAAGAAATAGAGAAACTTATCTGTGGTCTCGATATCTGGAAGGCCCGAAGGAGTCCAGGCGAATCGGACTCACGGAGACTAAAGGTGGAGAATCCGGCAGCAAGGTTAATTTTTGTGTTCCTTCCTAAAACATAGCAGCGTTGGTTGGTATCTGTGATGAAAGGTATTATTGATACGATGGTATAACTTGGGGAAATTCGTAAGATTGCAAAAGAAAACCCTCCTGTTCCACCAGGAGGGTCTATAGGCTATTAAAGGAAAAGAACCTTTAATAGTACTCCCACAATGAAAATTACGCTAATGATTGTCTTGGTATCAACCTCTAAGGTTACCTTGACATTTGGTTGATGGGGGCCATCTCTTTGGCTCCCATTTTCTGTTTTTGGGATCATATCACCTCCTTTCCGTTTTTGATAAATAGTTTCATTTTTCACAAAAGCATAGGTACAGGAATCTTTTATCTTCAAGGGTAATAATTCTCTTCAAATTTTCAGAGGACACAATTTTCTTCACCTTGCTGTAGAAGTATAGGTAATTCCATGAGTGGAAGTTTTCACTATGTCGTCATGAGTGATTTATTTTTTTCGGTATCGTTAGGACAGCTTTTTTCAAGCTGACAGTAATTGTAAGCTTAGCTAGCACTAACAGTAAGCTTGGCAAAAAAATACGTCCAAGCATATGGGCAATTACCAGATAACAAGCGATTGTGTCCGAAAACATGAGATTGGCAACAAAAACAGGAAATACCCGGCCATGGTTATCAAAAAAGGAGTGCTGATCCTCCAGAGTCGGGGTGATCTGCCTGGCTGCAGGAAAAAAATTGATAACAAAACATTCGAATCTGACGAATCTCCGTGACAGCACGTTGAGAATCTGGGATCGAGGTTGGGACGGTATTGCATAAGCCGGAACCAACACATAAATTCATTTTCTAATAGCAGTTCCCAAACAAATGAAAGTAATTATTTCTGCTGTCTTGTTTTTTGGTTTAAATGCCGCTTTCGGCCAGATCACCTCTGATGACATTGAAATTTATGTAGAGGGGCTTAGTGAGGAATACGAACAGAAATTTAGAAGTGCATCAGAACAAATACCTGATGCCCTAAATAAACTTGGGATTACTTCCGCTACCAAATCCGTGAAATTGCAAGTCATCTACCAAGACTCGCAAATTAACTTTATAAGATTCATTGTGGACTTCGATGCTGACTCAGCATTGTTACAGAGTAAGTATAAACAACACCAAAGGAGCACCCAAGTTTATGGTGATGGAGGAGTCAGTGTTTTACTAATTGAAGACCTATTTTCGGTTCTTGCCCAAATAAAAATAAGTGCTGCTAAGGACGGTTACGCCCTTGATAATGAGATAATCGGCTTCCGAAACGTGGTTCGATTAATTGATAAAAAAGGAGATTGGATCCAGTTCTATTCGAATAATTCTATGAACCGGTACGGGTTCATCCAGACAAGCTTTAATAATATAGTTCATATGAAGGTTAATGGTGTTGATTTTGAGCTTGAATCAAACAATTACAAAGCCTTGAGCGAAATAAAAGTATTTTGGGTAAACAGGGTAGTAGGGCTTGACGGAAAACCAACGCCGTCCTATTACTTTCTTAAATTCTTTAACCTTCTAGATGAATAGCTGGCAGCCTAATCATCATAGTTTGCCGCTTTCCTAGCCAGCTTTTACATGCTTAGTTTGCGAAAGCCACCTCTACATAAATTTCTCCGTCTTCATTCATTTGCGCTGCAAATGTGATATCTATTTTCTTTCCAGATTTGGCAACAACCTCTGCCAGGCATTCACATTTGGACAGTTCTTCGTAGACGGCGGTGGTTCTAGCATTTGCCAACTTAGCCTCCTTAAGCCCCTTAAAGACTTTGTAAGAATCCAGAATATGCTTATTCTCGCTCAGGGTGGAATCTAATGAATTCAAATCGGCATATTTTTTTCTGAATTCTACTTTCACGTTTTCATAATAGTTATTGGCACCAATTCTTTCGGCGTCATAATTAGCTTTTGAATCATATCGAAGGTCTTGTAGAAGTTTAAGAGCGGCATCACCAACAGTAATTTCTCTAATCAAGATTTCTTGAGCTGCGATCTTAATTTCTGCATCACCACATTCCGGTATAGTGTTACACGAGGATAAATAGGATAATAAAACTAAAGTTAGATAGACAAAAAGTTGGGTTTTCATACTTTTAAAGTTGTATACAATTCAAGAAAGCCTAACAATATAAAAAAATTCTCTTAGTCGCTGAATTCATCACTACTCCGGGTTATATTTTAAACGATATAGTCCGATTTTAGACTTTTTGAAACGTCACGAGAACTTCTACAAGGTCAGCCATTTATTAATGCTGATCCTCCGGAGCCGGGGTGATCTGTCGGGCTCCAGGCAATAAATTGATAACAAAACATAGGATATAATTATAGATTTCTTTGTTAGTTTTTAGAAAGCGTTGATAATCAACGAACAAAAAATCACCTTGGCCGGTCTTAAAAACGACTCCGAGAGTAGAGAGGTCTTTCCCAGGAGAAACTGGCTTTTGAAGTTGGATCCCATCCTACTCACATCTCCAGACTTGAAAATGGCCAAAAGCAGCCCACGCTTACCACGATATTCAGACTTGCCGAAATTCTTGCAGTGAATCCAGCGTATTTTATTGTTGAAATTTCAAAAACGTTGTGACGATAGTGTGACCATTCACGGAAGCAGCCGAAGCTCTCGATTGTTCGCTAGCCTGGTTAGACCCCCTCGGCGGCAAACCTAGTGAGTCAATCTAGACTAGACCAAGTTTTTGCTCGAAAAAGAACGCATCTGTTTTTTTCAAATGCAACCTTGGTTCAGAGTTCAGAACCAAGGTCGCAAATGTAATTTGACACTATGGTCATCGCCATTCTGACTGCCGTCTAATCATTCGGCAGACTATTCTCACTTTTGCCATCCCTAGCTTTTATTAACAAG
>TARA_R110000737_G_scaffold239142_2_pt1 | contig 10214 bp, 21 predicted proteins | sample TARA_R110000737 | Tara Oceans TARA_R110000737 (sample SAMEA4398027) | marine metagenome | biome: Polar Biome; feature: [SRF] surface water layer (ENVO:00010504); material: water (ENVO:00002006), including particulate matter (ENVO:01000060) such as... | depth 5 m
TAATGTCCAGTACGAACGCTCAAAGCAGCGTTTCGCGAGTAGCTGCTGGTAAGCTACGGCGATGGCCTTTCGTCCGGAGCGTAGGAAGTGTGGAGCTGGCGATCGCAAGGGTCAGAAGACCTGCCCAGATGATGTAGAGCGGTGTGTAGCCGATCTCGCGGAAGAGGGTGGGTGCTGCGTTGGGAATGCCTGTAAGAAGGCCAGAGCGCTCTCCCGGAGCGAGGTATTGGACCACTGCGCCACGGTGGTCGATGATCGCCGTGTATCCCGTGGAGACGGCTCTCAGGGTCGGGAGGCCGGTCTCCGCAGAACGCAGCCGCACATAATCCAGAAGGAGCCTTGATCCCAGAGTTCGACCGAACAGGCCCTCCGAGGAGATGTTGAGAAGCCATTCGGCCCCATCGGTCTCCCGTGATACGGCCCCTGATGCGATGCCCTCGTAGCAGATGAGGATGGCGAAGTTAGGGAAGCTCGATCTCTGGGTGACTTGCAGAGATGGCCCGGCCTCGATACCGGACGCTGGCCCGACGACCGGGCGAAGGCCGAGCGCGGCCAGCCAGTTCGGGACAAACTCGCCGAACGGCACCAAATGGGCCTTGATGTATTGATCTTGCAGAGCCGCGTTGCGGGACACCACGGCTGCGGTGTTGTGGAGGTGGGGCGTATAGTCCTGATCCATCTCGATGCGGGTGTAGCCTGCGAGGACGCCACGGGCGCTACCGCTCAAGGCATTGGCGAGCCGCTTGCGAGCATCGCGATCCGTGCTGAGATCGACAGGCACCGCATTCTCGGGCAGGACGATCAGGTCGGCACCGGAGCGCGAACCTGCCTCGATCTGCTCAACGAGCCTTTGCATGGTCCGTTCCAGAGGATCGGGGGCCGTATCCAGAAAGGCCAACGGCGGGGCCGTTTGTGCGAGGTAGACACTTCCGCTCTCACTGCTTCGCGTGAAGGTAATGGGGGTTGGTTCATGCAGCGAGGCGAGCAGGACGGCGGGCACGGCCAGAGCGGAGCTGGTGAGTGCTGTGGTCCACCAAGGAAGGCGCGGATGCCGGGCCACGCGCATTACAACCGCAGCGATCAGGAAGAGAGCCATGGCGGCCCCGTGGATGCCTCCGACTGCGAACAGAGGCTGGGCGGAGCTGTCTAGGAGCACACGAGAGATCGGCGCCAAGGGGATGCCGTAGAGCAGATCTGACATGAGCACGTCCGCGACCGAGAACCACAGTGCAACGAGGAGGGCGCTGGGTAGAGACCTCGGGGAGCAGTGCAGAACGCGAGAGGAAAGCCGTGTCATGGCTGCTGCGGCCCCCCACCAGGGGAAGAGCAGGAGCAGGGCACCGAACTCGGTTGCAAGCGCCTGTAGCGAGTAGGTGGAAGGGTCGGCGACGACACTCTCACCTAGCCAGTAGCATGTGATGCCGTAGTAGATCAGGCCAAAGGTCAGCCCCAAAGCAGTAGCCGAGATCCATGAGCGTGTTTCTGTGATGGCCCAGAAAATGCACGCCAACGCCGCGAGGGTGACAAGGAGAGCAAGGTCGGCCACGAGCTGAGGCGCGGACACGCCCAAAAGTGTGGGGCCTGCGTGAGCCATGGCGAGCGCAATGGCTGCGCAGGCCCCGACGAAGAGCGGAGACCTGGGGATCGAATGGGTCACGGCTGAGTGCGTCCCTCACAGACATGATCCCGCGCGGCGGCCAGATTATCTGTCGACCCGATCAGTTCGGGCGTAGGGTTCCGAGTGTCTGCGGCCCACAGGTGCCCATCGTCATCATGAATGAGATGGCGACCGGAGCGCTGTGCGAGCTTCATGGTGGTGTTGAGCGCGGTGGCGCGACGGAGGAGTTCGTGCGGTTGGGGAAGGGAGTGCTGCTTCATGCTACCCGGTCCTCTCGTCTGGCTTCTTCGGCCTGGCTGCGAAGGGTTGCAGCGCTCGCGCGGGGGCGACCGATGCGGTCATTCCTGCCGTTGAGCCAGCCGTGGCTATAGCAGGCGGAGCGGTTGGACATCCTGTCTTGGGCGGAGTCGATAGGGTCGTCAGTGAAGCCGTCTCGATAGCCCTCGATCATGTCGTCGAGCATGTGGGTCTTCCCTTCCGTTTCGGGTGTCGTCAGTACCGTGGCAATGTGTTCAGGAGCAGCACTGGCCGCGCTCGGTGCTAGGCCCAGCGCGAGTAACGAGATCGCGATCTCGTGTTCCGATCCGTGCATCACAAGAAAGTTATTGTTGAATAAATGAGCAAGCTCATGCTCTTCCAGAAACACAACCCAAGCGCGTTGCTGATCATGAGTCGGAGTTTCTATTTTAAGTACGAATGAAGAACTGAGCTGCTGAGCGAGGTGGCTGGCAGCGCCCCGTGAGCTGGCGAGAACCCAGAGAACCGACGTTTCCGTAATGGCTCTATAGGGCTGTGGCTTGGCTGGCGGGACGCGATCTGAGCTAACGATCGCCACGGTGATTGCTGCGTCGGGGAGCCGATGCGCGGTGTTCATTTTTGGAGAAATCTGCGGTGGGAGTTACACACCGTTCTTCAGCTCTCATCTCGGAGACAATGCGCTTCGAGGCATCCCAGCCATCCTCCCACGCCTTAACATGCGAAGAAAACAATGCGTTATCGTCGATGTCCTTGATCTGGTCCATATCCGGATCATGACAGGTGTAGCGATCCATCCCCTTTGCATAAGCCAGGGTGCCAAGCATCCTGGAATATTGGAGGGGATGCGGCGCATCTGCCCGTTTTCGGTGTGTGTCCATCTTCTCCAGTCCCTTCATGACCTCCTGTGCGATACCTGAAAGGATAGGTGCAAACTGGATGCTTGTAAATAATCCAGCCTATTTATTACCTTTGATTGCCCGGCGAAGGCGGTCAACTTTTGGGAGAGTGGATGGAAAGATGTTTACGACGCCAAGACCAATGGCGGAAAGCGCGAAACCGGAGCCTGTGACGACAGCGAAGACGGTTCCATGATCAAACTCGCGTGATGCGATTAGAGACCCCAAGCCCGCGATGATCAAGACGATTGGTCGGTTGTAGCGAACGATACCGCGCCGTAGGCCAAATATCGCCAATGCTGTGATTGCGAGGACCGTGCCCAAGTACAAGGGACGATCGGTGGAGGTGATGAGGCTGCCGCCTTGGGCAACGATCCCGATGGCGATCATCAGGCAGTAGAAATCTGCGGCACCTCGGAGGCCGGGAAACTTCTCCCGCTTCGGTTCTGCTTGTGACATGAGAGTATTCCCTTTCTTTGATGTTGGAAATAAGGCCAGCTTACCATTGCGACCTGTTCAAAATCATGCCTCAAGAAATTTTGCTTCCAAATTAACGCGGACCTTTGAACTTGCTTCCCGGTCTCGGCGTTTTACACTGTACTTCTAATTGCTTAGTCTTGGAGCGCTCGCGAAATGTCGCCTGCGATGATAACAAAAATCGACCGTCTGGACCGCTTGCGTAGCAAGACCGGGCTTAAAAGCGATGCAGAACTCGCACAACTCTTTCGTGTTTCGCATGGCGCGTTCCGGCGCTGGAAGGATCTGATTAGATCCGGTCGGTCGGTCGAAGAAGTGCTCCCTGGCCCGGCCATCGTGATTGTCGAGGCAATTGAGGAAGGGCAGCTCGAAATCTCGATCGAGCGCGTAAGGTTCCTGTCGAGAGCCAAGCACGATCCGCACGATCTGATGCTACAAGAGCGAGAACATGAATGGGACGTGAGGCCGTGTACCCGTACCGGCCAGTGGCGGATACTCGTCCCCGAGACCGGCTACTTCGATGTTCCTCGTTCCTGGTTCCGTCGGAGGATCGTTCGGCTGCACGAAATTTGCGACTACCTTGAGCCGGATCGGAGGGCACACTGCGACACCGTTCTGGCCCGGTACAAGGAAGTCCTCGACGAGAGAGTGTCAGAGACAATTTGATCCTCTCGCAGTACCGCCTTAGATCGTGATTGAGATACGAGGTCGCAGCTCCTGGCCGGCCAAGGCGAAGAAGCGGCTCCGGCGGGCACCTTGGATCTCCGCACGAAGGATCGGATACCCCGTCTGCTCGTGAAGCCACGCGGCCCCGCGCATCCACTTCGGTTCGTCAGCGCCCAGCGCCGCCAGCTTGCCCTGCGGGAAGATCATTACAGATCTGCCTTGGCGCAGCTCCGAAAGGAGTCGGCGGGCGCTAAAATAGCTCTCCGGCGACATGGGGATCACTCGCCCAAGGCCGCGACGTTGCAGGTAGGCCAGTCCGCGGCTGGTTAGCCGGTTGTTGACCGAGAAGTTGGGGTTGACCGGGAAGGACAAGGGGACCGGAGAGGCCGCCGCGATCATTAGACCATCCAGCAGACTTTCGTGGTTGCAGGTCAGAATTGCAGGGCCGTCCAGCAGATGCAGCGCGGTCTCCGTGTAGCGAACATTGGCACGGGCGGCTTTCAGGAAAAGCCTCCGCCACGGCGGGAGAGAAGCCAAGCTAATTACATTGGATATGCTGCGGGGCGCAGGAATGTGGTCAGCAGTATCGGTCATGGGGAAGCCTGTCAGGTGATCGGGGATCAGGTTAATGACGCGCCGCAGGCGCGGGGAAAGTGGTCAGCCGAAACTGAAATGGTCATCCATCAGTGTAAAAGGTCATCAGGTACGGCGAGCGCTGGCGGTCGCGGAGGTACTGCGCACAATTCATGTACCCTGATGGCAGGATAGTTCCCGAGGGGTTCAGCGGTTTCGATCCGATGCTCATACGATAGCCATGTTCAAGCGGGCTATGCCCGCGTCGGTGATGCCGTATCCGGCTCCCGCGAACTCTCCATCGTCCGTTGTCAGGCCGCGCGAGTAGTAGCAAAGGCCGTGGTCGGCGAGGGACCGTAATACGGCCCTGGCGATCTCTTTCGTGACGTGCTCGGTCTCGAAGTGACGAAGGCTAAGGCAGCATTCGGTCCCGACCTGGGCCAGTCGCTGAAGGATGTGGTGATCGAGGGCGCTGCGAGCTGCTTTCAGATCATCGTCTGCGGGCATCATGTGGTGGTCTCCTGCGGGTCTCCGTTGTCGGGATCGAGATTGGTCAGCAGCTCTACACCAGCATCGGTGATCTGGTAGCGTTTGCTGCCGCGTGTGCCGGTCCGGGATGAGCGCGGGCTAGCAATCGCCAGTTTCATCCGGACTAGCCTGTTTAGCCTGTGTGAGTGGTCACTGCCCGTAGTTCCCCCAATGTCGGCTGGGCGTACCCAGCTACGATCACAGTTCCGGGCGGCGAAGAGCGCTCGAAGGATCGCGATGTCTGCTTTTTGCGGACGAGGATTTGCGGGGATGGGGGGCATGGCTCTGCTCTGTTTCAATACAGCTTGCCGCTCCGCCCTCGGATCACCGGGTGCGTCATGACTGTCGAGGCGGTGTAGTGGGTGGCCGAGAACCACCACGAGTTCGAGTATTTGTCATCCACGAACACCCAGCCTCCAGTTCCCTTGCGGTTACGGTGCCGGAGCGCCGCTTCCGAGGTGCTGAACTGCATCATCATCAGAGTGCTCGCCTCATCCTCGATCATGTCGGGGAACGCGGCTTCGTCGTTGGTCATGTGGTCTGCCATTGGTTTCTCTAATCTCCCTTACACGTGTAAATACTAGAATAGCTTTTTTACACTGTCCAGCTTTTCTCTGTGGACTTCTTGATAAAGTTGATTATATATAAGCAACATTAGCAGAGAGGAAAGGAGACTAAGAATGCACATGCTGCTGAATACGTCCGCCCCTGCGGATCTGATCAAGGATGTGACCTGCCATTATCGCTGCCTGAACTGCGGCACAAAATGGCAGGAACGAGCCACGCAGGAACGCCCGTCATCCTGCCCGGATTGCGGCCGGAAGACCGACGCGGATCTGGTCATCTGGGATGAGGAATCCTGATTTCGGGATTGCCTGTCACGATCATGGCGGGCGGCACCAAGCGGCTTCTTGGTCGCTTCGTATCGCCCGCCTCGCGACGCAAAAGGAGAATTACATGCGCCATTTTAAAACCAGAGAAGCCGCCCTTGCCTATGTGATGCCGGAGCTGCTGGATTCGCTCCTTGAAGATCTTGAGCGGCAGTGCGGTAGCGAACGCGAGCACTACACGGATGAAGACCGCAACGACATGGAGAAGCGGATCGCCGATCTCGAAGAGATCGAGCAGGACGTGATGCTCGCGAATGCAGAAGCCGACATGGCTAGTCTGATCGCGAAGGGCGCGACGTTGCAGGATTTCATCCGCGCTCTCAACGCTGCTGAGACGCTGGACCTGCGTTCCGTGGCCTTGATCCAGAAGGCTCGTGACGAACTCCACCGGGAAGGTGAGATCGAGATCGACGACGAGACGATTATCGCCAAAGGTGACGACCCTGGCGCGTATGTCCTCGCATGTGCGTGGGTGGGTGCATCCGAGGCAGATGAGGTTGAGGAGCACGATCATGCCGGGGCGTAAGTACAGCGACGAGCAGTGCAACGAGGCGGCTGTACTGCGCGAGGCTGGCATGTCCACAGCTGCTATTGCGAAGCGGCTCGGCATGTCGAGCGGCGCGGTCTACTGGCACTGCCTCCGGCTCGGAGCCGATACTCCCAAGGCTTCGCGCCCTGCTGCGCCGAAAGCAGGGCGGATGGTCGTGGAAAGATCGGGCCATGTGGTTCGTCGGTTTAGCGCGGAGGAGGATCAGAAGATGCTCGACATGGAAGGGAGCGGGGTTCGCCTGAGCGAGATTGCTCGGACGCTGGGCCGCAAGCGCAACTCGGTCGAGGGACGGCTGATGACGCTGGCCCGCAAGGAAGCTCGTAGCGAGGAGGAAACAGCATGAGCGTGAAGAGCCAATGGAACATGGCCTGCCCGAAGTGCCGCCGTGACGATTGCATCGACATTGTAGCGAGCGTGACGGTCAGGCTGGCCGAGGACGGCACCGATACGGATGCCAGCTCGGACCAGAGCCATGAGTGGGGTGATACCAGCGTGGCGGGATGCAAAGCCTGCGGCCACATCGGAACCGTGCGCGAGTTCCGCTCGGCAGACGCGGTGAGCCTGCCCGGGCTGGATGGCCGTGAAACCGCTGCGGTGCTCGCGGGCTTGCGTCTCGTGCAGCGGGAATTGTCGCGCGGCGAGTTCTTGCCGCAAGGGGTTCACTCCATTTTCGATGAGGACGGCGCCATCGAACCGCTCGATGCTGACGAGATCGACGATCTTTGCGAGCGGATCAACGGCTGATCTGTACTGTCGGATTGCCCCGAACGTGGTTTGGGGCAATCCTAGTGTTCGACACCTGACATAAGAGGTTTATGGATCTAAATCCCGGTTCATCGGCTACCTGATCCAGTTTTCAATCCGCAGGCCGCGAACGCGGGAAAACTCGCCCGTGTTGTCCGTCACGAGGATTGCGCCAGCGGCGTAGGCATGAGCCGCGATCAACAGATCGTTCGGGCCAATGGTCTTGCCTGCGGCCTCAAGCTCGGCACGAATGCCGCCATACTCCGCGTCAGCAGGCACATCGAATGCCAGAACCTGCACACTTTCCAGTATCGCTTCGACATACGCCAAGAGTTTTGCGGACCCTTTCTTGGCACAGCCATATCGTAGTTCTGCCGCCGTGATAATGCTCACGCAGATCGCATCTGGACCAACATCGGCAATACGCTTAGCCGCGCTACCGTCAGGATTTCGCAGAAGGTCGGAGACGATATTGGTGTCCAGCATATAGAGGCTCAAAGGTCGATTTCCTTGGCTGGGAGAAGCGTCTCATCCACGTCAGGAAACTGATCCTCTGGTCCGAGTGGCTCTAGCCCAGCGAGCACTTCAAGCAGGTTTTTGCGGCGCACCGGCTCGATGATAAGCCGGTTCCCATCACGATATATGTTTACTCGATCCCCCGGCATCTCGAAGTCTGCGGGAATGCGGACGGCTTGGCTCTTGTTGTTGCGGAAGAGCTTGGCTTCACGAGGCTCTGAATGTGACTGCGGTTGCGGCATGATCGCCCCTCCTGTTTGGGTGTATATACATAAGCATATACATCATGATGCGGAGATTTTCAAGTAGCTGATCAGCCAGCCATCAACCCCGTATGGCGGAGAGCTGGAGTTTCTTCCGGTCGGAAAAATGCTGGCCGATACAGTGAATGGGGAGCAGGTTCTGGTCTTGGAAACAGGTGCAGGGCTGCTTGCGCCGCAATGTCGGGGAACCGAACCAGGAACCTTATGAAATCCGATGAAACAGGGCATGGGCAACCTCTCAAGACGTGGTGAAAGAAGCCGCGTTGCTGCCGCTGGGTGGGCTGTGGTATCGAGGCCGGAGCGCCCTGCGGTGCTCCGGCTTGGTCTGTTCAGGCGATGCCGTGCTGTCTCAGGAAGGCGGTGGCGATCTTGGCGGAGAGTCCCCCCTTCTTGAGCAGCTCTTCGGCCTCGCGGCGACGTTGAGCTGTCCATTCTGCGGTCATGTTATCACCCCCTTTCGAGTGTCTGGTCTTTCTGGAAAGCTGTCATGCGGCCATCGCCTCGACGGCGTAGCCACCCCACTGCTCGGCCATCGCGGCTGCGAGGCCGGGGAAAAAGCGAGCACGGTATGCGGCGCGGTTTTTGCCGGGGCTGGCCGAATGAATTTCGTCCCGAGCTGTGGTGCCATCGAGCGTACCGGTCGGCGTCAGCACGGGCAGACCCCGCAACCAGAGGCACGTCCGCTTCTTCACGTTGTCGGGGCCGTCTTTTTCGGTCCCGAACTGCCACGGTTGGACGCTCTGTGCGTGACGCTCGAAGCCCCTTATGAGCTTCTTGGCATGTTTGTGCATTACGGGGTTCTCGACCGCCACGCGCTCGATGGGAGCGTTCCAGCAGTCGGAGAAGAGCGCTGTGCCGTCGCGGAGGTCATCCCACATCATCTGGAGGCGACGTTCCTCGTCCCACTGCGCGTAGCGCAGGCGGATCGCTTCGGCATAGTGGAGCGGGAGCTTGCCGGGCGGCTTGCTGAGCCAGCGCACACCCGAATTGCACAACCTCGTGCAAGGAGGGTGCATGACCGCGAGAAGATCCCAGCCTTTGTGGAGCAGGTCGCGGACATCGCAGATGATGTGGTGGTTGGAGCCATCTTCGGCGGGCTTGAGGTCACATGAGGTCACGTCATGGCCGAGAGCTGCGAAGGCCCGGCGGACGACACCGGAGCACTCGCAGCCGATCAGGACGCGCATCTTGCGCTGGGCGTAGAGAGGAGCAGCATCGAACATGGTAGGTGCTCTCACTCTGCGGCGATGCTGTGCTGCATGGGCAAGCTCAGCTCGGAGGAAAGGATCGAGGCGGCAGAGGTCGCGTCCTCGTTCGTATCAGTTTGGTAGATTGCTTCGTGTTTTCCAGTGCCCTTCTCCACAGTGAAGATGGTCCAGCCATCGCCTTCCCCTGTGATTGCTAGACCGGAGTAGTGCTCTGCGGCGTCGTAGAAGGGGATGCTTCCGTTCCATATCACCTCGATTTCGCGAAGGGTGGCTTCGGCTTCGCAAGCCTCGCACCACTTGTTGTCGTAGGTGAAATGCAGCACCCACTTGCTGAGGTGGTTGCTCCACTCGGCCCAAGCATCGGCCCGAACGTCGGTGCTGCCGCAGCAGGCGCAGGCCATGATCGTTTTCAACATCACGCAGCCTCCACTGAATTTGCGGCTAGGTACTCGGCCAAGGCCCGGTCGTGATCGAGACCCTCGCTGATCCACACTAGGATCGCGTCGTCGAAGAGTGCCTCGGCCCTGTCCTCGACGCTCTCGTAGGAGGGGCCACTCATTTCCTGAGCCTCGGGTCGGGAAAGCGGGTGCGCAGGATCACGCAACAGAACAGTCCACCGGCTCATGCTGCGATCCTCCGTGGCTGACGGTTCGACCGCATCGCTGCGAGGTGGCGCTGGGCGCGACGATCCGGCTGATCGGTGATGATCTCGACCGCATCAATCAGATGCGCGTCCGATACCTGGAGCGTTTCACTCGTTGCGAGGTGGCGGACGATGGCAAGGTGTCCGCCCGCGATGCGGCGCGTCTCGAAACACCCTCCAATCTTCACTACGTGGTCGCGAGGTAGCCAGCCTTCGACGAGGAATTTCTGGCCTGCGATGAGCAATAGCGTTCCGATCGGGACGGTTCCGACGCGACGCACTACACCGCCGACCGGGCGCATTCTGAACCTTTGGGGATTGTACTGATGGATCATCTTTACCTCCTTTGATGTGTAACAAATAGATTGACGGTGTTACGCAGTC
>TARA_R110000737_G_scaffold9791_5_pt1 | contig 10214 bp, 14 predicted proteins | sample TARA_R110000737 | Tara Oceans TARA_R110000737 (sample SAMEA4398027) | marine metagenome | biome: Polar Biome; feature: [SRF] surface water layer (ENVO:00010504); material: water (ENVO:00002006), including particulate matter (ENVO:01000060) such as... | depth 5 m
TAAATGTCAACCGTCAATCGTAGTGTCCGCCTAGTACAGCAACAGTTGATACTTCTTCATTTAAGATTTCTGCTTCTCTTGTTTTATATGCTGCTTCGAATCCACGTTCATATACGTCTAAGCACTGAGACTCATCATTCCACAGGCGTTTAAAATAACTATCGTAATAGCCTTCAACAACTGCGTTGGATTCTTGTTTTGGGATTAGGTGACCTTTAACTAACCAAAAGTATCTGTTAGCTTCTTTTCTTACAAACGGTGAACACATTAACTTCTCCTACTGTACTTGTATTTACATTAGTAGTAGGATGTTAGCGTAAACTTAGGTTAGTTTAAGTCATTGAAATCGTTGATTAAAAAAATGTAGTAAAATCAATAAGTTAGCCAATTGAAAAACTATAACCTGTGCCGCCGGTCATAGCCATTGCTACTTCATTTTCAAGTTTTTCTATTTCTTGTTGTGCTTCAGATTTCAAACTAGACCCATTCAAACTTGTGCCGCCTTGTGGGCCTGCAATAGTAGCAAATTTTTCTCTTGCTTCGCCTAGCATGTATTTGCAAGTTGCAAGAGTATAATCTTTAATCCATTGTTCTGACATATAATCACTTAACAATTGCTCGTCCGGGCGATAATTATACGCCATCAGCATAAGTGTTTCATCTGATCTTGGTCGTTGCAACAATGTAAGTTTTTTTGTACTAGCATTCCAGGTGAACTCAATAAATCCACCAAACATTCTGCCAACAAGTTCTTGATATTGAGAGAACATATCATATGTTGCTAGTCCTCCCATATTGCTGCTTGAAAGTAAGTATGCATTTGTATATGCTAAACTAAACGGATCAAACAAACTGCCGCCTCCATTTTCGCCACCAGTATAAAGACTGACGTCAATTATGTCGTTTACATTTAGGGGAGCAGCAAATACAATACTACGTGTACCGTTGTTAGTAGTGTATGCAGTTGTTGTACTGTCGTTCACCTTCACTACAATTGTATTAACTGCACCAATATTATAGTTTACATTAAACATTGTTTGTGATGCAGCAGCAGTAAATGATTGAGTAAATATTGGTCCGCCGCCTGTTGTTGTACTTGGGCGTGATCCGATACTTCTTCTGAAGATCTGGCGTACTTCTATAACTTCATTTCCTAAAATATATTCATTTTGATCTGGAACTGTTTTTAAAAACAAATAACTTTCTTCAACTGAGTTATCACTCCGCTGTCTAAATCTAGACAGTGCTTTCTTTAATGCAGTTTCGTAATGAATAGGATCGAGTTCAACGTCAACCATACCCCCGCCTAGCAGCGTGTTTACATAATCATATACTTCTTGTTTTGTAGTTGCCATTATAAAGTGTCTCCATTAGTATTTATCGTTACTGATGTATTACGCTAAATATGTATATGCCAAGATTAAGCTTATATAAACCTCAAAAAGGTAACGACTACAACTTCATAGACAAGCAGATACTCGAAATGTTTACTGTAGGTGGAACCGATCTTCATTTGCACAAATACCTAGGTGCTGAAAATCCTAGTGAAGAAGATGCTACAGCTGACCAACCAAGATATGATGCTGTTAAAGAAACTAATATACAAGATATGTTATTCCTTGAAAACAGAGATCGAAAGTATGATCCAGATGTATACACAATGCGTGGTATCTATAACGTATCAGACATTGACTTTAATTTAAGCCAATTTGGATTATTTTTATCTAATGATACACTGATGCTTACTGTACATATAAACAGTAGTGTTAAGACTGTTGGACGAAAAATTATATCAGGCGATGTAATTGAATTGCCGCATCTAAAAGACGAGTATGCACTAAATGATTATAGCGTAGCACTTAAAAGATTTTATGTTGTAGAAGAAGTAAACCGTGCAAGTGAAGGGTTTAGTCAAACTTGGTATCCGCACTTATACCGTTTAAAGTTAAAACAAATTGTCGATAGTCAAGAGTTTAAAGAAATCCTAGACTTACCTGCAGAAGAAGATGCTCCAGGCGGTAATACTTTGCGTGATCTATTATCAACATATGACAAAGAAATGCAAATTAATAATGCAATTGTTAACCAAGCCGAAGCAGATGCATCACAAGCTGGTTATGATACAAGTCATTACTTTACTTTAGCACTCGACGCAAATGGAAATACTGCGCTTGTTGACACTGATGCAGACGGCATTCCTGATACTATGGTTCAACCAGAGCGAGAAGGATACAATGGATATTTACTTGGAGATGGCATTCCAACTAATGGTGCTGCATTTGGACACGGAATTAGTTTTCCAAGTGAGCCGCAAAATGATGATTTCTTTTTACGGACAGACTTCTCACCTAACAGACTGTTTAGATTTGATAATACACGTTGGGTTAAGCAAGAAGACAATGTGCGGATGACGCTAACAAATACAAATGATCGTACTACACAAAAAGGTACTTTTGTTAACAATACAACTTCAAGTACTATTGCCGGTGAAGCAGTAGTCGAACGACAGAGTTTAAGCAAAGCCCTCCGACCAAAGGCAGATGAATAATGAAATATAGCGATATAAAAATAGGTGACGAATAATGCAACATTTTTATGACGGACAGATACGCAGATATATTACGCAAATAGTTCGATTAATGAGTAATTTTTCTGTTAAGGATGGCAAAGGCGCTCTTACACAAATACCAGTAATGTACGGTGACTTAACTCGTCAGGTTGCTAACATTATTAGAGAGAACAGTGAGAATAAGATTCCAAGTGCTCCGCGAATGGCAGTATATATTACTGGCTTAGAACAAGACATTAATCGCATGTCTGATAGTAGCTATGTTAACAAAGTTAATATTAGAGAACGTGCATACGATGCAACCGGGAAAGAATATTTAAATACTGAAGGCAAGAACTATACAGTTGAGCGATTAATGCCAACACCTTACACATTAACTGTAAATGTAGATATTTGGAGTTCTAATACTGATCAAAAATTACAAATACTAGAACAAATATTAATGTTGTTTAATCCTAGTTTAGAAATACAAACAACTGATAACTATGTTGATTGGACAAGTCTAAGTGTAGTAAATCTAACAAATACTGTGTTTAGTAGTAGGAGTATTCCTACAGGCACAGAAAGTGAAATTGATATTGCAACTCTTACATTTAGTACCCCTATATACATTAGTCCTCCTGCTAAAGTTAAAAGACTAGGAGTTATTACTTCTGTTATACAAAGTATTTTTAATGAATCTGCAGGCACAATTGAGTTAGATTTATCTAGAACAGCCCTTAATACAACTGAGCCCCAAGCTGATATTAGAACCCGTATTGCCGTTGCTAATACTGGCGAAATAGAAGAACAAATTACTTCTACAGGTACATTCATTGATGATGTTGATTTTATAGTTTCTACAGCACATGACAATTATGGTCTGCTAGTTATGGGATCTACTGCTAAACTAGTTAGAAAAGGTGTTGTTGGTGCAGAAACTTGGACTGGTTATATCAAAGCGATGCCATTCGATTTTAATGCAGGTGCCACTGAATTACGGTTAACTAGAAAAGACCTTAGTAGCGAAATTATAGGAACTGTAGTTGTTAATCCACTAGACGAATATGAGCTATCAATATCGTGGGACACAGACACTGTTCCTGCAGATACTGTTATAAGTGGACCAAATGGCGATCGTAATAAGATCGATTATATCATTAATCCTTACAAAACTAATCCTGCAGATCTAAAGTCAAGCAATCCCCGTATTCTAATACTTTCTGATATTAATGACAGTGAAAATGTAGGCCAAGATGCTGGTTACGACACTCCAGACAATTATGCATACGATGGTCCTGATGCCTGGAAAAATACAGACGGTACTGACTTTGTAGCAGGCGCTAATGATATTATCGAATGGAATGGCACATCTTGGTCTATTGTGTTTGATGCAAGTGCGCAGGACGACACAGTTATATATACATCAAATCTTAATACCGGTAAACAATATAAATTTGATAATAGTGAATGGATACTAGCATTTGACGGCGAATATCCAAACGGTACATGGAGACTGGCATACTAAAATAAGTATTAGTATGAAAACAACTAAAATTAATTGCAGCGGTGCAATTGTCTATTCCCTCAATACTAAAAGATTTTTGTTCTTACATAGAGCAAGAGGCCGGTCTGGAAATTTATGGGGACTAGTAGGCGGCACTAACGAAGATTTTGAAACTCCGTGGGAAGGGTTAACACGAGAAATTTTTGAGGAGATTGGAGAAATTTCCATTAAGAAAACAATGCCGTTAGAAACCTTTGTTAGTAATGATAGCCGGTTTCACTTTCATACATACTTGTGTGTTATTAATGAAGAATTTATTCCAGTTCTAAATGAAGAGCACAACGGATATGCCTGGGTAGAATTTGGCAATTGGCCAAAGCCACTGCACCACGGATTAAAAAATACATTACAAAATAAAATAAACTTAAATAAATTAGAAACAGTATTTAAGGTTATAGATTTAATTGAGGTAGACTAATGTCAGATAACAATATTAATAAAACAGATTATGGCTATGATATTACATGGATCGAAACTGAATTTTATACATCTAAGATAAGGGTGTTTGAAAAAGCAAATAGTAAGACACCTATTGGGTTCCATAAAAACACTACTAAGTCTTGGTTTATAAATGCAGGAACATTTAATATTAGATGGATTGATACTAAAACTGGAGAACTATTTGAAAGAGAATTAAGCCAGGGCATAGTATTCCATGTGCCTGCACTAATGCCCTGTGGTTTAGAATCACTTAGTGAAAATAGTTCACTATCAGAAACTAGCAATATTAACGATCCAGAAGACTTTTATAAATTGTCGTCATAAAAAAAGCTCCATAAAGGAGCTTTTTTAGTGTTAACCTAATTTACCTTCAGGGGTAAATGTGTGCAGTGCGCCTACTTGAGTTTCATCACCTGGAAACCCATTTGGCGTTTCTGGATCTTCTGCAAGTCTTTCCTTAGCTTCAATCTCTGCATCATCTTGTGTGATTTCATAAGCAATTTCAACTACTTCGGCTCCGTCAAACTGAGCTGCAAATGCTTCGGCTCTTTCTCGTACTACGAATTTTCTAACTTCTTCGTATCCGTCGCCGTCTGGATCCCATGTGTGCCAGACTTTAACAGTCGGGTGATCAGGGTGTGGTTTTTTAATTGTAAAAGGCATTATTTGTGTCTCCTTAAAGTATTTATATATACTGCCAAAATTATAACTGCTCTACAAAGTCAGCTAAAGAATCAAAAACATACGCTTTTCGCTTAATGTCTTTATATGTAAACTTATTTAGCTGTTGTTCAGTCTCGAGCCCGTATCCGGTTCTTACTAAGACTGGTCTTGCTCCTATTTTAATAGCAGCCTTTAGATCACTTAATTTATCACCAACATAAAACCCTTGGTTAAATTTAATATGTTTAAATTCATCCTGGCATCGCTTAAACATGCCTATATTAGGTTTTGCGTAGTAATCTTTTTTATTACTGCTTTCGCTGTAATAGATAGCATCGATACTTGAACATCCGGCTGTTCCTAATAAATCAAGCATGTGATTATGAATACTATCTACATCGTCAGAGGTCATCAACCCCTTTTCAATTCCGCCTTGATTAGTAATGATAACAATACTATGTCCTTTACGCCGTAATTCAGCAATTGCTTCTAAGCTGCCCGGTATTGGTTCAAAACTAGATGGTCGTGTTACATATGTTCCTAGGTCTCGATTAATGACGCCATCGCGATCAATTCCAATTACACACTGACTACCCGGTGGCGCACCTGATGTAACAATTCTATGTTTATTTGTCATAGGTATACCATCCTGTAATAATATACTTGCTGCCTTTATATAAAGGATTTCCTCTATGCGGATATACAAAGTTAGTAGGAAATATAACTAGTTTTCCTACCTCTGGTTTAATCTTTTTACCTTGATATAAAAATTCTGTTTCGCCGCCTTCTTCAACATCATTTAAATATAACATATAATTTACTACCCGAGTACTTGACCCGATATCAGCACTTTCTTGATGCCAGGTATGATACCCCTGGTGTGGATTATTACGCTGCACACTCATACCTTTTGCACTATGCTGTTCACTATTTTTAAGCATACTATATTTTTCCATATATTCTGTTGTATATACTTCATGTAGCTTTTTGTAAAAGTAATTACACAACGAAAAATCATAATGATATTGGCCTTGAGTATGTGCCCAATCAAAAACTAACCGTTCGTCTTGATTTTTAATAATGTTGTCTTGTTTGTAAGTTACGTCTCGTTCAGACATTACTTCAAAGTGGCGAATTATTTCATCACAAAATTCTTTTTCGTATATATTTTTATATTCTTCTATTCCGTCATAATTTATGGTCATGTGTGTTCTCTCTTATATAAGGTATATATTTTTCTGCGATTAATTTATGTACATGGTAGTTGTAATGTTCTGAATCAACTTTTTCAGTTTCTAGATGTGATCCTAGAAAACTAATAGCATCAGTATTTGCAATAGTTGTCTGTTTTAGATTTGTATAAAACCCATTCAATTCTTTTGGTATAAAACATCTGTTGTTAATATTCCATAAGTAAACTGGAATTTGTTTATCGTTGCACAGCATATCAATAAACGTCATATCTTTCATATAATCTTGTTGTTCTAAATGAGTCTGATTATAATGCCACATCTGAATATATGCCTTTGAACTTCTCCGAATATCAGGTTCGCTACGAAATGGAATAGTGTCTTTGATGTAAGGCATTTTATCATAATCATCAACTTCTGGTTTAAGATATTGTTCTAAATATTTTCCTTGCTGTGATAGGCCCAAACTATAGTGTTGTACATTTTCATGCATCTTAGGTTCTTTCTCAATAAAAAAGTCTAAAGGAAATATCTCTTGCTCGTTTAAGTCTGGATTAATAGCTACTGGAAATCTACCCCAATATGTTGACTGTACAAACACTTCGTCAATGTCATTGTGATTCTTTAATGCATAGGCTAAAAAATTAGGAAACACTCTATTTCCGCAGCCAGCACTTGCCATTACTATTACTTCCTTGTTATTTATTTGAGAATAAATTTCTGCATAGTTATTTTCTTGCCAAGTGTTTGTTGGAGTATTTAAATTAAAATCATTATATCCCATACTATGGCTACAACCTATAAACAATGTTTTACCCATTATATTCTACTTCATAGTCAAACACTAGCACTCTTCGGTTGTTGATAGTCGGATACACACCGTGCCAAATTCTAGCATCCATTACTATTAATTTACCCGGAGCGCCGTGCCATAAATTTGTGTAATTATCTCCATGCTCGTCTGCTAATACAGCATAAAGTGCGCCTTCATCATTGTCGCCGTTACTAGGTTCATCAAAGTATACTACGGCAGTTGCGCCAGTATTGCCATGATTATGACAGTGAAGTCCAGACCATCCACCTGGATTATATTGTATACTCCAGGTAGTTAAGTGATTATTAATTTTACATAAAACGTTTGCATTAGCTAACATAGCATTTGTAGTTGACATTATCTCATCAGCTAACTCTTTAGTTTCTACTATAGAATGTCCTTGTTGATGGCCATTTACTGTTGATGTAGCAGCACTGCCGTCAGGCTCAGTAATATTAAATAATTTTTCATAATTTGAATAACATTCAACAGATGTTTCTGCAATCCATCTTCCATTTAATAAATAAAAATTATCTTCAAGCATCTTGACTATTACCTTTGCCAACTCGATAATTATCCTCAACACTATCAGGTGTACTAACTTCTAATAATGTGCCTTCTTCTATACATATTACTTGATGCGGGAACATTGGAGGATTGTGCCAGGTGTCGCTAATTAATAGTTCCTGGCTACCGGTTGATGCATCTTTAGTGTTAATCCAATGCACTTCAAACTTGCCACTTAGCACATGCCAAGTTTCATCTTTTTCTTTGTGCATATGCATACTAAACTTTGCGCCTTGATTAAAGTTTAAAAGCTTGCCACAATATAAGTCATTAGTAGCAAAAATTGTTTCGCTACCCCATCCCTTTTCTACTTCGCCAGTAAGACGTGTCATTCGTAACCTTTTCCTGGCTTTTGATCTGAATTAAAAAAGAAAACTTGTGTCAGTCTACCTGTTTCTGGAGTTGTTCCAAATCCAGGTAACATACTACTGTGTAGCATATCTCCTCGATATAATACTAGTCGATTATAAACATTGCCTAACGCTGTTACTAAGTCGAAGCCGTCACTGCCGTCGGTAGATTCTTGATACAATCCGGTGCCAGAGTCTAAAGGAGCATCTGGTGTTAGATATAACACTCCGGCCCAGTTTGATGTATCTTTGTGTACCCAAGTGTCTGCACTTTCATAACATAATTGAAAGGAAAAACTATCTAGGACCCAGGCGTCAATATCGATACCTAATATAGCTGAAATTTTAGTATTTATATACTGCTGATAATCAACATCACACGCCATTGACCGAGTTCCGGGAAAGCCGCCTGTTATAAAAAAATCTAATTTAAGTGCTTGTTCTCGTACTAGATCTGGGTTTGGTAGAAAATTGTCTACAACAACTGTGTTAACGTCCATTAATAAATTCCTCCGGAGTAGTAAAATTAATATTTACAACAGTACTTAATCTTTTTATGTCTGCACAAGTATATTCTTGATACTGCCCATTAAGTGCTTCAGGCATTGGTATGTATTCAATCTTAGCATTAAACTTTTTTGCAACTAAATCTGCAATAGTCTGAAAGCTGGTTGCTACACCTGTTCCAATATTAAATATACCAGTTTCGGGCGAAGTTAGCATATAACGATGTATGTTACAGCAGTCGCCTACATATACAAAGTCTCGTTTGTAGTTGTCACTATCTTCAAATAGTTTAATAGTGCCAGTCTTTGCTTGTTTAAAAAACTTAGTTATAGGGCTTGCTTGATCACCTTTATGATCTTCGTGGGGTCCGTAGACATTAAAATATCGAAACCCTTGAACTATGATATTATGTGTCTGCTGCATTACCCAGCGATCAAACAAATACTTACTAGTTGCATAATAACTTTGAGGTTGTTTAGGTGCATCTTCGTTAAAATTAATATTAGTCCCGTATACACTTGCGCTACTTGCATACTGTAGATTTACACCTTTAGTATTGCACTCATTAAATAACCATTTTGAAAATTCATAGTTTTGTAACATTACTTTATCAATATCAAGTTCTGTAGTTGCACTAATTGCACCTAAATGTATTACCCAATCGTATCCAGTAACATCAGGTTGTGAATCTAAATTCCATTCATACCCAAATAACTCATGGTCTTTATCAAGAAACGGTGCTAGATTTTTGCCTATAAATCCTTCATGCCCTGTAATTAATATTTTCATTTGCTTGCCTCAATAATCTGTGTTGTTGAATAACCTTCAACTGTAGGCACAAGATGCACATCAGCTAAATCATGCCCTACAACTTGTTCTACTGTGTAATCACCGCCTTTTACAATAACGTGCGGAACTACCTCTTTAATTAATCTGTACGGAGTGTCTTCGTCAAACACAATTACTTCGTCTACCCACGGTAATAATTCTAATTGCTTTTTACGGTTGTTTACATTGTTAATAGGACGCTTAGGACCTTTAAACCGTCTAACACTGTCATCTGAATTTATACCTACTATTAGTTTTCCGCCCAGCGATTTTGCTTCGGCTAGTAGCTCAAAATGACCCGTGTGTAGTATGTCAAAGCATCCGTTAGTAAACACTATGCGTTCTTCTAGATCGCTTACAGTGAGCGTGTGTGTGCCTACGTGTTTAACTGCTTCAGTGGCACCTTTGACAGCAAGCTCTAAACAGCGTTTGTGCTCGTAGCCCTTTGTTAATCCATATACAAATGCTGCTAAGAAACAATCGCCGGCGCCTGTAACGTCACTGACCTCAACTTGCTCAGGTTCAACTGTGTACATAACTTTGTTAATACGTGCTCGTACTGGTCCTTTGGCATCTGTAACAATCCAGTTCCAATGATGTTGTCCAAATCCGTACTGTGATTCTTCAAGCATATTAGGTTTAATAAGCCAAGCACCTTCGTAGTAACCAGCAGGTCTCTTTGGATCTACAAGTACTTTACAACCGAATGTATTAATGTGTGCAATAATTTCTTTTGCAT
>TARA_R110000737_G_scaffold113471_2_pt1 | contig 10212 bp, 4 predicted proteins | sample TARA_R110000737 | Tara Oceans TARA_R110000737 (sample SAMEA4398027) | marine metagenome | biome: Polar Biome; feature: [SRF] surface water layer (ENVO:00010504); material: water (ENVO:00002006), including particulate matter (ENVO:01000060) such as... | depth 5 m
AGGTGCTATTACTGGTGTCTTAAATATGATCAGAAGTCTGAAAAAAGACTATCCTAATGGTAATATCGTGGTGATATTTGATGCTAAAGGAAAAACCTTTCGTAATGACATGTATGCTGAATATAAAGCGAATCGACCGCCAATGCCGGACGATTTACGTACGCAAATTGCGCCAATACATGAAATTATCGCCGCCATGGGTTTACCATTATTAGTGATTGATGGTGTTGAGGCCGACGATGTTATTGGTACGTTATCGCACCAAGCGACAGCTTTGGGTATTGAGACGGTGATCTCGACCGGTGATAAAGATATGGCACAGTTAGTTAACCCGCATGTGCGTTTAATTAACACCATGACCAATGTCGAGATGGATGAAGCAGGCGTTATCGAAAAATTTGGTGTGCGCCCTGATCAGATCATTGACTACCTAGCACTGATGGGAGATAAAGTTGATAACATTCCCGGCGTTGAAAAATGTGGCCCTAAAACCGCGGTTAAATGGTTGACTGCCCATCCAACGTTAAAAGCAGTAATGGCAAATGCTGATGAGGTTAAAGGCAAAGTAGGTGAAAATCTACGTACCGCGTTAACACACCTGCCACTTTCTTATGAACTTGCCACCATTAAGCTTGATGTTGTTCTCGAGCAAAGCGTTGCAGAACTGCAAGCCATTGCACCAGACACCGAGAAATTAAAAGCACTTTATGAACAATTCGAATTAAAGCGTTTATTGGCGGATTTAAACGCCGGTGACAGTAAAGTAGAGGCTTCAGTAACAGAAAGTCGCGTTGAAGTGGCAGACTTACCTGCTGCTGTTGACACTGATTATGAAATAATACTCGATAAAGCGAGTTTTAATTTCTGGCTGGAAAAGCTAAAAGCAGCAGAGCTTTTCGCCTTTGATACGGAAACCACCAGTGTCGACTATATGAAGGCTAAGTTGGTCGGTTTGTCATTCTGTATCGAATTAGGCAAAGCCGCGTATGTACCATTGAGCCATGACTATATCGATGCGCCCGAGCAACTTGAACTGGACTGGGTACTTACGCAACTTAAGCCGTTATTAGAAAGTGCTACACGATTGAAAGTTGGGCAGAATTTAAAATATGATGCCAATGTACTATCGCATTATGATATTGCTATGCAAGGTATTGCTTTTGATACCATGCTTGAATCGTATTGCTTAAATAGTGTTGCAACGCGCCATAACATGGATGCATTAGCGGATAAATATTTAGGCTATCAAACCGTACATTTTGAAGATATAGCAGGAAAGGGCGCTAAGCAGCTAACCTTTAATCAAATAGCTATTGAAAAAGCTGGCCATTATGCCGCTGAAGATGCTGATATTACCCTGCGTTTGCATCAAGCCATTTATCCCCAATTAGCAAAAGTGACGTCGCAGTTATCGGTATTTACCGATATTGAAATGCCTTTATTACCTGTACTTGCCCGTATGGAACAACATGGAGTGTTAATTGATTGCGATATGCTGGCTGAACAAAGTCGGTCAATTGGTACACGTTTAGCTGAGTTAGAAATTGAAGCACACAATTTAGCCGGAAAAAGCTTTAATTTAAGTTCACCTAAGCAGTTACAGGTGATTTTATTTGAAGAGCTCAAAATACCGGTTATTAAGAAAACGCCGAAAGGTGCGCCCTCAACGGCAGAAGAAGTGTTACAAGAGTTAGCGTTAGATTACCCATTGCCGAAAGTGATTTTAGAAAACCGAGGTTTAAGTAAGTTAAAATCTACCTATACGGATAAGTTACCGTTATTGGTTGGCCCTAAAACTAATCGTGTTCATACCTCTTATCATCAAGCCGTAACAGCAACAGGGCGATTATCTTCAACCGATCCAAACCTACAAAATATTCCTATTCGTAGTGAAGAAGGGCGTAAAATACGTCTAGCATTTATCGCTCCACCTGAGCATAAAATCGTCGCGATAGATTATTCTCAAATTGAATTACGTATTATGGCGCATTTATCAGATGACCCTGGTTTAGTTAAAGCATTTTCTGAAGGTAAAGATGTGCATAAAGCGACCGCAGCTGAGATCTTTGCTGTACCGCTCGATGAAGTAACCAGCGATCAACGCCGTAGCGCTAAAGCGGTTAACTTTGGCTTAATTTATGGTATGTCGGCATTTGGTTTAGCAAAACAACTTAATGTTCCTCGCCATACTGCACAAGCCTATATGGATAAATACTTTGAGCGTTATCCCAATGTTTCTCAGTATATGGAAGATACCCGTCAACAAGCGACAGAAAAAGGTTATGTAGAAACCTTATTTGGTCGCCGACTTTATTTACCCGATATTAACGCAAAAAATGGTATGCGCAAAAAGGCTGCTGAACGTGCTGCTATTAATGCGCCTATGCAAGGTACTGCTGCTGATATTATTAAAAAAGCCATGTTGGCTGTGGACGCATGGATACAAGAGCAAAACGATCCAAGAATAATAATGACCATGCAAGTACACGATGAATTAATTTTCGAAATTCATCAAGACATTGTTGAAGTGACAACGGCCACCTTGGTAGAGATAATGAATAATGCTATTACCATGAGTGTGCCGTTAATTGCTGAGGCTGGCATAGGTGATAACTGGGAGCAAGCGCATTAACCATTAAAATTGCTTTGTAGTTAGTAAGATAAATTTATTTAGGCCTCTACCCAGAGGCTTTTTTTTAACTAATTTTACGATAGCGCATGAATGACTTTGCATTATAGAACGAGGAATTTAAATACCTGTGTTAAAAGCACAATTAATGTAAATAAATTACAATATCTGCTTTACATGCTTAGAGTTGTTACTCTATAATGTTTTTTGTTCCTAGCGAACTCTTGTTGTAATAATTTGTATTTTTAGCTCTCCTCATAGCTTACAGGCCGATAACTAAGTTGTTGGCTTTTTTTTTGCTCAAATAATTAGATTTGCAAGTTTACTAGATCCAAAGGCTAGCATTTAGTTAATCTTACTTTTGTAATTTTATTACATTAAAGTGAATGGCTATGCAGATTTATGTTAGGTAATTTTATCATCTAACTACAAAGACAATTATTCACCGTGGCTTTCAGGCATTAGTGCCCTTTAGAACCATACCCTTATGCGGCCGATATTTATCGCGCAAAATGCGGTACCTTAATGGTTTCCTGCCCCTAATACTTTATCTATTTAGGGTATTTAATAACTTGATAGCAGCGCTATCGTTTAATGCTTCTGGGAAAGCATAGTCAAGCATAAATTTAAATGTTCGACTAATGCCGCACAGTGATTAAAATCGCTAAGTGCAATTGCTTTATCAGCAAGAAAAACTTGTGCGCTAATCACTCCGACAGGCTTTTTGCCCACTTTTACTGGACAAATCAATACTGAACCCTCAGCAATAAACTCAGCTATTTCACCCGTTATATATTGATACCATTTTTTTTCCTGACGATTTTTTATTAATACTGCTTGGTCATTATCCATCGCATAACTAAAAATATTATTACTACGGGTGAGAGAAAATTTTGCTTTATTAACAACCAGCTGAGTTGTGATGTCGTAGGTGAAACGTGAGGTAATAGCACTTTTATCATCAATGATTAAATAAAAACTACAGTGCTGAAAAGCGAAAATTTTTGCCATGGCTTTGAGTGTGATTTGGATAAGTTCAGTAATATCGGGTTTTGATTTCAGTAAGCTATTGAGTTGTGTATAAGTATTGAGAATTTCACTCTCTTTGCTGGGGTTATATTTTAATACCTGATACAAATTGTCCCTAAAATCACTTTCTTTAGGCAGTGGTTTTATATGCTTAATTAATGAAGATGCACCATAGGACGTTAATAATTTATGAGAGCTTTCACGAATATGCTCAATTTTAGCCAGTAATTGTCGCTGGTTTAAACCGGTTAATTTTGCGATATCAGTTAACAGTTGTTGAAACTCTTCCATACTGCCCGTTGGATTGGCAATGGTATTACTTAACTTATCCGCAAAGTAAATTATTTGAATTTCAATGGTGCGATTTTTAGGTTGATCAAAGGCCTTTAACAGTAAGTCGCTTAAATTCCAGCTTTTCGCTAGTTCTCTACTGAGCTGTGCAAAGTCACCGCCGAGTTCACTAATACATTTTTGGCGGAAACTCTCACTTGTTGTATCACCGTAGGCAATTAAGTTATTGGCTGCTTCACCGCCAACACTCCAAAAAGCTGTTTCGCCAATGCGATAAAGCATTGCCGCTAAATAAAGTTCTTCTTGGGTGTCTTCTGCATATTGCGGCGCCATCATTTTTGCCAATAATCCCGCATAAAATGAGCTAGCCATTGAGCGAGTTAATTGCTCATATACATCGATACTTAGCGCTTTATTTTCCAACATGCCATCAACTAATTTTGCGGTAAGGCAAATGTTTTTTACTGCTCTAATGCCTAAAATAACTGAGGCTCGAGATACAGTACTAACTTTATTAATGCTCAGACGTTGCGCGCTGTTAGCCACTTTAAGTAAGCAAGATGCCAGTGCTTGATCATGTAAAATAGCCTTGCATAGTTTGGGTAAAGACGATTTATCATCATTATTAAATTGATCCAACATTTTGGCTGTTGAAGTTATTGCAGGTAATTCACTTTTGGCGATATTATCAACCCAGTGCTGAATTGCTAACGGCGGTGAGTCTTTCATCTCTTTGCTCCAAGCAAATAAATTATGTCTGATTATCATGTGCGTTATCGAGCGTAACACATATTTTTATAAACTGGCTGTAAACAAAAACACGACTTCATTACTAGCAACCCTAGCAATGACCTTAGTGTCTTTAGCTTTTCATTATATTAGCGGTTGCTGTGCCGTATTTTGCAGCGCTTCGAGTCGAAATATTTTAAGATAAGCGATATTCGAACAGCAGGGTATATTTACTTGAAATGGCGACCGTTTATAATCGCTAATCTATTGTGCTTAATATCTATTTAGTTAGTATTGCAGCAGTATAAATATCATTGTATCAACCAAGAGGGGAAGATTTTGAATAAATGGATGCTACCTGTGTTATTAACGTGCATTACGGCATGTGAAAACATCAATCAGTCGGGAGATAAAACTTCTGCAGCGAAAGTTTCTGGAATAACATTTATTGAGCAGGTTAAGGCAAAAGCAGGTAAAACCGTTATTCCCTATCAGAAATATATCCTTGATAACGGTTTAACGCTGGTACTACATCAAGATAAGTCTGACCCACTTGTGCATGTTGATATGACCTATCATGTTGGCTCTGGTCGAGAAGAAATAGGTAAGTCAGGCTTTGCGCACTTTTTCGAACATATGATGTTTCAGGGCTCTGAGCATGTTGCTGACGACGAACACTTTAAGATAGTCACAGAATCTGGCGGCACCATGAATGGTACTACCAATAGTGACCGCACTAATTACTTTCAAACTGTACCCGCTAACCAACTGGAAAAAATGTTGTGGCTAGAAGCGGATCGCATGGGATTTTTAGTCGATACCGTGACGCAAGAGAAGTTTGAAATACAACGTGAAACAGTAAAAAACGAACGTGGTCAAAGTTATGAAAATCGGCCCTATGGACTATTTAGAGAACGCGTAGCTGAAGCCATCTATCCAGTTGGTCATCCTTATTCTTGGCAAACTATCGGTTATATTGATGATTTAAATCGCGTTAATGTTAATGATTTAAAAGCATTTTTCTTACGTTGGTATGGGCCTAATAACGCCACTTTAACCATAGGTGGTGACATTGATGTTGATAAAACCCTAGCAATGGTTAATAAGTACTTTGGCAGTATTACCCGTGGCCCCGAAGTAAAGCAGCCAGTAAAACCTAGCTTTAGCATTGCTGCAGATCGCTATATTTCTATGGAAGATAATGTACACCTACCTTTATTGTATATGTCATATCCAACCGTCAGCGTAAGGCATGAAGACGAAGCCGCGCTGGATTTGCTCTCCAGTATTTTAGGTGGTGGTAAAACATCATTGCTTTACAAGAATTTAGTAAAAAACCAGTTGGCAGTGCAAGCATCGGTAAGTCACCCATGTGCAGAACTTAGTTGTACGTTTAATCTGTTAGCACTTCCACATCCAGCTTCAGGTAAAACATTGGCAGATATGGAACAAATTATTCGCGCTAGCTTAATTGAATTTGAATCTCGTGGTGTTGAAGATGACGATTTAATTAAAGCAAAAGCCGCAATGGAAGCCGGTTTTGTTTTTGGCTTGCAAAGTGTAGCTGGCAAGGTAAGCCAGCTCGCAGCAAATGAAACCTTTAAAGGTAATCCAAACTATATTGAGCATGATATTGCCCGTTATGCCAATGTAACGAAAGCTGATGTTATGCGGGTTTATCAAAAGTACCTTAAAGGTAGACATGGCGTGATCATGAGTGTGGTGCCGAAAGGACAAACGGCACTCATTGCCGCTGCCGATAATTTTAGCCCGCAAGCACGGATTATTCCCGAGCTTTCAACTACTTCAGGTAGTGACCTAAAAGTGCGTAAAACCAGTGATAACTTTGATCGCAGCGTAATGCCGTCTGCGGGCGCCATTAGATCGGTTGATGTGCCGAAAATGTGGCAAGAGACTTATGCTAATGGCATGAAAATATTAGCAACGCAAAGTAGTGAAACGCCAACCACATCAATGTTAATCAAAATCCCGGCAGGTCACTACTATGAAAGTAAAGACAAGGCTGGCACAGCAGCACTTTTAGCGGCGATGCTTAATGAGTCGACCACCAAGCGCAGTGCTGAGGAGATGAGCAAGGCGTTACAAAAATTAGGCGCATCTGTTGGTATTTCTGCCGGTAATCATTACTTAGCGATTGATATCAATACGCTGACTAAGCATTTAGATGCAACACTGGCCTTAGTTTATGAAAAGTTAACCGCACCGGCATTTTTAACCCCTGAGTTTGAGCGTAATAAAAGTAATGCAATCCAAGGTGCTATTAATGGTAAGAAAGATGCGGGCTATTTAGCGTCGACTGCTTTTCGTCAATTACTGCATGCTGATAATATTGCCGCAACCTCTCGCAGTGGTTCAGAAGTGTCATTGCGTAATATTGAATTAGAGGATATTAAAGCATTATACCAACAGCAAGTGCAGCCGAAAGACAATCAAATAATAGTGGTGTCGGATTTAGACAAAAGCCGTATTTTGAAGTCGTTGAGCATATTTAAGTCATTGACTGGCACAGGAGAATCGCTGTCACTAAACTTACCAGAATCAATGGCTAAACCAGGGGTTATTTATTTAGTTAATAAAGATAATGCTACGCAGTCTGTTATTCGCATTGGTAAGCGTTCACTTACGCAAGACTTCACTGGTGAGTATTATCGTGCTGCTTTGATGAATTTTCCGCTAGGAGGCGCATTTAATAGTCGTATCAATTTAAATTTACGTGAAGATAAAGGCTACACTTACGGCGCTCATTCATATTTTTATGGTGATAAGTTCTCTGGTACTTATGTCGCTACCGCTGAAGTTCGTGCCGATGTAACCGACAAAGCCATTGTTGAGTTGGTCAATGAAATCCAACACTACGCTGACACTGGCATTAGCGACGAAGAATTAGCCTTTATGCGTAATGCTATTAACCAGAAAGACGCGCTAAACTATGAAACGCCAAGTCGAAAACTTGGCTTTTTAGCACAAATTTTAGCATATGATCTTAGCGTTAATTTTGTCAAAGAGCGCAATGAAATAACAACAAATATTAGCAAAGCAGAAATTAATGCCTTAGCGAAAAAGCATTTAGATCTTAGCGAAATGATCATGGTGGTCGTTGGTGATGCTAAAACGCTAAAATCACCATTAGAGGCGTTAGGTTACCAAGTGATTAATTACGAAATTTAATACGCTTTAATAAACAGAAAGACCGTTTATAACGCGGTCTTTTTTTATGCCTGAAATACATCAGAGGGTTAGGCATGCTATAAATTTTTCTTAACGTAGCCCTATGATGCTAATTTTACTTGGGTGACGCGTTTAACCACATTGATTAATTCATCGGCACAAAACGGCTTAGTTAAGTAGGCGCAAGCGCCTAGTTTTTTCGCCTGTATTTGATCGGCCTCATCATGAGAACCCGATAAAAATATAATAGGGATGTCAGCGCGGCTGGCGATTGATTTTATCCGCTCACAACATTCAAAACCATTCATATCTGGCATTTGAATATCTAAAATAATTAGCGACGGTTTATGGGATATGAGTAGATTAAGCGCTTGCAGGCTTGATTTCGCTGCAAATACTTGACAACCCAATGGCTGAATTATTTTCGAAACAACACGAATATTAATTGAACTGTCGTCAACGATGAGCACATTGGTATCAAAATTATTATCTTCCATAATATCATTATCTTAGTTCCTTTAATTTAATCTTATATGCACAATTTATTTTTAACAACTCCGATGAGTTAATAAACTTAAATAAAATAATAATAATATTCAGTAGCTTAATCTTGATAGCTGTAAATTCGGTTGCCGATGTAGGTAACATAACGGCAACCTCAAACTAAGTAGAAAGCATTAATTACCTATTTACTTTGGTATTTTGCTGGTGTGGATTTATTAGGTAATGTCGCTTGCATAAACGCTCTAATATCTTGGTTAGATGCCGCCAGATCTTGATAACGTAAATACATCATATGACCACTTTTGTAGCCCTTAAATGACAATCTGTCTTGCATTTTTCCACTAGGATCTAACTGCGACAAGGTATATTTAGCATCAAAATAATTGGTGGCACCATCATAATAGCCGGACTGGATCATGACGTTTAAATAAGGGTTTTGCGCCATCGCTAAACGTAAGTTTTCACCGGTTTTATTGTTGCTTCTATCCCAAGGATGCACGTTGCCAAACATATTATACTTAAGGTCCGTTTTATAATTTAGTTCTTCACGCAAATAGTAATTTATCGCTGGCGTGAAACTATGCAGCCAAGACGTAAGCTCAGCGTTGTAATCTGGGCGACTACCCGTTACTTTTTCATCGATACCTAAGTAGCGAGAATCTAGACGGCCAACCGTTTGTTCACGCTCGCGTAATATTTCTTTCCAAAAGTAAGACGCTTCAATATCTAAATTATTACCTAAGACTGCTTGCACCGATAAGCCAGAATATCGCGCTACTTGTTCGGCGATGCGTTGCTTTTCATCAACAGCGATAAATCCACCTTTGGCAAGCGCTGGCAAGTACTGCTCGATGGTGAATTTTTCAATTTCAGGTAAAATGTCTAATAAATCACGCTTTTGTAAATCGCTGGTCAGCGCTTTGTGGTACCAAGCAGTTGCAGCGAAATAAGGTAAACGGTTTGCTGCCTTAACTGGCCCGTCACGTTTGATGCCTATATCGGTTGGCGATACTAAAATGACGCCATTAAGGTACATCCACTGTCGTGATTGTAATTCTAACGCTAAGCCTGAAACACGGGTAGTACCGTAACTTTCGCCAATAAGGTATTTTGGTGATTGCCAACGGTTATGGCGAGTGACGAAGGTGTTGATCCATTCGGCTAGATATTTTACGTCAGCATTGACGCCAAAGAACATGTTTTTTTGTTCTTCTTTTGACGGCACTTTACCCTCTTTATTGGGTAAAACACGTGAGTAGCCAGTGTTAACCGGATTTACGAATACAATGTCCGCAGTGTCTAAAATAGAAAATTCATTGGTTCTTACGCCGTATGGTTGCAGTGGAAAACCTTCACTGTCGACATTAAGTACTTTGGGGCCGGTATAAGCGACATGCATCCACACTGAGGCTGAACCTGGGCCACCATTGAACGATATCAGTAAGGGGCGTTCTGCCTGATTTTTTACTTTTGAACGTTGGTAATAGGTATAAAAAAGACTGGCAGTAGGATTACCTTCTTCGTCCCAAACAGGCTGAGTACCCGTGGTTGCAGTGTAATCAAATTTCTTGCCATTAACTTTTGTGCTATGGCTACTGGTCGTACTTTCATCAACAGCAATTTTGCGTTCAAATTCAGCATTGGCTAATGGCGATAATAGTAGGCTAAATAAGGCGATAAAATGTCGAAATGTCATAACAATGTCCTTGGTGTGAAGGTGTTACTTTAAGGTGTATGTAGAGCGTACGTCAGCGTTCAGAAAAAGTCATAGTTAAAAGTTAGAATGAGTATTTATAGCGGTTAATAACCTTAAGTCTTTAATAAAACACTATGCTAATTAA
>TARA_R110000737_G_scaffold341395_1_pt1 | contig 10212 bp, 12 predicted proteins | sample TARA_R110000737 | Tara Oceans TARA_R110000737 (sample SAMEA4398027) | marine metagenome | biome: Polar Biome; feature: [SRF] surface water layer (ENVO:00010504); material: water (ENVO:00002006), including particulate matter (ENVO:01000060) such as... | depth 5 m
ATTATCGAATTAGAAAATATGAACCATTTATTTCAGGAATGTACAACTGGGAACATTAATGAATATAGAGAGATAGAACAAACGATTTCTCCCATTGCAATGAAAGAAATTTCTAATTGGATTTTTGAAATAACAAAGATTGAATAAAAATCCTAAGCACAAAACGGTTTATTGGGATTAGCGATTTTCGGGCATTTTTTGGCGTTATATTGGGTAATGCCATAGAGATTTACTTTAACTATTTTTAATTAATCCGTCAAATCCCAATAGCCGTTTTATAGATTAATGGATTTTTAAGTTCTAATGGTAAATAATTCCATATTTTCTTCCTTCCCTCGTAATTTATTTAGACCGACCGATATTATTTGATATTCTAAACCAAGTTGTAGCACATTCTTTAGTTTTTCGGAAATAAGGATATCAACATCATGTTCATTACAAATCCCCTGAATACGGGCGGTAGTATTTAATACATCTCCTGAAAAAATGATTTCTTTTTTAAGGGTACCTATTTCGCCAGTAGTAACCGTTCCCAAATGAAGTCCAGCTTTGAAAGCAGGAACAACCCCAAAAGTAAAAGCATACCAATCCGCTCTTTTTTGGAGGTCTTTTCTCATGTTAAAATAGCAATTGATACAGTTGTTGTTTTTAATTCCATCTTCGTACTTCCAAGAGATTACGATTTCATCCCCGATATACTGATAGACTTCCCCCGAGTGGCGAACAATGGCATCCGAGAAATCGGAATAATATTCCCTGAGCAATTCAAAATATTTGATGTGCCCCAACTGCTCAGCTATCGTTGTTGAAGATTTCATATCCAAAAACATAAAAACCCGTTTTTCTTCAATAGGTTTATGGTACTTCCCGGAAAAGAAATTCATCAAAACGCCATGGCCAATATTATCACTGATTTCCGAATAAAAAATGCTTACAAAAAGACTGAATGAAATGGACACCAAAGTACTGGCAAATTCAATACTTGTCAGAAAGTTCGAAAACCGCTCCCAAACAATCGGGTCAAAAGGAGTTACGTGCAATTCCACTGCCGCCGCAAGTGGGTAGGTTATGAAGATCACCACTAACAAGAAAATGGTGTAAAAAATTACCTTATAGCTTATTTTCCGCGAAAAACTCTTTTCACTGAAAAGATTGCCCAACCATACTACTTCAATGGTACCTACAAGTAATCCGACCACAGTGACAGCTATGCTTGCAAAAACAAAAACTTCGGGGGTTACGTTGATTGCCCCGGATGGGTTCAAATTTTGATTTTGTTTGGCGGCCTCTTGCGTAAACAAATTAATCAACCCCATAACCAGCCAAATCACTCCGAAAGGAATAATCCGTGAAATATTTCTTTTGGTCTTTGGAGATATCAAAATAGTAAATCGGTTTTACATTTAAAGTATTTAAAGTTAAGTACTTTCTTTTTAAGATACTTTTCAACTTTATACTTTGATGGTAAAAAAGAATCGCCAATTTTATAAGCTGAAGTATTTAAATCACCAATCCTTAAGACATTTGAAACTTATACCATATCCATATGGATTTTACTTTTAAAGTTCAAATCAGAGTTCACCGAGAACTCAAATGTTAAAACCCTTTATACACAGAACTTAAGAAGATGTTTGATGAAAATAGGACACGTTCGATATATAATTTGTACCGTTTTGGTACGTCTTGGCAGCATTTTTAAAAACAGAAAACCCTGATAATCAGTTGATTATCAGGGTTTAAATGTTAACAAAATGTTAAAGTCGGGGTGGCAGAGCTAGAAACCCCTACCCTATTCCTTTCATAACCAACTTATTACAATATATTTTCTAAAACAGGACACGTGTAAGGACATGTCTCTCAGCGTTTTAGTGCTTTCGCCCCTTAAAGATAAGAAAGGTATACCAAAACAATACAAATCGATTCATATTTAATTAGTTGACCCTTTATCAATATCCCGCTCAGCACATTGCCACTTCGTTGCACTGCGGACAAAAAGCTTCTCTGCTTTAGGTCTTGGACACAATCCCCGTTCTTGACTTTCCATTCCGCTAACCCTTCCCGCCATGCTGGGAAGGAACACTTCATTGCAATCCAAAACCGTGAATTAAGTCCGCTTGAACTAAAATTGATATGTAGTGTTTTGTTCCACTTCAAGAGGAGTTTGAAACTTTACGATTAAGGGTTATGCCCTACTGCCCGAACCACCACTGTTACCCTTTTTTGACGGCGAAAAAACAACATTCATTCTTGCCCGACGGCATAAACCAGACTCGTGCCTCGCTCTTTTTTATACGTCTTACCAAGCCTAAATATTGTAAAAAGTTAAGCAACAAAAAAAGGTAACAGTGACGGCTCTGTGGGAAGTAAATCAAACCCGAAAATCATGAAATCATATAAAATCCTCAAAAATGAAGCGGAACAAAAGTTAAAAAACAACAAAAAGGAAAACGCTCTAGATGTAATAAGTAAATCGATTTTAAAAGCTGTTCGAAAGGTTCGGACCGGAATATTAATTAATTCTAAATTTTTCAATTATGAGTAGTATTAAAAATTATGTGCATCTGCTAGGGAACATCGGAGATGACCCTAAAGTAACTGAACTCGATGGTGGTAAAAAAGTAGCCCGGTTTTCTTTGGCAACCAATGAAACCTACAAAGACAGTAAAGGAGAAAAGCAACAAGTAACCGACTGGCACACCATTGTGGCTTGGGGAAAGACTGCCGAGATTGTGGAACAGTATGCACACAAAGGTAAGCAAGTGGCAGTAGTAGGTAAACTTAAAAGCAGAACCTATACCGAGACTAAAGAGGGCAACGAAAGAAGGGTTACGGAGGTGGTAGCCGACGAAATTCTGCTATTGGGTAGTAAATCAGATAATTAAACTTTAAAAACAAAGAGGGCGACACCGTGGAAAGTTACGCCCTCTTTTTCACCGTCTAATCTTAATAATAAAACAATGAGAAACGAAGTTAATGAAATTCAAATAAGCTATTGCGAAAAAATAGGAGTACTAAATTCAGAACCTGCTAACTCGTCGGATAGGGTTGCCGAATTGTTATATAAAACATGGGATAAAAACACCATCGGACTTCATGAAACCTTTAAAGTGTTACTGCTTAATAATGCCAATAAGGTTAAAGGTACGTTTCAAGCTTCCACAGGGGGTTTGACGGGCACTCTAGTAGACTTGAGGATACTTTTTGCAGTTATCCTTAAAACACTTTCTACATCCATCATACTGGCGCACAATCATCCATCAGGAACCAGTAAAGCAAGTGGTGCCGATATCGCACTGACCAAAAAAATAGAAAAAGCTGCTGAACTTTTCGACATTAGGGTGCTGGACCATCTTATTATATTACCCGATGGTAACTATTTCAGTTTTAGCGACAATGGATTAATGAAAAATTAGGCATTATGGATATTTCTATCGACATCCCATTTCGTTTAAATTTCAACAATTTAGATCGGGAAACGCAAGAAAAGATTATGCAACAATCAAAGCAAGAGGTAGAACGGAAATTCGGTGAGGATTTGAAAAAGTATGCAGCCGAAAATTACCTAGACTATGATTCGCTCCTTGAGGAAGAAGCAATAAAGAACCTCTATAACCAAAAATTCAAGTTTACCATATAAATTACTATTATAATGATGAATACTAGGCAGCCTTTTTTGGTTGCCTTTTTCATTTGATAATTCCCAACAATTCCTTCCTATTGTTGAAAATTCCTTAAAAATCAGTGCTTGAAACTCTTAAAATTTTGAATATAAAAATCGCTATTGAAATGGCATAGTACATTGGGATGTTGGGTAAAAAAATCCTGCGGAGTAAAAAGGAAGAGCAAGAGGGCAACACGCCGGCGCGGCGTTGCAGTATTCCAATAAATCATAAAGCACTATTAAACAAATGGTTATGACTAAAAATAGTAAATCATTACGCATTCAAATCTTTCCTTTTTGCGGCAAATCGACCGAAAACACCAGTAAACAGGAAAAAATTTGCGGCAAATCAGAATAAAAACAATCGAATTGAAAACCTTCAGCAACATACGTTTCAAAAAGGCAACGGCCCAAAAGTTTCAGCAGTTCTCTAGAAAGTTTTTCAAGACCCATACCGAGACCTTGCAAACGATGCTAGACTTTTTCTTTTACAACGAGATTTCACCAAAAGAGCGCTTTGGCCCTACCGCTAGAACTTTGGAAAACCTGATCAAAAAAAGGTTTAACGCCATGGCCGCAATCATGAAAGAGATGGATAAGCATGGGGTTAGCCCCACCAAAGCTATGATGGAGCTTCTTTTTGAACATGCACCGCAGAAAAACAAGCAACAAAACTCGCTTTCCTCCCATAAACAAGACATGCCGGCAAAGGATGATGCTTTTTTTAAATCCGCCTTTGAAACCATAGAACTGCAAAAAGAGAATACCATACTAAAGCAAAATCTTGAACAGGTACAACAGCGGTTTATGGAAACCTTGGATAAGGTAGAAATCAATAAATCAAGTTTCGGCAAATCAAAACTGTATTTGAACATAAAACTGGAAGAATACAACACTTTAAAATCATCAATCAAATCAAAATAACTTATGTACATCAGTATTACAAAACAGAATTTAAACACTAATTTTTCGCAGAGTGCTTCCGATATTGTGGATTATTTAGAAAAAGAAAATGAGGGGATTTTACCGGAGCTTCAAGAGCGCTTCTTTGATCAAAACAATGACAAAATACCACCGGAACAGGTAGTCAAGGAGATTGATGGGAATACGGCCAAACTCAAAAAAGTTGAACCTAAATTTTACTCGTTGACTATTAATCCCAGTCAGCAAGAATTGAAGGCCATCAATAACGACCCTGAACAACTACGAAAGTATGTGCGTGAAGTAATGAAGGATTATGCGTCTTCATTTCATCGAGACAAACCGGTATCCGTGGATGATATTAAATATTACGCGAAAATTGAGCACCAACGAACTTTCAAAGGTTTTGACCGAGAGGTTAGAGAAAATCAACCCTACCGTGCACAAATTGTACGACTTGAAAATGACATTCGTAAAATGGAGGGTGGGGAACTGACAGGTAACGTTTCCGTAGCGACTCAAAAACTAGCCAAACTAAAAGCTGAAATTCCCCACAAAATTAACGGTAAACCCGTTGAGCAAGGAATGAAAAAACCAGGTTTTCAGACCCATGTACATATTATCGTTAGCAGAAAAGATACGAGTAATCGCTACAGTCTATCCCCGGGAAGTAAATACATGGAATCAGAAAGTAAGTTAAATGGGCATCTAGTGAAACGGGGATTTAACCGAAATGTATTCTACAAAAAAGCTGAAAAGACCTTTGATACTTTGTTCAACTACAAAAGAAACTTTGTGGAAACCTATGAGGCTAGAAAAGCCTATATCAAAGACCCACATAAATATTTTGCACACTTACTAGGATTACCTACAAATGAACGGAGCGCGGCATTTAAGATATTAGGCAAAGCGGGGGTTCGAGTTCCTCGAATAAGTATACCTTCAAATAAGGTTCAAATAGCACTTAAAACCATCAAACAGTTTAAAAAGGCAATGGACTTAGCCCATTCATCTGGCTCGATCGGAATTTAAAATCATGAATATACTTTCAACCATACTACTATATTATGTTTCGGTCTCGGGCTTGACGCTCGTTGTTCACCGCTACTATCGCTATGCGTTTGCTGGTCTTACCCTTACATTTCTATATTTAGGTGTTTTAGGAAGTTGGGGGAATAGTTTCCACTACAGCATGTTTTTTTGTTTACAATGGGTGTTACCGCTGTTTGTAATCAACATGATTTTTTACACAGCTTTAAGTGAAGACGAAATTGACAACGTTCCTAAAAAATATAAAGCTAAATTTTATCTTAGAAATGGGATATTGAACATGAAAAATATCCGCCGTGGCGTTTCCATTATTGGGTCCGCGGGAAGCGGAAAAACAGAATCCGTTGTATTTAATTTTCTTAAGCATTTTAATAAGAACGGATTCTGTGGGGTCATCCATGATTACAAACATTTTGAGATTACCGAAATGGCCTATCCCCTATTCCAGAATTCTGATATTCCCTTTCATATCATATCTTTTGACAATATTTATAAACGGGTAAATCCTATTGCGCCCCGGTATATGGTAGATGAAGAAAGCGTGAATGAAATTTCCCGTGTTCTCCTAGAAAATCTTTTAGAGCAAAAGGAGTCGGGTTCCTATGGGCCATCCAAGTTCTTCAACGATGCGGTCGAAGGACTTTTAGGAGGCTTGATATGGAAGCTAAAGACAGAACATCCAGATTACTGTACCCTACCGCATCTAATTGCGACCTACCAATATCTGGACACGGAGAAATTGGTCTCCTTTCTTAGTTCGGACTTTACCTCTAAAGCAATGGCAGATGCATTTATTTCCGGAGTGGATTCTGAAAGACAAACGGCAGGAGTAATGAGTACATTGGCCAATGCCCTTAAAAAAATAAGTACACAGCGAATTTTTATGACACTTTCGTCAGACGAAATCGCATTGGACATTAATAATCCTGAGCATCCGTCGATAGTCTCCGTAGTGAATAATCCGAAATTCGATACAGCCTACTCCCCTGTTATCGCTACTATAATTCACACGATTACCAAACAGATGAGTGTTCGAGGTCGACTCTCATCCTTCTTTCTTGCCGAGGAAGCATCCACGTTTCGCCTATTGAACATGCAACGTATCCCCGCCACCCTAAGAAGTTATGATATAGCGACCATATATGTGCTGCAAGACAAGATTCAAAACGATTTGATGTATGGGGATAAGGCAAGTAAAGCCATATTAAGCAATCTCTCCTACCAGTTCTTTGGGAAAGCAAATGACCCCGATACGGCAAAATATTACGAACGCTTTTTTGAAATCATCAAACAGCCAACAAGAAGTGTAAGCAAGAGCAGCAATTGGAATTTTGATGCTAGAATTACCAAGGGGGAAAAAGATGTCAGCAAAATACGTGCAGATGTTTTCTTCCGATTGAAACGTGGTGAATTTATAGCCTTTGCAGATGGAAAAGATAAACGGGTTAGGTTCGAAAAGCCTGAAATAAAAAAGGAACTTCCCGAGCCAGTCTGGACATACAACAACGCAGAAATCAAAGCTAATTTTCAACGGATTCATCTTGAGGTTCGAAGGTTATTCTCATAAATAAAATTGCATCCAATAACAGCCAATCAAGACGAAATATGTTTTATTTTGAAGTTTAAATTTCGTACCTTAAGTGGTGAACAAAAGTCCTAAAATCGTGTGGTTAAATCAGGCAAAATGTGATATTTACATGGGTACCGGAGCCGGCACTAAGCTGCTGCAGGAAATCGGAAACGCCCAACGTTCCGTGAAAATTTCCTCCCCGTATTTATCTCCCAAAATGGTAGATGAATTGGTTTGGTTACATAAGAAGGGATTAAAGGTAACATTGATAACTTCGGATAAATTAGACAGTAGAAGCTATCGTCAAGAAAAGAGTATTCAACCGTTGGTTGTTAAGAACCGTAACTTAGATGAGGAGGCCAACAGAAATAGAAAAAGATGGCTATTTACTCAAAAAGCTTTAATGGCGGGGAGTATCGCTTTAACCATTCTCCTGATCATATTATTCCTTACTTCGTACGACTTGACTTATACCCTGGCTTTAGGAATTTCCTTCATGTTTTTTTTAAGTTCCAAATATGCCAGAAGAAAAACTAAAAACACAAAAATTTATTCTTATACCTATTCAACGCTTTTTCCATTTAAGGTTTTTATAGCCCCAGATTCCTATCAGTTAAATGATATTTTTATCCATGGTAAAATATATATCATCGATGGTCATACAGCTTATTTGGGTTCTTTGAACTTTACCGAGAGCGGAACCAAATACAACTACGAAACTAGAATTCGGGTTACCGATATCGAAGCGGTTAGAAAAATTGAAGAAGAATTTGATGAGTTATATGACCATCCTGATTTTGCATTTTTTGGAATTGAAGAGTGGGGTAAATCGATTTATAATGAACCAATAAACTAAGGTTCCTCTGATTTATGATTTTCTGTTCATTGACTGGAAAACTGTCCCATAAAGGAGACCACAAACGGGACGTTCTAATATGAAGTTCCTAACTATTGGCAAAGTGTCCTGTAATACGACCCTCTTAAAAACCTTTATAAATAAAATTGAGGTACAGGCTTTGCCAGTCATATTTACAGTTGTTTTTTGTCGTTTCGTCAATTCAAATCTTACGGAACTAATATGGTATGAGCAAAATATTATCAAATTGGACTTTTTCCAAAGGCTCACAAAGCCAGTGCAATTGTCTAGCAACAATTATTTTCGACATCTAACCCATGATAACTAATTGTCCACTTTCTGCGTATTAGTTTTTAACCAGTAGGTTCCTACCCAAAACATTCCACCATCATTCCATATAATTCTGGATGCTTCTTTTTTAGCAAGTCAGGAAGTTCAAAAAAGTATTCTGAAGCTACTGCAAAGAATTCAGCTTGGTTTGTGCCACCATATTTCCGGATATCAGAATGGTTATCATTTATCGCTTCCATTTCTTTATGAATTAAGTTCAACCAAGGTATAGCATTTGAAATCCTCAATACCTGTTTGCATATAGAAGATTCTGATTTTGCATTGGAAGATGGCCTATTACCAAAGAACTTTACAAAAGGTAAAATCATTCAGCATTTTCATTTGCTCGCGGAACACGCAGGACTTAGTAAAGGTCAACGGGACGATGTTCTCGACAAATTATTGTCAAATTCGGAAAGGGTCGTTAAATTGATCAATGCATCTTAAATTAAATGATAAGGCCAAGCGGAATTATCTATAGTCTTATCAAACAAGGCTCAAAAACTAAATGGAAAGTAATAGCAGATACTAAATGGTGTATATTTTCTATTTAAAAATATATAGGTCACAATTTAGCTACTTACTAATTTAGCCTGATTTATGCTATCGGCTTCGACCATTCTTTTTATCAGGTTATTAAAGATTGTGTTCTTAGTCTGAGATCGGTTCAAGCGATAGCAGAACTCGTTGAAATAGCGATTGATATGGAATTCGCTCACCCAAGAGTAAGTTGTCCTTATCCATGTTTTTATTTGATGTATCAAAGTACTGTGGTAAAAAACAAGTAAAATTTTATTAATTTTTCACTAGAATACTTCTATAGGTATCGTCATATATCAAACCTGATTTGGCAATTGCAAAGGCCTGCTTTAACAGTTTATTGCATACCGCAATTAAGGCTAACTTTTTCCTTTTTCCTTTGGCCACTATGCGCTCATAAACATCTCGGCAAGCTTTGTTGTATTTGCAGGCATTAAAACTGCACATAAATAATAAATTACGAAGTTTTTGGTTGCCTATTTTGCTAATACGCGGGCGCCCTTTTACACTGCTTCCACTTTGTCTTATTACCGGTGTTAGGCCTGCATAACTACAAAGCTCACTTGCGCTTGTAAAACGATCAAATCCGTCTGTCAAAACAACTAACATCACAGCTGCTTTGTTCCCTATACCAGGAATAGTTTTTAGGCGAGTTAGTACTTCCTGATGCGATTGTTTCACTAGTGTCAATAGTTTTTCCTCTTAGCTTTTCATTTCTTTTTGAACATGTTTTAGGCTTCGTTTTAAAGAGCTTACGACCACTTTACTTGGATTGCCTAAAACAGCTTCGCCATGTAATTTGTTTTTTAACATGGTACTTTGTTTAGTATATATAGCAAGAAGTCTGGTCATCTGGAGGCATTCTGTTTGATGCTTAGAATTACCTTCCCAAAGTTTCATATCTACTTGTTTTGCATACTCTCAGATAAGCTTAGAATCACTCTTATCTGTCTTGATCTTTGACAGCTTCATTTGGATAAAACGCTTTACTGCTAAAGGATTTTCTACAGATACTGCTTTGAAATTTTCAAGTAAATAATAGGCTAATTGATAATGATAATAACCTGTAGCTTCCATAACGCAATGACTCTTATCATTTAAGAGTTTTATAAACTTTTTAAATCCTGTAACATTGTTTTTGAACTGATAGTAATTACCATCAGAATCCGTGACGTCGAAAACTAAATAGCTAATGTCTATTCCAAAATATTTAATATCTTTATTCATAAGAAAATGCTTTTTGAAAGGACAACCTACGTGAGTTTCAACGACTTAAAATCGAGG
>TARA_R110000737_G_scaffold299155_1_pt1 | contig 10209 bp, 3 predicted proteins | sample TARA_R110000737 | Tara Oceans TARA_R110000737 (sample SAMEA4398027) | marine metagenome | biome: Polar Biome; feature: [SRF] surface water layer (ENVO:00010504); material: water (ENVO:00002006), including particulate matter (ENVO:01000060) such as... | depth 5 m
CGATCATATTGCGATTGAAGTAGGAACCAAAAAAGGAATCTTCAGAACGTCAGAATCTAACACTATTGGAGCGAGCTAATGGCTTACAAGATGGACATGGGCAATTTCGGCGTTGCTAAAAAGAAAAAAGATGACAATAGCTCTGACTATAAATCCATGCAGGATAAGTATAATGCAGGCAAAGATGTAGCACAGTCTCAATTAGCTACTGCGGCTGGTCAACAAAGCGAACAAGTAATAGAAGATGTTTCTTCTTATGGGCAGCCACCCAGTGCTGGAGGCGGCAATGATGCCAATTACAAGCAAATGCAAGATAAATTCAATGCATCCAAAAACGCAGCACAGTCTCAATTAGCTACTGCGGCTAGCCAACAAAACAAACAACTCACAGAAGATGCTTTTTCCTATGGGCAGCCACCCGGTGCTGCGGCCCAGCCAGTTAGCACCGCAGCCAATGCAAACAATCAGGCACTATCGAACGCAGTTCCTGCTGCGAATAACCCTCAGATTCCAATGCAGCCTATGTCGGAAGGCGGGGAAGAGGAGGATTTTTCAGGGATTAGTTCAGATCCAGACCCAGAAGGCGGAACACCTCTTGCTCCTCCTGGAGGCTTCCCGCCACAGGACTTTATTCCTGGCGGTGTGTTTACAGCGAGTGCTGGAACAAATCCCCCTGGAGAAGAGGTTGCTCCTCCGTCCGTTGGAGGAACCGCAATAAACACAGGGGCAAATGCTGGAATCCCTGCGCCAATTGCAGACCCCATGTACTACCAGGATGAGTTTATTGATCCCTTGATTAAAAAGGACATCCTTCAAAGAGATAATGCAAACTTTGCGGGTGACACTGCAACGCATACGGCATCTCAAGTAAATATGCTCGACCCCTCTGTAACGGCAAACACAGCCGGAAGGTCAGCTCAGTTAGAACAATTAAGGCTACTGGGCGGAATGGCTGGCGGAGAAATGAGCCCGGTCATTCAGCAGCAAAGAGACAGGGGAATCCAAGACACTCTTGCCATGATGGCAAGTCAAAGAGGAGCCCCTACTTCAGCTACCATGAGAACTGGCATGGAGGGAATGTCAGAAGTAAATCGCCAAGCAACAGAGGCCGCATCCCAACAACAGCTTCAGGCAACTCAAATGCTTGGAGAAGCGGGCGCTCAAGTAAGAGGCCAAGACTTTGATGTGGCAAATGCTCAAGCATCATTTCAGCAGCAAGCAGGCTTAAGTAACGCTCAGATGCAAAATGAAATGGTCCAAGCAGAGGCGCAGGTCAACACGCAGCTTGAGCAACAAAGAGACAGTATGATTGCCTCCATGACAAGCCTTGGAGTCGAGAGAGACTTGGCGGTTTTGCAGGTCAACGCAGAGCTGGGCAGATTAAAGGAAGAGCTTCTTTATAAGTACTGGGCGGGCAAGCTTGGTGCTTCAACGCAGATTCTTGGCGACATCATCGAAGGAACAGATACAGGCTCTGAGGATATTTTTGAAAACGTCCTTGAAGAAGGAAGTGTTATTAACCTTGCTGGCGGATATCAGACACCAGAGGGATATGAAGTTGGAGGGATGCAGGTAACTGGTCCTCTTGGGTATCAGACTCACCTTGGGTCAAGCCAGGATGAGCCAGTAGACGAAGATAGCCCTGGGTGGACTCTTCCAGAAAACCAGCCAGGAGCAGATTACGGTGGAGGCTCTACCGGTGGAGGAACCTCGGGTGGAGGCGGAGGCGGTAGTTCGGGTTGGTATAAAGATCCTGTTACCGGAAAATGGGTAACGAGTGGCATTGAGGCAAAGGAAAATGTCCACGGCATCGGTACCTCTGATGAGTTCTACCGCAAAAGAGAGGCTACCCCATTTGGGCAAATGGACCATAGCCCTACTGAATTTTCTAATAAGATCTCAGCCACTGACCCAACGGCAATGAACAATGCGGGCACAACTAGACTCGGCGACATTAAAAAGGGCCTGGTACAGGATACCCAGTCAAGACTTATCGATGCATCCAGAGAGACAATGCAGCCAAAGGCATCTGACCTATTTAAGACCGGGGCGCAGGATGTTGCTGATTACCTTGAGTATGGAAACGTCGGCGTCACTGCCGCTGGACTAACAAGTAGCGACAAAGAAGAGAGAAAGAGGGCCGTTAAAGATTTATCAATGTATGGAGCCAAGAAGTCTATTTCTAAAGGGATAGAGGAGACGGCAAAGTGGCTTGATGACTCTAGCAAGAAAACCGTTGGGGAGACTATTGGCGTTGAAAAGGCAGCAGAAGAAACCGCTCAAATAGCAGGAAAAGCCACAGCGCAAACAATGGAGTCAGCTGGCAAGCTTGGAGAGGCCGCATCGGCACCAATAACAGCAGCACAAGTGGCCCCTTATGTGGGAGGAGCCCTTCAGTTTGGTAAGAGTGTTCTTGAAGGGGACCAGGTTGGACCGTCGGCAATAAGGGCAGGTGGCTCTCTGCTTGGTGGATTAGCTGGAGCAGGTACAGCCTCGGCTCTTGGCCAGGCGGCTGCTACAGGGGCGGCAATGGCCGCAACAGGAGGGGCTACAAGTGGAGCCGCCATAGGTTCAGCATTTCCCGGCATCGGTACAGCAATTGGTGGACTGGTTGGAGCAGCTGCCGGAGGAATCGGAGCAGCAGCAGGCGGAGCAGCGGCATCCCCTCTTGCTGATGCAGCAACAAGAAGAGACAAGAGGCTTTTTGCCCCTCGTAATCTTAGAGATCCTGGTGACCTTGTTGGAGCACCCCAAGCCCCTGGGGTCTATTCTGGCCTGGAAACGAAAAGGTATATTGAAGACCTAACCCCGGTGATGTCAGATATGAGATACGGGAGCGGAAACGTCCCTTCTGACGAGAACAGTAAAACAGACATTGACCCGTCAAAAGATGAACTCTCTGATTTCTTAAGAGAGCTTAACCCTGTAAAGTATGACTATAAGCCAGAGTACGGTGGTGAAAAGAATCAGTACGGAATCATCGCCCAGGATGCCCAGAAGACAGCGGTGGGCGAATCCTTTGTTAAAGAAAATGAGGACGGCACTCACATGATTGATACGGGTAAGGCGACAATGGTGAACATGGCAGCACTGGCCAATCAACAGAAGATTCTTGACAAGCAAAGCAAGTTAATCGCCCAGCTTCTTGGAGAACGATAATGGCAACACCATCAGCAGAAGAGGCAAAGCGTAAGCTCCAGGCGCAACTTTCCAAGGCATCGTATGATGATTTTATAGCAGCCGGAAGGAAATTAGCTGGCAATGTCGGCGAGGTATCAAGGGCTGCTGGGGATTTTACTGGAGATATAGTTAGGCCGGATAAGTATTTTGGGCAGGAATCAAGTGAAGCGTCTGCGGCTGCAAGGGCCCTGGCTCGAAAAAACGAAAGTGCTCATGCAAGCACCCAGCGAAGCCGTGAACCTGGACCTGTTTGGGATGAAAGACGTGACGAATTTCCCAAGTCAAGCGAGTATCCCAATGTTATCGAAGCGAGGGAACAAGATGCTTTTGCTGCCCAGCAAGCAGAGAATCCAAATCAGTCCTACGAGGGAATGGGGCCTGCTTCTTATGACTCATTTGCCCAAGGCCCAAACGAGGCAAGGACACTAGAGCAAAACGAAATAGACCGCATTGCGGAAGAGCTAGCCGCTTCAACAGGGCAGACAGTAGCTGTGGCAAAGGCCGGGATGAACGCAGCCGGAATTACAACAGGCAGGCTCCCCCCTGAAGTAAGGGATGAAGTTAAAAAAAATGACCCGGACCCAGTGGTCCCTGAAGAAAAAACCCTGCTTCAGCAGGCTAGAGACAATGTGTTTGGCAAAGGCAGCGCCTTTTATGGCCAGGGAGAAATCGCAGACAATGCGATGAAGGAGATAGCCCTTAGTCAAAATAGGATGAAAGAAATTGCCATAGACAGCAGAGAGAACTTAATAAGGCAGCAGAATTACCTCAAGGAGTCTGAAGCCGAGCAGCTGAGAATCAAGCTAGCAGAACGGAAATACAAGAAAAAAGAATTTGCGATTGAAGAGGAAAATGCAAGAGCCCAGAAAGAGGTCCACGAAGAGTTTTATGGCTCAGATGGATACCTGACAAAATGGCTGAAAGCAGCAGACGCAAAAATTGAGAACATTGAGGAGGCTGCCAGTGATTCCGAAGATGGCAACTTTGGGTTTTCAGACTGGTCACAGACCTTTAGGACAGTTGGGGCTGTCGTTGCACTGGGTGCCAATATCGCTGGAAAAGTTATTCTTGAAAAAAAGGGACTTGGTAATGCGCTTCCAGTTTTCATGATTCCGTTAATCATGAAGGGTGTTGAGGCTGATATGCGAAGGGATGAAGATTCGTCAAGTTCAGCAAAGGGAGCAGCCCTGGCTCACTCCGGTATGGCTACTGATTTCATGAACATATTAGGGAACAAGCAAGGATCAATAGCCCAAATATCAGTTGTTGGAATCAGCGCAGCACAGAAGAGATTGAAATGGATGCAGTCCTTGCTCCCAGGAACCCCTGGAAGTAAGCCGAGGGCAAGATTCATGCAGCAATTGGTAGATGAACTTGAGATTGTAAAACTAGACAAGATGGCAGAGGTTGAAAAAACCTTCATGGCGGCGGCATCTGACCAATTGAAGGCTGCGACTAATTACGGTGCAGCAATTGACGCAGCAGATCTTGCAAGAACATCTCAAGGAACATCCCAGATAAACGCCCTTAAGGCCATTGAGTCCATGTCTGCGGCTAAAACTCCTAAGCTAATATGGACCAGTATTGAAAAGACTGCGGAGGCAGCCGAAAGAGGCTTCCTGGTAAGAGGGGCGGAGATACGAAGACAGGCCGCCGAGATTATTGCATTGTCTGGTGGGGAGCTTACCAGCCTTGAGACTATTATGACCATTACGGTTGCTGACCTTGCTAAAAGGTTTATTGATGACGAGAGCGGGATTTACAATAAGATCCTCACCCTTCAAGCTAATATGAAAGCGCAGGTTACTGCTTACGGAAAAAGCTTTGAGAATAGATTATCAAATACAGATATTACCAGATATGAAAAGATGCTCCCGGGAGTAGAAGATTCCAGCATGGTTGTTGCGATGAGCCTTCTTGACTCTGCAATATACGGCATAAAAGAGTCGTATATAGCAAGAATGGCTGTTGCTAAAAACTCAGGAGACTATGAGCAAAACCGGCAAAACTTCCAGTCTGCCCTTGGAGCAGAACCGGATACTGTTTTAAATAATTATCTCACATCTGTTTCTGAAAGAAACGCATTGGGAGATGCCGGGATGAGCCGACGGGTTGATGTCGGGATGGTTCCCTTTAATATTATCGTTAGCGATACTTCAGCGTTAAGCAAAGATCTTGCCGATTCTATCTCGCGGAAAATTAACCAAGGTTCACAGGGCAGCTTTTCCCGTGACTTTGTAGACGATAGGGAAAATACTCGCAGGTACCAGCAAGATGGAGCAGAGAACCCAGGTAGCCTATTAGCCCCAAGTAACCCGGGTCAGCCAGTAACCCCAGGGTCAACTGCAACCAAGCCCAAGACGGGGGCCACTCAGATTCATCCTCTAATGGAAGTAATGAAGACGACCAGTGCCTACAATAAAGAGGGTGAGACAAGGAAAATAAACGGGGTAAGGAAGCGCCATAAAGGGATTGACCTTACAGCAAAAGTTGGGACTAAGATTAACGCTCCATTTAAGGGCAAAGTCACAGAGGTCGGCCTGGATGGAAACAAGGTTCCTAATGGAAACTTTATAAAGATAGTAAGCGATGAAACAGGAGAAGAATGGACGCTGATTCATCTCAGCACGGTTGAAATGAAGGTCGGTGACGCCATTGCCCCTGGTATGCTAATCGCTCTTAGTGGAAAGTCCGGCAAGGGCAATGTCGATGAACACGTGCACTTGCAGGTACAGGACCAGCAAGGGCTGCTTAAAGACCCAGGACCTATTTTGGCATCTAGTCGAAAGCTAGACTAAGAGGCATTAAATGGCAGATCTTTGGAACAAAAAAGAAAACCGAATTGAACGCAATGTTGCGGAATTAGATGTCCAGGGAAAGGTTTTCTCTAAGACTCATGAGTTTCTTGGAGGCCCTAACGCTAGTATCTATCTTGACATGGGAACAGGAGACCCTACCCCGGTTCCTGCAAACGTGGCTTCAGGCTATGTTTCAAATGGTGCGACCTATCTAACGCCTGTTCAGGTTCAGGCAATGCGGGGCAATAAGGAATTTGCCAAGAGTGGCCTTGGCGCAGTCTCGGCCATTGCGACAGGTGCCGATGAGTACCTATTTGCTGGCGCTGGAGCCCACGTTCTTGAGGCGATGAATCTTATCCCAGAGGGAAGAGTAGAGGCCATTCAGCACGAAAGCCCATGGATTAACCATGGAACTGGTGTTGGTGCTTCTATCCTGGCGGCCCTTGGCTCTGCTGGTACATCTACTGCTGCACAAGTAGGAGTAAAAGGTACAGCTGTGGCAGGATCTGCCGCAATAAAGGGCGCAGCCGCAATGACCCAGAAGGCAGCTGCACAGGCTGCTTTGAACAAATCGGCCAAGTCTATTGCGTCAAAAGGGTATGATACAACAACATCAGCCTTGTCCAAGTACACGCTTCCCGGAGTTGGCGCTAAGATGGGAAGGGCGCTTGAGGGCGGGGCTAACAAGTTCCTGATGAAGCACGGCGACAAGCTTGTTCCAACAGCCCTGGGCAATTCTCAGATAGCAAAAAGATATGGCCCACATGTGTCAAAAGCTGTTTCTGCCACAATTGGAGCGGGCCTAGAAGGCGGTATCTGGGGCGCAGGGGCTGGTATTTCAGAGGCCATTGTTGGCGCTCCTGAAGAGTCAGCGGAACATATACTCGATTCGGTTGGGACCAATATTCTCATAGGCATGGCCTTTGGTGGCAGTATTGCAGGGGTTACCCCGTTCCTGGCAGGAGCCAAGGGAGCTGCCGCAAACGTTGCCGATAAACTACTTAGTTTTTCTGGGCGAAAGGCAGAGGCTGTTGGTGAAAAGTTTGCTCCATACATCACAGAAGTTGCTCGTCAGGCCGGTCATCCACCTGAGACAGTTGAATGGCTAAAGAAGGCAGCTGGTGGCGACCTTGATATGGTCAAAGAGCTTGATGATTTCATGCGAGACATGACATCGAGCGCGGCTGAAGCTGCTAATGTCCTAGACCTTCTAAGGATACAAGAGCAGTTTGTTCAGATATCAGATATCCAAGGGTTTAAACTGGATGTCCTTCTTGATGCAATCAAGGCAACAAATTCAGACAGGTCTATTCATTTTAACCCTGGTGCGATTTTCGACAAGGACTCCGTTCTAACCAGGCTTAAAGCAGATGCAGCCATCAAGATTGAGGCCAGTCAGCGTGTTCACGGAAAGCCGGGCTACACAAAGGCACTTGAGCGCCTGGATGCAGCAAAGAAGAAAATCAGCGACAGGGAAGCCAAGCTACGTGGAGATAGCTGGTCTCATCAAAAAGATAAGCTTGACGCCGATTACAAGATTCCCAAAGACATCACCGAGGTTCTTAACAACGCAGGCCAGAGCTATACGAGAGCAAGGCAAGTCCTTGTTAAGATTTTTGAGAGCAACCCTGATGCCGATGCCGGGGGTTTTATAACAAATTCCATAAAGGCGATTAACAAAAAAGAGGTTGAACTCTACACTGACATATTTAGTGATGAAGGATTCGCCAGATACGAGGCCAAGCTTCAGGCCAAAGCCGCACCAATCAAGTTAAGCAAAAAAGAAGAGTCCCTGGTCGATGCTGTTCAAACGAAGATGGGGGTTATTAGAGACCTGCATGCAGCTGGCACGGTATGGGCTCCACTAGACCAAGCAATAGCGTCGCTCCAATGGCCTTTCCCTGTCGGCAGTCCTGGGTATGTGAAAATAGCTGACAGATTCACAAATGCATTAGACGAGGCCATAGAACTTGGAAACTTCGATTCTCTTCTTGATGTCGTTTTTAGTGATTTCCCTAAAGGCCCTGCCCAAAATATCCTGACAGATGCCCTCGGTATTGCCAAGAACAGAAACTCAATGAAGGCAGGCAAGGGCTCTAAGCGGATTAACTTTGAGCAATCCAGAGATGCCTTTAGGCGGGCAAATACCATAGACCTATCCCAGGAGGAAATGGAAAGCCTCCTTCATAAGTTCAGGATGGGCGGGGCTCAGATAAAAGCCAACCTTGCCAGATACGAGAGTGAGTTCACTGCCGCATACAAGATAATAGATGATACTGGCAGGGGATTTCCAGAGAAAACAAAATTTGCAGCCCAGGGTCCATTAAATTATATACCGGAATCTTCCATTAGTAACACATCATCGAAATCCCTAATCGATGGCCTGCTAAAAGAACTAAACTATAGCGCTTATGATGATCTGATTGTAGCTAAGGCGTTCAAGTCGATTGAAGACATCCAGACAATTCTCTTAAAAAGCCTTGAGTATGGTGCCGTGTCTCCAAGTGTCACAGTAACAAGTGCCATTCAGGATGATATCATTGCAGTCCTTAGAGAAGAGATGAAGGACAAGAGCAGATGGGGCCAGATGGCCAAGCTTAAAGATCAATTCGATCAACAAGCTGGAGACTTCAAGAAGTTTCGAGATAACATCTCTTCATCTCTCACCAGTGAAGTTGGGCCGGATGTCCTTGGAGATCCAAAAGCCTTCATGAACCTTATCAAGAACCTTGATAACCATAATTCTGACATTGTTCTTAAGCAAATAAATGGCTACGGGAAAAGCGGTAGAGATCTTATTGATTTCATTAGAAGGAACTTTGATGAGGTCGGAGTTGAAAAGAAGGGGGTTTCAAGCGGGATAGCAGACAAGCTCCCTGGTGGCGTACAAGGCGCAATCAATAAAAAGATAAAAGAGATAGACGATATCGGGGCAAACCTCGGCGCCTCCGTATCCGGGGTTAAGGAGCCTGGTCTTCTTTGGGATTCAAGGCTCAAGAACATGGTTGATTTCTCAAGCGAGACAAACATTAAACTTGATGAATTGCTTGAAAAAATAAGGGCAAAGATTCCGATTGCTGACGCCATGCTCGCAACCAATGCCAGTAACGCAAACCTGAACTCTATCACCAATAGCCTTGGCAGGGGCGGTATCCTCTCTGTCCTGGCTTATGGAGTAACGGGAAGTAAGAAGGCCGCAGCCGCAGCTGGAGCCGCTGTAGGGGCTGCAAACATGGCCCTTGACCCAAAGGATTACCTTCAGCTCATGAACCAAATGAGCATCATCCACAGAACAAACAAGACTATCATAAAAGAATACATGGAAGACTGGGTAACCAACACTCTGCCAAAGTCTGCAATAGCTGGCAGCTGGGAGAAGACATCAAGGAGCATGTTGATGGTTTCCTCTCAGCCCTACCAGAGGGACAAGAAGGAAAACAGAACAGCCATTAGAAAGAAGATGGCCAGGAGCAGAAACGTTGATAGCTGGTCTGCGAAAATAGAAGAAGCCATTACCTCTGAGCTGACAGAGGATAACTTCTTTGAGTCTAGTTCTGCTATAAGGCAGCTTGCATCAAGTAGATTCCTGATGGAGAAGTTCATCAATGAAACCACAAAGGTATTTGAGCAAACACCAGATATTAGAAATGCGATGAAGGTTGTCATCGAGCGGAAGATAAAGATTTCAAATAAACTTCTTCCAAAGATAAACACGGGAACTATGTTTAGTGATCCTGTACCTCCTTCAAGTTATCAGCTTCAAGAGTTTGCCAGAAACCTCCAGGTGCTAAACAGCCCCAAGGACACTATCCTTACTGGGATGCTCTCTGGGACATTGACCGTCGAGATGGTTGCCGTTCTATCTGAGGCATGGCCGAAGCTGTACAAGGAAATTGTTACGGCTGCGATGGATGCTGTAAGCGACCCTGAGGTTAGAAATAATCTGAGCTATTCTCAGAAGCTAGTCTTATCTACGCTGACGGGCTCTCAGATTATGGATCATTCAGAGGCATCAAGATTATCAGGGGCGTTCGCAGCCAAAGAGGAAAAAGGCGGAGGGCAAGGCAAGCCTAGGCCAGGAGGCATGGATGACACAGCAGGAGCTCTCGGGGCAGGAACAATGAGTGAAATACTCGACAGACGATGATACACTTGCCCGATAAATGAACTATCGATATGATAACATTAACCATTTGAGTTGAAGAGATGACTCGGCCCTAGTGCCCAAAGA
>TARA_R110000737_G_scaffold221796_2_pt1 | contig 10188 bp, 9 predicted proteins | sample TARA_R110000737 | Tara Oceans TARA_R110000737 (sample SAMEA4398027) | marine metagenome | biome: Polar Biome; feature: [SRF] surface water layer (ENVO:00010504); material: water (ENVO:00002006), including particulate matter (ENVO:01000060) such as... | depth 5 m
CTAAGCCTCTAAGCGTGCCATAGTCGATAGTTATCATTTCAATGCATGACCAAGAGACTGCAAATACGCAATTAATGCATCCATTTCTGTTTTACCTTTAACCGCTTTTTTTGCCCCGGTAATTTCAGTTTCAGAATACAGTGGAATCGCATTACCTTGTTCGTCTTTATGGCTACGGTTACGGGTTAAGAAATTAAAAGTAGATAACTTCTTCGCTGTTAATTCTCCGTCAAGGGTATTTTCAGCTAACCATTTAAATGAAGGCATATTAGACTCCGGCACAACTGAGCGCGGGTCAAGTAAATGCGCACGGTGCCAATCGTCACTATAACGACCGCCAACACGAGCTAAATCAGGACCTGTTCGTTTTGAACCCCATAAGAAAGGGTGCTCCCAAACGTGTTCACCTGCAACTGAGTAATGGCCATAGCGTTCAGTTTCCGCACGAAAAGGCCGGATCATTTGGCTATGACAAACATTACAACTTTCCCGTATATAGATATCACGACCTTCCATTTCAAGGGCAGTATAAGGGCGTAAGTTATCAACAGGTGTAGTGGTTGCTTTTTGGAAGAACAACGGCGTAATTTCAACTAAACCACCGATGCTGATCGCAAGAATAGTAAAAATTGCAAACAAGCCAACATTCTTTTCAAATTTTTCATGTTTATTTTTCATTGTTGACCTCCTAAGTTATTTCAACTGGCTTTAGACTATTGTCTTTAGCATAGATTGTTTTGAACATGTTGTAAGCCATAAGCAAGAAGCCAGCAACAACCAAGACACCACCAACAAAACGGATAAAGTAGAAGGGTTTCGAGGCGATTAAACTTTCAACAAAACTGTAAGTTAAAGTTCCGTCAGTATTTACCGCACGCCACATTAACCCTTGCATTACACCTGAGATCCACATAGCGACAATATATAAAACAATACCGGCAGTGTGCAGCCAAAAATGCACGTTGATTAACTTAATACTGTACATGCGGCCCTGATTAAACAACACAGGAATTAAGTGGTACATGGCGCCGATTGACACCATAGCAACCCAACCTAGGGCACCTGAATGCACGTGACCAATAGTCCAGTCAGTATAATGTGAAAGTGCATTAACAGATTTTATTGCCATCATAGGTCCTTCAAACGTAGACATACCGTAGAAAGATAATGAAACAATTAAGAAGCGAAGGATCGGATCATAGCGAAGTTTATGCCATGCGCCAGAAAGTGTCATAATCCCGTTAATCATACCACCCCAAGATGGTAAGAATAATACGATAGACATAACCATACCAACCGATTGAGCCCAATCAGGTAGTGCTGTGTAATGTAAGTGATGAGGGCCGGCCCAAATATATAACGAAACTAACGCCCAAAAATGAACAATAGATAATCGGTAAGAATAAACCGGGCGTTCAGCTTGTTTTGGTACGAAATAGTACATCATGCCTAAGAAACCAGCGGTTAATAAGAAACCTACGGCGTTGTGACCATACCACCACTGCATCATAGCGTCGATAGCGCCAGAGTATATTGAGTAGGATTTCATCATTGACACAGGTATAACCATGCTGTTGCCGATATGCAATACCGCTACAGTGAGAATAAAGCCACCAAAAAACCAGTTTGCTACATAAATATGTGAGGTTTTACGCTTAACTAGGGTACCAAAAAATACAATAGCGTAACTAATCCAGACCACGGCGATTAAAATATCAATTGGCCATTCTAACTCGGCGTATTCTTTACTCGATGTATAACCCATTGGTAACGTTATTACGGCAAGCACAATAACGGCTTGCCAGCCCCAAAAGGTAAAAGCGGCTAATTTGCCACCAAATAGGGTTGCTTTACAAGTACGCTGAACAACATAGTATGAAGTAGCGAACAGTGCACTGGTACCGAAAGCAAAAATTACCGCATTGGTATGTAGCGGACGAAGACGGGAATAGGTTAACCAAGGTGTTTCAAAATTTAGTGCAGGCCAAATTAATTGTGCCGCAATAAGAACACCTACTAGAGTACCAACGATCCCCCAAATAACTGTCATTACGGTGAATTGACGCACCACATTGAAGTTATAGGACGGATGATCAAGCGTTGTTGTCATTTTTATTGTTCCGTTACTAGATTATATTTTGCAATTTTCTATAAAACACATGATTTCATGAAAAAATGCAGAGAAGCCGTGATAAATGTCACACTCTGTAATGAGTCGTTTCAATTTCAGGGTAATTTTACCTTTCGCCTATGGCATAAATCAACCGCAATGCTTGATTTAAATCAACAAAAAAGTTACTGCGGCTATATTTTGTTCAATATATAACCACTAGGTTGATAATAATGCTTGTGTTAATAAAAGGTTACTATTAAACGTAGGCTAATATAGCTAAAACAGCGAGTTAATTTTTGCTTGAGCTTTACGTAAATAATTGGCTTTTAATAACTGAAAAGTGACAAATATCATTAGGGTTTGTGTAGTATGTCGGCAACTATCTTTAATTTATACACTGTGATGAATTTTCTAAAAAAATTAGCACTGCGCTTGTTATTATCACTATTAACAACATTGCTGCTTGCTGCCTGTAACCCGCAAGATAAAAGTAAAATAATGTTGGATGATAAAAAAACTCGCACTACCACGTGTATTGCCCAGCAAAGTCAATGTCAATTTGATTTGGCGTCAGGGCAAGTACAAGTTTTGTTTGATGTTGAGAAAATAGTGGCTGAGCAGTCATTTAATATGGTGTTGAATTATCGTGGTGTTGAAACCCTGACTAAAATTAGCGGTTATCTTGAAGGTGTCGATATGTTTATGGGTAAAATACCTTTATTTATTGATGCGCGCGCACCAGAACCTTGGTTAAATGATAAAGCGCTAAATGACAGAACATTGGCTAATTTAGAGTCCCCGACAAAGAATGTGTCACAGATGAAGCAAGAAAAGCGACAAGTTTTTCATGCTGAAATCTTAGTGGGTAGTTGTTCCGCTGAGCAAATGACATGGCGGATATGGCTAACTTTTACCACAAACAACAATCAAACTTACCGTAAAACGTTAACGGTAGTGAGTTATCGTCTGTAATGGCACAGAGTTGATTGACATCTATGTAAACTCACCTTATGGATCTAACTAAAAATGTCCTTCGGTTAACGTTCTTCTCAATAGTGAGAATTGGAGTACATTTAACTGCCTGTGTTTAATTTCTTATATCAGCTAATGGCGAGCCAGATGGCGACCAATATCATTAAACAGCCCGATATCTTATTAAGCAATTGCACATTGTTACGTTGCGTTAATACCTTACCGATAGTTTTTCCACCTGTGGCATATATAGTCATGCAGATAAACTCTGATATTAGTATCACCGTCACTAATATGCCCAATTGTGGCGCTAATGGTAGTGTTTGGCTAATAAAAGGTGGCAATAGCGAGATCATAAATGCCCAACCTTTGGGGTTAGCTATGGCAGTAAAAAAGCCTTGTTGAAATAAACTGCGCTTTTTAATAGCCTGTTGGTATTGATTTGAGTCATCACTAAGCTGGCCTTTAGTTCGCCACATATTAATGCCGACATATAATAAATATAATGCGCCAAGTATTTTAAAGCTTTGAAACAATTGGGGAAATTTAGCCATTATGGTTGCAACGCCTAATACCGAGGCAATAGCCACGGTGGCAACACCTAATAGCTCACCATACATCATCCAAAAGGTTTTTCTCACCCCGATAGTAATACCTAAGCTCATGGCTAACGTCATACACATACCTGGCGTTAAGCTAACAATAAAAAATGTTGGGATAAAAAGGCTAAGGAGGGTTAAATCAATCAAGGTGGTGGTTCCAATCAAAGAGTCTAAGTAAACAATGATTGGCGATAATAACTTAACTCTGCCTATGATTGAAAATTTAAATCTAAGCTTTTATCAAACCTTAAGGTTTTCTTAAGAAAGAGCGCATAAGGTTAAAGCATTAAAAATAGAATAATACCAAACAGATGATTAAAGTAGTCTGCTATGTATCAATAAATAGAGTATTACTGAATATGCCAAAAACCTTAACTACATTAATTAACGTCTGGGCTGTATTGTTGCTGTTATGTTTTTTGTCGCTAATCGTTAAGGTTCAAGCGCAAGCGTTGTCGGAAATTAAATTGCAGCAAACATTAGAGCAGCACCAAGGAAAAGTGGTGTACTTAGATTTTTGGGCCTCTTGGTGTGGCCCATGTCGTAAGTCATTTCCTTGGATGAATGAAATGCAGCAAAAATATCGTGAGCAAGGTTTTGTTATCATTAGTATTAACCTTGATGCGGATATCGCATTGGCAAAAGGTTTTCTGTTAGAAAATAGTGCAAACTTTTCGGTTATCTTTGATCCCAAAGGTGCTATCGCACAAAACTTTAACATTAAGGGGATGCCAAGCAGTTTATTGATTGATAGACAGGGACAAATACAGCAGGCACATAGCGGGTTTTTTACCAATAAAGTAACGCTTTATGAAGCGCAGTTATCGGCGTTATTAGCAATTAAATAGGAAGTGAATCTATGACAATTTTTCCATCGCCAAGCCGTAAGTTTCGTGCCGGCTTAAGTTTGAAAATAGTTCAGTACTCGTTTTTATCAGTAACCATTTTTTTAGCCAGTGGCTGTTCTTCATTAGGCGTACAGCCATGGGAGCGTGATTTACTTGCGAAAGACGAAATGGCTTTAACGTCTTCACCGATAGACGCTGCACTGGATGATCATATCTACTTCAGTAAAGAAGCATCAAGTGGTGGTAAAGGTTTTGGTGGTGGAGGTTGCGGATGCAATTAAATAAGAAAAAGGCCCCGATAAATATTAAGGCTGCACTGACTATTGCAACATCTGCGTTGCTAGGGACATTACCTGCGGGGGTTAATGCTGCTGATGATGCTACAAGCTCAGCAAAAGCACAGCAAGAATCAACTTGGGATTTTGAAACCGCATTTTTGTATTACAGTGAAAGCGATCGGGTTTCAGCGGGTGAAGCGGTCATTAGTGGTAAAAAAACTTTTGCAAATGATGAGGTTTTTAATCTTAAATTAACCATTGATGCGTTAACGGGGGCATCAGCTAATGGCGCTACAGCGCAGCCAGAGGTACAAACTTTTACCCGACCTTCGGGCAAAGGGAATTATCAAACTCAAGCGAACCAGACTCCGTTAGATGACACTTTTAAAGATACTCGCGTGCAGTTAAATGCACAATGGACTCAGCCATTAGCAGAAAACTATACCGGCAGTGCTGGTGTACATATTTCAAAAGAATATGATTACCTATCATTGGGTCTCAATGGTAACCTGGCGTATGACTTTAATCGTAAAAACTCAACGGTCTCGTTAGGGTTAAGTTATTTTCAAGATACCTTTGAACCAGAGGGCGGTATTCCACGTGCATTTACTTCTATGCCCACGGCTTTTGGTAGCGATGACAATGCCGAAAATAGTACTAATAAAGTAGCTTTTGATGCCACACGGCGCACAGATAGCGACGATAAAACCACAGCGGATATTATGCTTGGTTTTACGCAAATCATAAATCGCAGAATGTTAACGCAATTTAATTACTCATACTCCAAAGTAGATGGTTATTTGAACGACCCATTTAAAGTGTTAAGTTTGGTTGATAGCAATGGCGGGGCGCAAGACTACCTTTATGAAAATCGACCTGATAGTAGAGTTAAGCAAAGCGTATTTGCACAAACTAAATACCATTTTGAGCAAAATATCGTCGATGTTTCTTATCGCTATATGTGGGATGACTGGGAAATTGATTCACACACCATTGATTCTAAATTGAGGATACCACTTTCTAGCAATAGCTATATTGAACCTCACTTGCGTTTTTATCAGCAAAGTGCCGCTGATTTTTACCAGCCATTCTTGGCTCAATCAAATTCAATACCTGAGTTTGCTAGTGCTGATTATCGCATCGGTGAGATGAGTGCCTACACGGTAGGGTTGAAATATGGTATGAAACTTAGCGACGGTAATGATTTGTCGTTCAGGTTAGAGTACTATCGACAAGACCCGAAAAATGCAGGTCATCAAGCACCCGGTGTGCTAGCCGACGTTGATTTATATGAAAGTGTTGATGCGATTATCGTGCAAGTTAGCTATTCGTTTTAATAAGACGGGTGAACTTATGAACTGCGCACATAAGCAATAGGAAGTTATTTGAGTAGCAAGCCTGTCAGGAATATTGAAGTTAACGCAACTGATGATGGTCATGGTATTCGTTTCGATGCTATGGCCAGTCCTTGTGAAGTGCTTGTCGCGAGTAAAGACCATAAGCTTGCAACAACCTTGGGTCAGCTTATTGCCGATGAAGTTTGGCGCATTGAGGACAAATACTCTCGTTATAAAATGACCAGTGTTTGCTCCGCGATTAATAATAGTGAGGGCCGGGCGCTAGCCATAGATCAAGAAACCTATTTATTATTAAATTTTGCTGACACCTGTTATCAGCTCAGCGATGGCGTATTTGATATCACATCAGGTGTATTGCGACGTGTTTGGCAATTTGATGGTAGTGATGCTATTCCTAGCGATAGAGTAGTAGAAAAGTGCTTAGAAAATATTGGTTGGCATAAAGTACTATTTGATGAGCAGAAAATAACCATGCCAGCTAAGATGGAGTTAGATTTTGGCGGTATTGGTAAAGAATATGCCGTTGATAGAGCCATCATTATTGCCAATCAATTTACCTCTATGCCGGTATTAGTTAATTTAGGTGGAGATTTAGCGGCAAATAAACCACGTCGGCCTAATGTAGCCTGGCAAGTAGGTATTGAGCATCCTGGTTTTATTGAGCGTAAACCTATGGTGGTCAGTTTACTTAAAGGCGCGCTAGCGACGAGTGGCGACGCTAAGCGTTTTTTGTTAAAAGATAATGTCCGTTATAGTCATATTTTAAATGCTAAAACCGGTTGGCCAGTTGTTCAAGCGCCACGCTCGATTACGGTTGTTGCACCCCAGTGTATCCAAGCGGGTATCTTAGCCACCTTAGCCTTAATGCGCGGTGAGCAGGCGGAAGCCTTTTTGACAGGGCAAGAAATAAAATTTTGGGCCATTCGTTAACTCGCGCTAAAATAGTTAATGATTACTTTACAACAAGATGACTCCCCTTCATTGGTAACGTATTGCGTCAACTGCTGCTTTGTCGTCATGTTCGCTGCATAGTTCTGCTTTTGAGCAAAAAAAACGTGGCTTCAATCACGCTTTTATACTTAGGTCAGTTAATCAATCATGACTCTTGGTAAAAGCCAATATGTTGATGAAAGCGAACCGTTAGTTCTTCTTTATCGTTAATATATTCTAGCGTTTGCGCAATGCTGTGTAAGGCATGTTCTATTTGTAATAAAAACTTGCCAAAACCATGACTGGTTTTATCCTGCTCACTGGCGACAAAAACAAACTGCACACTGTCAACTAGCTGATCGGCTGCCCATTTACAGCTATAGCCACTATTGGCGTTCTTAGGATTAAAACCGAGCATCATTAATTCACCTTTTGCAATGCTATTCTCATCGTCGCTGCGACGAACAATTGGCACTAGACCATTGGCAATAACAGCACCATTATTTAACTGGTGTTTTTTAGCTGCACTAATAAATGTATCGGCTATCAAGTTATAAAGTGGATCATAGTTTTCACCTTCACTATGATCTAGCGCGACCATATTACGTAAGCGACGGTTAATCGGCATATCAACAATGGCATAGGTTAATTCATCGGTGTTCTTGGGTAGCGAAATATCATCAGAGGCGTAGCGGGTAGAGATACTGCGTAACTTATGTACTTGATTACCCAATATACCTTTGTCTTTAGCAAATAAATCATAGGTTAAATGTTGATGATCACTGATGCGTATCTCTTGCGTAGACAGTGCCGTTTGTTCCGTAAACTTGGCAATGGCTTGGACGACTTTTTGGTGAAATATTACCGAGTTTTGTCTTACGTCATCGCCATTTGATAAAAATACTAAATGTATTTTATTAGCTTGCTTTGTCGCATCAAAATAAGCATTTTGACTGTAATGATAACGAGAGTTATATAAAAATAAAATTTGTTGTTCGGTTTGTGCGGTTAATTTTTCTGGGCTAAAACGAATGCGGGTGAACTTGTCATTGGCGACAAACTGGCCACTGTCAATATCAAGTTCTTCATTAATTTTAAAGAATATCTCAGAAAGCTTTTTATAAAAGATTAAAAATGGTTGCTCATCGCTATGGTCAATTGGGCCAACCATTTTCTCAATTAATTTATCTGTAACGGTAAACTTGGCAAGTAGGTATTGGTTCTCACGTGCTGATGATGGAATATAAACTTTATGTTGTGTACTTCTTTTGCGGGAAATTGGCATCTAAATTAACCTGTTGATTGAAAACGCGGGCATATTAGCAGCAAAAATCATGGTCAAATGTGATTTACATCAAAGACTAAATGAACTTTATTAACATTATCGACATTAATAGCCAACAAACTGACAATACGGGTATTTCTAGCGTTTTGTCAGGAATGCCGTTAGTCTATCGCGTGATTTAAATCCACCATTAATTTTTATTGTTTTTAAGCTTGGTGAACAAACTATAGGAGAATACCGTTGAGTTATATTCGTGAAAAACGTCAGCAAATACTATCGGGTGCTGGCGCCTTATTACTGTCAATGAGTGCTTGCGCCCATGATAATTTTTTAGAAGCGTATCAGTCGTTTGATATTGACGCGATTAAAGCAGATGTTAAAACTTTATCTTCAGATAAGTTTGCCGGTCGTGAACCATCAACTGAGGGTGAAATCTTAACAACTAATATGCTAATTAAGCAGTTTAAAAAGCTAGGTTTAGCGCCTGGTAATGGTGACAGTTACCTGCAAGCTGTGCCGATGAATAGCATAGTGAGCGAGCCTGTTAGTACATTAAAAATTGCTGATATTACCTTTGATTTTCCTAAAAACTATGTAGCGAGTTCTCGTCAAACTCGTGAAGAAATTAACCTGGAAAAGTCTGAGTTGGTCTTTGTCGGTTACGGTATCAACGCCCCTGAGTATCAGTGGAATGATTATAAAAATATTGATGTCAAAGGGAAGACTGTTGTTGTTTTGGTTAATGACCCCGGTTATGCCACGCAAGACCCAGCATTATTTGATGGTAATACCATGACTTATTATGGGCGCTGGACCTATAAGTATGAAGAAGCGGCTCGCCAAGGCGCAGCTGGTGCTATCATAATTCATGAAACTAAGCCGGCAAGTTACGGTTGGAATGTTATTGAAAGTAGCTGGACGGGGGCGCAATATCATTTGCCTGCCAAAGAAGTTAACGAGCCCGTTGTTGATGTCGAAATGTGGATCAGCACAGAAAAAGCGCATGAATTAATGGCGAAAGCTGGCTTAGATTTTACTACCTTAAAAGCACAAGCGTTATCGAAAAAATTTCAAGCGGTGCCACTTAAGTTAAGCGCTGATATTAAAGTTAAAAACACCATTACAGATTCCGTATCTAATAACGTTGTTGCAACTATTGCCGGCAGCAAACGTCCTGATGAGCATGTTATCTATATGGGGCACTGGGATCATTTAGGCTCTACTGTTATTGATGGTAAGAAAGTTTTCTTCAATGGCGCACATGACAATGCCACCGGCACTGCTGGTTTAATGCATATTGCTAAAGCCTATAAAGTGTTGAAAAACACCCCAGAACGCTCAGTCACCTTTGTAGCTGCAACAGCGGAAGAGCAAGGCCGTTTAGGCTCACGTTATTTTGCTAATCATCCCACTATGCCATTAAATAAAGTGGTTGGTTTAATTAACATGGATAGCTTAGATATTTCAGGCTTGAAAAAAGACTTAACCGTGGTTGGTTTTGGTAAATCACAATTGGAAGATTACTTAGCAAAAGCCGCTAAACGCCAAGATCGTACCTTAATAGCCGAACAAACACCTGAACGTGGCTATTACTATCGTTCTGATCACTTTAGCTTGGCAAAGAAGGGCGTACCGGCATTAAGTGCTGGTGGTGGCTCTACTTGGCTTAATGCTGAGCAAAAAGCGATTGGTGAGCAAGTGTCTGCATTAGTGGCGAAGTGTTATCACCAAACCTGTGATGAATACAATGAAAATTGGGGCTGGCAAGGTATGGTTGCAGAGCTACAAGTTTTCTTCGAAAC
>TARA_R110000737_G_scaffold29365_1_pt1 | contig 10182 bp, 4 predicted proteins | sample TARA_R110000737 | Tara Oceans TARA_R110000737 (sample SAMEA4398027) | marine metagenome | biome: Polar Biome; feature: [SRF] surface water layer (ENVO:00010504); material: water (ENVO:00002006), including particulate matter (ENVO:01000060) such as... | depth 5 m
AAAACTGGTTTGAAAGAATGGAGGTGTCCCAAAAATGGTTCTTTTTAAGGAACTGTCGAAAAATCGAGAAATTATAGATATTCCGACTATTAATTTATTTTAATAACTGTATTATAAATTGGTTTTAAAAATCCAGTTATTGCTATAAATGAAATACCAACTATAAACGGTAATCCTTAAAAACATTTTCTGGATATAAATTAGTAAGTGAGATTATGAGAATAATCAATGCTGGTTTAAAGTAGGGGAAGAGTTCCAAAATGTTTAGCTTTATGGTACTGACTAACATTAACAGAGAACTACATCATGTCTTTTCTTAGGACATCAATGCCAGAAATTCCGGAGATGGTTCCCACCGGTTTTCATTTCAATGCTACCAACGGAATATATGAGATGTACAGTGTACACGCCTTAAGAATCTATTCTAAAATAATGCTTTTGCAACACAATACGGAACATTCACAACATTGATCCATATGGGTGTCCCAATACTTATATCTTAGCAATGCAATGAAGGCCCAATGTCTAATTTTAATCTTGCTTTTATATTCGATTCCTTTTTTCGGACAGAATACCTATTCCGATACTTTTTCTTCCGTAACCTATAACAATAATAATGGCAACACCAACTTTTCAACAAATTGGACAGAATCCGGTGATGATAGTTCGGCATCCAGCGGCTATATTAGAATAACCGGCAATGAGTTACGGTTTGCCTATATTTGGACAGAAAATATTAGAAGAACTGCAGATCTATCGACCGCTACCGGTGCCATTCTTTCTTTCGATTGGAGCACGTCCAGTCTGGAAAGTGGCGAAACCCTTGCCGTACAGGTTTCCTCTGATGGCAGCTCCTTTACGACCCTAACTACCTTTGGGGGCACAACTTCTGGAACTTTTAGTCAGGATATTTCGGCCTATGTATCGGCCACTACGACCATCCGATTCTTAAAGGGTGGAGGAAACTGGACCGACAATAACGATCGCGCATACATCGATGACGTTCTGATTACCGCAACAACTTCCCCTGATACGGATAATGATGGTATTTTGGATGATGTAGATCTGGACGATGATAATGATGGTATGACCGATGAAGAGGAATACTGTACAATAGCTAGCACAACGTTTTTAGTTTCGCAAGATGTCGGCACCAGATCGGTGGTTGTAAACCATACGGATACCGGATATCTTCGCTTGGATTTTTCCTCTATGGACAATTCGTTCCAACTCGATATAAATGGTACAACAGTGCACCCATCTGTTCTTGAATTTGAAAATGGGGCACTGGATGCTGGGGAAGAATATTTTCTTTTTCAGTCGGATAATGCCTTTATCAGTGCCCCTTGGGTAGCAAACACCAATGGATTGCCCAGATTACGGCTTATAGTGGACGAATCGGGAAAGGTGACTTTTTATGGAACAAGAACATCCACCTCCACTTCACTTGAGATTATGCACGCACAGGCCAGTACTCCTTTTAACACAATTAACTGGGTCCCCGGATTTAATAATGTATTTACTATCACAAATCAATCCGGACCCGGTCCGGAAGGATTCACTGGAGTATTATTTGCGAGTGCCTTGTGCGACTCTGATGGGGATGGGGTAATGAATAGTCTTGATCTGGATTCGGACAATGACGGTATCTATGATATAGTTGAATCGGGCGTTCTTACTATAGCGGGAGTCAACGATGGAAATAATGATGGGATAATCGATGGGGCCACATCAGCTTTTGGCAACAACGGACTACATACGAATATCGAAGATAACGATTTGGCATACGCCAATTTAACGTACACCATAACCGATTCGGATGCCGATGGAATCTATGACCCGTTTGAGTTGGATGCGGACAACGATGGCTGTAACGATGTTCTGGAAGCAGGGTATTCTGATAATAACAATGATGGCATTTTGGCCGCATTGCCAACAGTCGTAAATAGTAATGGTTTGGTAACCGGAACAAGTGTTATTGACGGATATACTACACCCGATGATAACAATTCCAACAGCACTTATGATTTTCAAGAAGCTTCCTCATTGCCAACAATTACTTTACAGCCAATAAACACTGCAACTTGCCCAGGTTGTAGCGCAACAATTTCGGTTACGGCTACCAATGCGACTTCCTACCAATGGCAGATCTTCAATGGGAGTGGTTGGGTCGATTTGACTGATACCGGGATACACAGCAATACTTCCACGGATACCTTATCGATTACCGATGCGACCCCAGCCGATAATGGCAATCAGTACAGGGTCGTTTTGACCAATATTGGCTATGTATGCGGCACAACGATATCCAATACTGCCACCTTGACCGTTCGGGTAAACACCGTCATTACCAACCGAAGAATAACTTATAGGGTCAAAAAGAATTGAATTTTGCCCTCTGGGATACTATAGAACATCCTGTAATATATGTCGGTTACCGGATAGTGTGAATAGTATGGTAGGCAACCCTTTGGCCGCGATAAATGACAGAAGAACCTGCCCTCTCAAAACATCGGTCGCCGCCAAGACTCACATTTTAACGTTTGGTGATACAATTTTAAGGCACTTGAAATCCGCAACTTACTGAAGGCCCATAATCCCCTCCCAACATAAAATAAAAAAGTAAAAACCCCTTAGGGGAATCATTTAAGACCAATATAAAAGTATTCAGGGCACGGTATGGCGTTGTCGAGAATATAGCTTACTTAATTTTATGCCAGCATATCAAATTCTATTTATCCATGACTTCCTCTATTTTATTGAGCAGGTCTTCAGGGTCAAAAGGTTTAAAAATAAAACCGTCCATGCCGCTTTCTAGTATTTTGTTCCTCACTTCCAGGAATACCGAGGCCGATAGGGCCAGAATAGGTAAAGTAGAATTAAACTTTCTGATTTCCTTGGTTGCGGTATAGCCATCCATAACGGGCATTTGAATATCCATAAGTAGTGCATTGTACTTATTTTTCCGTACTTTATTTACAGCCATTTGGCCATCGTAAGCCACATCCACAATCAGGTTTGCCTTCTCCAATATCTGCTTGGCGACCATAACGTTGATCAGATTGTCTTCTACCAACAATATATTTTTTCCTTTTAGGTCATAATGTTTTTTTTGCGTGATCTTTTCCAACTCCTGAGTGGAGGCCAGCTTTAATTCCAGATCAAAATAGAAGCGACTTCCGGACCCCATTTTACTATCTACATGTACCTTGGAGCCCATGGCCTCAACTATACTTTTAACAATGGGCAAGCCAAGTCCGGTACCACCATATAGGCGATTTGTACTGCTGGAGGCCTGGGTAAATGCCTGCCATATTGTTTCTTGTTGCTCTTCAGGGATACCGATTCCCGTATCTATGATTTCCGTACCTATAAGTACCTTGTCATCAGTTTCGCCTTGCTTTACAATTTTCAAGGTCACGCTCCCATTATCGGTAAACTTAATGGCGTTTGTAACGAGATTATTGATTACCTGATTGAAACGGACAATATCCAACCAAACATTTGGAAGTTCTTCATCAATTTCCAATTCCATGGCGACCCCTTTACGTAAACAACTGGGCTCATGTATTTTTTTTATTTGCCTCACTGCTGCCATAATGTTCGTGGGAATGGGGTCAAGCTCAATTTTTGTAGATTCCATTTTACTAAAATCCAAAACATTGTTCAGTAAATTCATCAATATTTTCCCGGAGTAATTTAACGCCTCTATATTCTGCTTTTGATCATCTCTGGGATCTGTATCCCCCAATATATATGAAAGTCCGGTGATCGCATTAAGGGGTGTCCTTATCTCATGGCTCATCATACTTAAAAACTTGGACTTGGCATTGGATGCCTCAATGGCCTCTTCCCGTTGATCATGTATTTTCGAATAAAATCCATTATTTATAAATGAGAAATATATCAATTGAAAGGTTACCAGACAAATTGTGGTTATAATGGAAATCGGATAAATATACCTTCCTGCCCGTACAACATCCATATGGGTATCGGTAAAGAGGTTAAAATCCGTAAAGTACAGAAGAGACCAAAATATCAATGATAACCCCGAAAAGAATACGATAAGTAATTTTTCCCTTCTAAAGGAAAACCAAACAAATGGCAAGCCCATGGAAAACATCAATATGAATTCTGCACTACCGGCCTTTCCTACGAAGGAGGCAGTGAGTGCAACACTTAAATTAAAGATGATCAAATAGATAAAACGGGCCAGGGTAAGGTTTCCATTTTTGGAGATAATAGCGGAAAGGATAAAAAAAGGTGCCGCAGCTCCAATATAATAGCTCAATTCATTCATATCCAAGCTTCTTGCCATAAAAAACCAAATTATGGAAATAGCCGTAGTCAATATTGAAAGTGTAAAGACAAGTTTCACTCTGCTTTTAGAGAATTCTGTCATGGTTTCGGGGGATTAATGCGCAGTAAATATAGGGCAACCTTGGATAAGAGAACTGATCATTTTAGCCGTTTAACATTCAGTTATGGAAATTCAGCCTTATATGTTGGGTGTACACAAATCTACGCAAGTGCAACCTACTAACGGAAATAAGATAACTTGTATTGTCCGATATAAAGTTCGATTTAATGAGTGGTCCAAAAAAGGTCTTTATAGGTCAAGTGCAAAATTCACATGTTTTATTAAAAGATTTTAAAGATCATATCAGAATTACTTTTGTACCCAATTACGTAATGGGTTATGTAAAATTTTTAAAGTAATTTCACTAAAAATATGGGTATAAGAAACTAAATACGCCAATTATGATGAAAGCAATCAATAAACTTGTCGTAATTACATTTTTTCTATTTGCGATTTCCTGTGGTGAGAAAAATCCCAATAAGGAGGCGCAGAAAGTACTTGATAATCGCCAAATCTTCGAGCACACAACGGACGTCACAGATGGGAATATCAATCAAACGTTTTATGTGCCGATCTATTCCGAAATTTACAATCGCACCAAGGAAAACCGTGTATTATTGACCGCTACATTAAGTATCCGCAATACAAGCGAGACAGACACATTATACCTGAGTAGAGTGGCCTATTTTAATACAGAGGGAACCTTGGTAAGGCAATACCTTGAACAATCGATTTATTTGAAACCCATGGAGACCGTTGATTATGTAATTGACGAAAAGGACGATGACGGAGGTACTGGAGCAAACTTTTTAATAGATTGGTATGCAAATAGACCAATTAAACCATTATTCCAAGCAGTGATGCTGGGCGCTGTAAATAATCAGGCATTCTCATTCACTACTGAAGGCATCAATGTTAAATAGATAATTAAAGTGAATCAGAATTTTAAGGACTCGCATTGATTTAATTATTGAAGGCGCTGTCGTTTTTTCAATATGACACTTCATTTTAGGTTTAAATCTTCTTTTTCTTCAATTCTTTCAACATTTTTTGGTTACTCATACTTCCTGTCAGTTAAGGTGAAGTGTTAGATAGTCTTATTAAGGGTTGGTTTTTCGGAACTCTTCTGAGCAAAAGCGAGTTTTTGGTTGAATTACATTGGTTTTTGTCCTTATCAAAATAGATTCTTAGGTGATGCTTACAACACAAAATTAAAGCCACACAACAAAAATCATATGGATTACAACATAAGTAATATTATTCTTACTTAGTTCAATAGGTTTGTGTTCTTAACCAGTAATAAAATTACTAAAATGAGCATAAAAACCAACCTAGCCTTTGCAACTCTGATTTTTGGTTTATTTGTCGTACGGGCGCAAACGATTCAAGTTTCCGGCGACGGTCAATCCATAGGTGTTGAAGCAACTATATCTACAGTTATAGCACCCAATTTGACAATTACCTCGAGTACCGATATTACCAATTTTACTGTTTCCATAACTAACTCTTTTACTGCGACAGACCAGCTTGGTTACAACGGTACATTACCTTTAGGAGTGACAACAAGTGGCTGGAACAGTAATACGCGGTCGATAGTCTTCAAAGGAACTTTATCTGCATCAGAATGGCAGTCATTTCTCAGGACGGTGACGATGACCTCAGGCCCAATTTGTTCGCCAGAAACGCGGCAGGTCACCTTTGTTGCGGAAGAAACTTTCTATAATCCCTTGAACGACCATTTTTATAGGGTCACAGATACACAAACTTCATGGACAGCAACAAAGGCGGCCGCCTCTTCACTTTCATTTTTTGGTAGGGAGGCTTATTTGGTGACGCTCACCTCTAACGCTGAGAATATTTTTGTCACTAGAATTGTTGGTCAAAATTCTTGGATGGGAGCTTCGGACGACCATAACCAGATTAACGAAGCATTGGGATATAATCTATTTGCGGATACAAATGCTTCTGAAGGAAAATTTTATTGGGTTACGGGCCCAGAAAGGGGTACTCAGATTACTACGGATAATGGTAACGGAAATGGAGTTCCCGGAGTATACCAAAACTGGCGGTCCGGCGAGCCAAACGATTACAATAATGGAAATCCTGGAGAGTCTTTCGGTCATGTATATTCCAGTGCCGGCGATTGGAACGATTTTCCAGATAGTTCTAGTATTTTTGGAATAATAGAGTTTGGCGATATGCCAAACGACCAATTAAGTGCAACTCCTTTCTTTACAAAAGATATCACAATTAATGGAGCACCAGGCGGCAATATAAGCGGTGGAGAGGTGTCTGTATGCTCTGGCACCAACAGTACTACGCTGACACTGAATGGCCTAAGTGGTTCGGTAGTCCGTTGGGAGAGTTCGGATAATAACTTCATCGACAACCCAACAGTTATTAGTAATACAACGACAACATTAACGGTCAATAATATTTCCACAACAACATATTACAGGGCAATCGTGAATACGAATGCCCCGACAAATTGTAGTAATCTGACCACTTCCAGTACGCCAATTTTTGTAAGGGAAGCGGATGCCGGAAATGTATTGGCCCAAAATACCACTATTTGCGCTGGATCCAATGTTGAACTCTTCGTTTCTGGGCAACAAGGTGATGTTCAAAAATGGCAACGTTCAGACGACAATTCAAATTGGGTGGATATTGCCAATACTACAACTACCTTAGAAGAAACTATTCCTACAACGGGTTCTTGGTACTATCGTGTCATTACGGAAATATCCGAGTGTGGAACATCAGCTATATCCGATTCGAAAGAAATCAATGTTGTTTCAGGCACCCCACCCGTTGGAGGTCAAGTAAGTTCTGGCATACATGACTCAACAAGTAATTCCGGAACCTTAACGTTGACTGGACATACGGGAACAGTTGAGAAATGGCAACAATCGACCGATAATGGTATAATTTGGTCTGACATAGTTAATTCCAACAGTACATATACATATTCCAATTTAGTCGAAACCACCCTTTTTCGAGCGGTCATTGTAAATGGTAGTTGTGGTACTGCCAATAGCGATACTGGATCGGTAACAATAGATACTGAGGCACCCTCCGGATATGCTGTAGTCATTGACCAAAATCCTATTGATTCTGTAAACGAAACGAACGTATCCTTTACTTTTTCCGGAGCAGAAATCGGAATAACATACAATTACAGCCTTACTAGCGATTCAGGCGGAACTCCTGTCACTGGAACGGGAACCATTACAACCGCTACCGATCAGATAACAGGATTGGACCTGAGTGGTTTGGGAGATGGATTAATTACTCTTTCCGTTACCCTAACAGATGCCGCCGGAAACATAGGTGATGCCTCAACAGATACAAAAACAAAGGATACTACAGCTCCCTTTGGATACTCCGTAGTAATTGACCAAGACCCAATCGATACTACTAACGAAACCGTTGCATCATTCACTTTTTCTGGAGCCGAAGTCGGGACAACTTACAACTATGTGTTTACTAGCAATGGAGGTGGAACCTCTGTTTTGGGCAGTGGAACAATTGTCACTGCTAGCGATCAAATTAGCGATGTAGACCTAAGCGGTTTAAGTGATGGCATAGTAACATTAGCGGTGACATTAACGGATACCGTTGGAAATGAAGGAAGCTCATCTACGGATACCGCAACCAAAGAAACTGATGGCGATGATGATGGTATCAAAGACAACATGGACAATTGTCCAACTATTGCCAATGCGGACCAACTTAATACGGATGGAGATGGTGAGGGAGATGTTTGTGATGTTGATGACGATGATGACGGAACGCCAGATACAGATGATGACTTTCCGTTGGATGAAAACGAGGACACCGATACCGATGGTGACGGAACAGGCGATAATGCGGATACCGATGACGACAACGACGGTACTCCAGATGCGGATGACGACTTCCCGTTGGATGAAAACGAGGACACCGATACAGATGCCGACGGCACGGGAGACAATGCAGATACCGACGACGATAACGACGGTACTCCAGATGCGGATGACGACTTCCCTTTGGATGATGAAGAAGATACCGATACCGATGGTGACGGAACAGGCGATAATGCGGATACCGATGACGATAATGACGGAACGCCAGATACGGATGACGACTTCCCATTAGATGAGAACGAGGATACCGACACCGACGGCGATGGAACAGGGGACAACGAAGATACCGATGACGACAACGACGGTACTCCAGATACGGACGACGACTTCCCTTTTGACGAAAACGAAGATACCGACACCGACGGCGATGGAACAGGGGACAACGAAGATACCGATGACGACAACGACGGTACTCCAGATACGGACGACGACTTCCCTTTTGACGAAAACGAAGATACCGACACCGACGGCGATGGAACAGGGGACAACGAAGATACCGATGACGATAATGATGGTACACTGGATGCGGACGATGACTTCCCATTGGATGAAGACGAGGATACAGATACCGATGGTGACGGAACAGGCGATAACGAGGATACGGATGACGATAATGATGGCACACCGGATGCGGACGATGACTTCCCATTGGATGAAGACGAGGATACAGATACCGATGGGGATGGCACTGGTGATAATGCGGATACCGATGACGACAACGATGGTACTCCTGATACGGACGACGACTTCCCGCTAGACGAGGATGAGGATACCGATACCGATGGAGATGGCACTGGCGATAATGAAGATACCGATGACGACAATGACGGCACACCGGATGCGGACGATGACTTCCCCTTGAATGACGAAGAGGATACCGATTCGGATGGCGATGGCACGGGAGACAATGAAGACACCGATGATGATGATGACGGCACACCGGATACTGAAGATGACTTCCCCTTGGATAACGAAGAGGATACGGATACGGATGGCGATGGCACAGGGGACAATGCCGATACCGATGACGATAATGACGGTACGCCCGACACGGACGATGACTTCCCCTTGAATGACGAAGAGGATACCGATTCGGATGGCGATGGCACGGGAGACAATGAAGACACCGATGATGACAATGACGGTACACCGGATGCGGACGATGACTTTCCGTTGGACGGGGATGAGGATACCGATTTCGATGGAGACGGTACAGGGGACAATGCCGATACCGATGATGACAACGACGGTATTCCCGATTCCGAGGACAGCGAGCCGAACGATTCGACCGACACCGACAATGATGGTATTCCCGACTCAGCTGACGACGATGACGACAATGACGGTGTCCCTGACGATGAAGATGATTTTCCATTGGATGAAGATGAGGATACCGATACAGATGGTGACGGCACTGGGGACAACTCGGATGAAGATGATGATAATGATGGCACGACCGACGAGGAAGACGATTTCCCATTGGATGAAAATGAGGATACCGACTCGGACGCGGATGGAACGGGGGATAATGCCGATGACGACGATGACAACGATGGGGTGACGGATATACAAGACGATTTCCCGACCAACAACGAACCTGTCCTAAGACCTGCCGAGGCCTTTACACCAAATGGTGACGGGGTTAACGACAGTTGGATGATACCCGGTATCGACAACTATTCAAATACAACGGTAACGGTGTACAACCGGTACGGCCATGAGGTCTTTTCCGCTGTCAACTATCGCAACGACTGGCGAGGTAACTACAGCTCCAATTCCGATTTGCTGCCTCCCGGTTCCTATATGTACGTAATCGACTTGGGCAATGGTAGCGCACCGATTCAGGGATGGATATTTATCAACTATTAATACTAAAAATACGTAAATGAAGACCAATCATATATACCGATTTATTAT
>TARA_R110000737_G_scaffold10721_1_pt1 | contig 10176 bp, 8 predicted proteins | sample TARA_R110000737 | Tara Oceans TARA_R110000737 (sample SAMEA4398027) | marine metagenome | biome: Polar Biome; feature: [SRF] surface water layer (ENVO:00010504); material: water (ENVO:00002006), including particulate matter (ENVO:01000060) such as... | depth 5 m
TGACAACAATAACCAGCGCCACAATTGCTGATTCTTTGACAAATGAAATGGTAAAACTAGTTAACTGAAGCTATGCAAACTTAACCGCGTTTATTATTATACTTTTAACTCTGATCATGAACTTAGCACTTACTTAACGCTTCGCTGGTAAGGCACACTATGCCAAATAAATATCTTTCTCTATTGCTTTAATCAAAGATAAAAGGCGTTTTATTGGCTTTTTTTCGAATCCAGTTTAAGGAATATCTTACCGATTGGCGCGCTAAAATATTATTTTCAAGCCTTTGTTTACCTGGAAAAGGCATCAAGCTCAAACCAATTAACATGGTGATTAATCCTTGACCGGGTAAAACTAACATCACTAGCCCAGCCATCAACAAGCATATGCCAATAATAATTTTTACGACGTTAACAGCAAAGTGTGCCATGCTAGTCTGTGATTTAAATAGCGGCTTTTTTCCCGCGACATCATCAGGGTTTTTGTGATGAAGAAAGTATTGTGTATCCAGCTGTGTAACGATGTAGCTTATCACTATAAAATAAGTGATTGAAATCGAAGTGGTTATCACGATAGTTAAGAATATGAAGTTGCCATCAATCGTTGCCATTAGATAGCTTTCAATCGCGTTGTAGTAATCTTTAAGCACTTTTGTTTTCCATTATTAATTTAATAGCTGTTGTAGCTAGACATTATGTAAGTTGATTTTTTATGCAATTAATACAGGCACTGGTTCATTGGCTGACCATTCATTGGGTAACCATCATAATCATTTTCCATCTTAGCTTATCTCTTCTGACATCGGTACATGTACTTCTGTTCAAAGAAAACGAACGTACGTCACTCGCCTGGATTGGCCTAGTTATATTTTCACCTGTTGTTGGTAGCCTGTTTTATTGGTTGTTTGGCATAAATCGCATTAAGCGTTTAGCGCAGAAAAAACATCCTCAAGAACTCAAAAAAGATCTACGTCAGCAAAACACCAGCATAGCGTTTCATCAACTCCCTAAACACTGGCATTCCGCCATTAAAGCGGGCTATAACATTCATCCAGTTAATTTCCTTGCAAATAACAAGGTTGAAGCACTTATTAATGGCGATATGGCCTACCCAGCAATGATTCAATCAATTAATAATGCCAAGCATTATATTGTCTTATCGAGTTATATATTTGCCTACGACTCACTTGGACGCCAATTTGTCGATGCGTTAGCTAAGGCACATCAACGCGGTGTTATTGTCAATGTCTTACTGGATGGCGTTGGTATTGGATATAGTTGGCACAAATCAGATCGAGCGTTAAAAATATTAGGTGTGAAAACCGCCCGTTTTCTGCCCGCTATTTCATTTAGCAGTATTCGCTTTATTAACTTAAGAAATCACCGAAAAATACTCTGTGTGGATGGTGAAGTAGCTTATATAGGTGGCATGAATGTGAGTCAGAATAATCTGATTAAATCTGCAGTTCACCCGATTGATGACATTCACTTTAAAGTCACAGGACCGGTAATTGACCAGATTAGTCAGGTTTTTATTGAGGATTGGTTTTTCGCGACCCAAGAGTTAATTCAATTCCCCCGCTATAGTGTAGAGACAAGTGCAAGCACGGTGGAGCAAAAAAGTGCCACATCTGTGGTTGCCCGTGTAATTCAAGATGGTCCAGATGAACACCATAATAGAATACGGTGGATATTAATTAATGCCTTAGTTAGCGCACAAACAAGCGTAAAAATTATGACGCCTTATTTTATCCCAGACCAAACATTAATGACTTCGCTGCACGCAGCGGCATTGCGCGGTGTGTCAATCGAAATAATTGTGCCCCAACACAGTAACATTCTCTTTGTCGACTGGGTAATGGCAGCGAATTATTCAAGAATACTAGAGCACGGTATACGGATATACAAAAACAAAAGGCCCTTTGATCACAGTAAAATTGTCATTATTGACGACATCTGGTCATTTATTGGCTCCACCAACTGGGATGCTAGAAGCCTTGAATTTAATTTCGAAATAAACTTAGAGTGTTTTGATACTGAACTTAATACTAAGCTAACAGAATTATTTCTCTTGAAAAAACAAAACTCTAGCCCTGTTCTAGTGGGGGAAATTAATGCTATACCCACCTACAAAAAGATTCGCAACAACTTGTTTCGTTTATTCTCGCCCTATTTGTAATGTTATCCAAACACTTTAGGTTGATAATTTTTTAATAAAGGCTAATACATCGATGTTAAAAAGTCGCTATAACACCATTGAATCCTTGAAAATTATGGGTCGCGCTTCGAAACAGGTGCTAGGACCAACCATCGAGGTATTACTGTGGAATGTTTTTAAATGCCGGAGAAAGGGATGGCAGGAAGATTTCATCACACTGATGGCGAACAAAGATTTAATTCTCTTACAGGAAGCTATCGTAAATTCGCCATTCGACTGGCATTTTAAACAATCCGAACAACATCAGTGGATTATGGCGCGAAGCTTTAGCAGCATAAAAACTAAGATAGAAACCGGCGTAAAAACTGGCGCTATTGTAGCGACAAAAAAACATTATTTTTCTGCGTCAACACACAGCGAACCGATTTCAAAAACAAAAAAAATGTCGCTAGCAACCTATTACCCATTACATTGCCAAGGGCAATCTTTGTTGGTGGTAAATAGTCACCTTATTAACTTTGTCACTTTTAAAAAATTCAGCGCTCACCTAGAACAAGTTTTCCACACCCTAAAACATCATGAAGGACCGATATTATTAGCGGGTGATTTTAATACTTGGAATAGCAAAAGATTAAAGTATTTTCATAGACTTGCCATGTCATTTTCGTTAAAAGAAGTAAAAATGGTCCGCCAACCTAGGCTAAATCACTTATTTCAACATCTTGACCATATTTACTATCGTGGATTAGCGTTAGTCGATGTGCATGTCCATAGCAATATTCAATCCTCGGATCACTACCCTATTACCTTGTCGTTACGGACATTAAATCAAAAAAAATAATGGGGTTACTTATTAGTTACCTCATTATAAACGCTAGCATGTTTGCCACTTATAGCGTTAGAAGCAAAGACTATTGAGAAAGCACTGAAAAGTTGATGCTATGAGCAAAGTTGTTCAGATCTTTATCTACCTTTCTATATTTAAAACTGTGTGCTAACTTCAATAGGTATAGCTGCCTAAATATCAGGCTATATGATCAACCAAGGATGATTACGTTTAGAGATAAACGTCTGTAAAGGATTATAGTTCATAGCATTCCTATAAAGCTCCCCCCCTTTATAAAGCATCCTTTTTTTGACATTTAGAACAAAAAATATATAACATTTTTCCTGTAGCTAAGGTTGTTTTTTTCGGTCATAGTGTTCCGAATATTTTAGTTAAGGCATGTGTTGGTATACGTCATTATGGATTAAGTTATTATTAACAAGGAATACCTATGAAAAACGTCGCCCTGAAATATTTAAGCCTTAGCTTTATTTTTTACTTTTCGCCGATGGGACTTGCTGACGACTCTACTCAAATGAGCTTGAAGGAAGCAGCAGGAAAAAGCCCTTTTTTAACATTAACAGCAGAGCATTTGGCAGAAAGCAAATCACCTATTCATCCGTTTGAAAATTCAGCGTTACCAAAACCAGAAAACTATAAAGGCTCATTCTTTGAGCTAAACCATAATTATCCCTCAGTTTTACCACCTCGAGCCAAACAGTACCCTTGGGAAAAAGTTACCCAAAAAGGACTTATTACTCAACAAAATGCGATGCAATATGTACAGGCAATAAAGGACTATGTTGCTGATGATATGCGAAAAATACTGTTTGATAAGTCGGCAGGTAATAATAAAAATTGGTATCAATCTATTTGGCTAGGAACCGAGCGTGAACCCATTCATGGAGCTTATGTTGGATCGGGATTTCCGGCCGGTACCTTAACAGAACAAACGCTAGATCTGACAACTTATGTTTATGTGCTTTACGATAAGCGCGCTGCAACTACTTTAGGTAATATTTGGGGACGTGACAAACAAAGTGCGATGTCTCCTACAATTACAAAAGAATCAACACAATACGCAGAAGGAAGCGTTATTGTTAAATATGCTTTTGTTACCGCTTGTGGTGCTGATTGGGCTCCGATGGACAACGCTGCTGTTTGGCAAATTTATGCACCGGTTAATGTTAATAATGGCTCGGCCACCGCACAGTCAAAGTGTAAAAACAATGGCTCTAAAGGAGATACTAGTACACCGGTGCTGACCAATCTTTATTTAATGCAATTTGATCTGATAGTAAAAGATAGTGTTGCCTCGCCTGATACCGGTTGGGTGTTTGCGACCTTGGTATATGATAAAGGTGCAAAAGGCAAAGATGCTTGGGATAAAATGATACCTTTGGGCGCGACATGGGGCGGAAACCCCAATGTTGTAAATCTAAAGCCAGAAGCTTTGACGCCACCAGTTACCGTTAATCCGGCACTAACTGAAAACTGGATCAACCTTAAAAGCCCTACTTATGCGCGTTCTACATTGGGTTGGGATGGTCGTTTATCCGGTCCTAATGATGGCGCCGTAGTAACACCGGCCTGGACTGGCGGAAAGTATTATCACAAGGGCATTGCAAGTACTGGCTGCCTTGCGTGCCACAGTAGCGCGCAATATCCCATGACATCATTTTTATTACCTACCTCAACTTATCCACCACAAACCTTAGCGCCACCGTTATCTGGTGATGCTAATGCCGCACCTCTGGTTCTATCAGAGCCAGGAGGATCATTGTGGATGGAAAGGTTTCAGAGTCATAGCGGCACTACCGCGCTAGGCCCTCAAACCTCTGATGGAAAAATGCCAGTTGCGCTCGATTACGATATGGTCACTGCGTTTAAAGCCATCCCAATGTGGCAAGCCGCAATGAAGGCGAACCAGCCATAGTTAAATTAGTATAAGTATAAATATAAAAGTTGATCATCCTACGCTGGTCTTTGTCATTTTTTAGATAAATACCAAGCGTAGGGGTTTGCTTCTGCTTTTATTAAATAACTTGGTTCTAATTATGTGAATACTTTACTCGTCGGCTACGGCAATTTATCAATGGTGATGCCACTATAGAAAAATTAGCGTTCAAGCACCAATAGATAATAATACCGCTGTGTACCTGTAACATTACTCAGTGCATCTCTTGCTGATTTTGGCGGACATTAATTCGATTTGAAAAGGAAATATTCAATGTCATTCAATTACTCAAAATTTTATCAGGGTCTTTATCCTAAACCTTCTGGCGAGTCTCAAGGCTATCCGGTTCCTGGACCACAGAGCCCCAATGCTGACGATATTGCCGGTCATGCTTTTTTTGCATCGGCATGTGATTGGCAAAAAATTGTTAGTGAAAGCTTTGATTTTATTGTCATTGGCACTGGCCCTACCGGTGTTGCCTTTATTGAGCAGGCTTATAAAGAAAACCCTAAAGCTAAAATTCTAATACTGGAACGTGGCGGTTTTTGGTTGCCGGTCCATTATCAAATGCTACCATTAGCTTTTGCTAATACCTCGGGGTCACCACCCACCACTTATCCGTGGTCTAGAACAACAAAAATGTTAACCTCCAAGCCTAGTTTTTTTCAAGCGGGCTATATTCCAGTCGTAGGCGGTCGCTCTACTTATTGGAGTGCATGGAGCCCATCGCCAACACCCGACTTGATGCGTGATTGGCCCAAAGAACTGATCGACGTGACCTTACAAAAAGGCTTTTGGCAAGGCGCGAAAGAATTTTTACATGTCACCACTATGGATAAAATTAATGATGGTGTATATGGCAATTTGCAACATCAGTTAGACTGTAATACCGCTAAGAATTTTAAACAGTACGTACCGTCCGCAGAAAACGCCTTTCCCGCCCCTATTTCCGTTGCAGATCCAACATGGAAAACCGTGAAATTTTATAAGTATTCAACCGTTGGTACATTACTGAATATTCAGCAACAGCAAAAAGAACTTGCCATTGCTAAGGATGGCAGCGAATTGAAAATTGTTGATCAATGTGTAGTTGAACAATTATTACACGATGACGAAGGTACAGTCATTGCTATTCAAACTAGCCGTGGCAGTTTGAATGTTGGCGATGCGAAAATAGTGCTGGCAATGGGGGCAATCCCACCGGCTACATTACTGATCAACTCCTTTGGCGATAAAATACCAAATGCTGGCCAACGTTATACAGGGCATTTTATGTCTCATATCACCGCTCGTGTACATCGCAGCGCTTTTACTAATTTGTCGGACTTAGAAATCGGCGCCGTTTACCTTGATGGTAAAGACGACGCAGGTTATCAATATCATGTTCAAGCCAGTGTATTCTCGCAGAAAAATCCAGTTAACGATAAGGTCACAACGGCAAGAGAGTGTCCAGATGCCGCGGCAGCGCCGACTATGGCGCAATTAAAAGGCTCAGAAGATTATGTTGTTCTAGTCTGTGCAACGCTTGGCGAGATTAATGAAAAGAATAATGACAATTGGATTAAAAGAAATCAAGGTAAGGATGTGACCACGAATATTGCTTTACAATTAGTTTTAGGTGATGAGGATAAAAAACTTTGGGATGTCTTAGACATTGCGACCTATCAAACTATCAAAGCGTTAGTGACTCGTGATAGCAAAACACCTGCCATAGAATATTGGGTGGATAATCCGGATGGCACCGGATATTGGACTGAAGATAAGCCGCCTCAAGGCCAAATTCGCTTGAATATAATTGTCCATGAAGCCTCGCAGTTATGGATAGGAGTAAATCCTGCAACATCTGTCGTAGGTTTGGATTATAAGCCTCATGGGGTAAAAAACGTCTATTTGACCGGAGCATCGCTATTTCCAACATCAGGCTCTTGGAATCCCACGTTAACCATGTGTGGTCTTGCTCAAGATTTGGCTAAAAAGATATCATAAGTATTACACTAAATTAATATAATGGTGCCTGCTCCTTTGCTATCGGACGTTAGAACAAACCATTTAGGGCAGGCATTAACTCATTAAAGGATATTCTGCCGAAAGCTAAACAATTAACGCTGCCAATAAAAACTTGCTTTATATTGGCTTTATTTAGCTTGTTTATTGAAAGACTCTGCTTATAATTATCTACTCTATAGCTAAATCACCTCAATCTAACGTTGCCGAAATCAATATCCATAATTTAGCTGCCGCTATAAGTCATTACCAACAGGTGTTTTTTTATTTTGCGCAAAAATAATGTAAAAATTTTTCTCAGTACCCTATTCGCACTGCTCGCCTTTGCCGCTAATTCAGTGCTATGTCGAGTAGCACTAGATGAAAATTTGATTGATGCGGCTAGTTTTACCGTTATACGGCTACTTTCTGGCATCGTGATATTGTTAGCAATAATACTAAGCAATAAAGCTGAACAGCAAAAAATAACATCTAAGGCCAAAGGTAGTTGGCTCGCCGCCATTATGTTATTTATTTATGCCAGCGCTTTTTCGTTTGGTTATATATCGTTAGATACAGGCACAGGTGCATTAGTCTTATTTGGCGCAGTGCAAATAACCATGATTATAACCAGCGTTATTTCAGGTAATAAGTTACATTGGTCAGAATGGCTAGGGTTAGCCATAGCCTTTAGCGGTTTTGTTTATTTGATTACTCCTAGTTTGAGCACGCCATCACTTATCGGCTTTATATTGATGAGTGTTTCCGGTATGGCTTGGGCGTTTTATACCTTATTGGGACGAACATCAAAAAATCCATTGGCTGACACCAGTTATAATTTCATGCGTACTTTGCCTTTTTTATTGGTGTTATTTGTTTTTGGTTTAAATAATTCACACATAACGTCGCAGGGAGTGGTACTGGCGGTATTTTCAGGCGCTATTGCCTCGGGCATTGGTTACTTTGTTTGGTATATTGCGCTGACAGGACTGTCCGTTAGCCAAGCTGCGGTTGTGCAGTTATTTGTGCCTATTATTGCGGCAATTGGCGGCGTTATATTTACCGGTGAATTGGTTACGCTACGATTAATTGAATCTTCAGCATTAGTACTTGGTGGCATTTTAACGGTGATAATTTCTAGAGGCTATTTTGTTGCTATGGCGAATAAAAGCCTAAGCAACAAAATAAACCCCTAGCGCTCGCACCCTGTTTGTTACCAAGTATTTTATATAAACACCAAAGCCATGCTAGTCTTTATTAAAGCTAAATTAGCTATTAACATTTTCATTATCAGTAAAGAAGACATAACTAAAAAACAGCATAAATAACAGATCATTTACGCCATAAATACTATAAAAAATACCGGCAAAAATATCTGTAGAATAAACTTCAGCTAAACTGTTTTTTGAAAGCCAGATAAGCCAAATCACTGCATAAATTAACTTTTCCAACGCAAATGTAGCGACAAGCCATTTTATATTTGCAGTGACACCTGCTACAGCAAGATAAGCTAAACCCCAAATTACAATCATCAGCAGACCAAAATTGGACATAACGACCGGGTCAGCATCATTAATCGCGACATTGGTAAAGCCACGCGAAAATATAATTACGCTGAAATTCATTAATGCGGCAACAGTAAAACCGTATTTGATAAGTTTTTGATTCATATAATACTCTGGTTTTTTCCGAAATTTTTGTATAAATTTAATAGTAAATCGTCTTTACGGGCGATTAAGGCTTATGTTTTTAGTGTTTAAACTAAAGTCGTTGCCACCCATTTTACCAACCGAATCAATTGCTTGCTGGTTAATGTTACCATCTATATACAAGTCATCTCGAACATAAACAGACTTTACATCTAGAAGAATAACACGACCACCGGTTGGCAAGTCACTAATAGGAATAACGTCTCTTAACGTACACTCATAACGCACTGGAGAGCCTTTAACTGACCTAGGTTTTACCTGATGACTTGCGCACTTTTCAACCTTGGCAAAATCAAACTCGCTTTCATTAATGTTCAGGCTTGCGCTAGTTTGATTCATTTTTTCTAATAATGGTGTATTTACAATATTGACAACACATTCACCGGTTGCGATTAAATTCTGTAAAGTATCTTTATCAATACCGCTTCTTTGTGTTACCTGGGTATAAAGCAGCACCGGAGGGTCGCAACTAGCGACAGTAAAAAATGAATAAGGCGCTAAGTTATCGATATTATCGTGTGAACGTGTGCTGATCCATGCGATTGGTCTCGGTGTAACCCCACCATTTAGTAGACGATATTTTTCTTGGCCTGCTAAGCTTGCAACATCAAAAATCATTTTATTTCCTGACAGTAAGGCCTACTATTGACCAGATATTCTGTAGCATAGCGTTAAAACTACACTCTGTTCAAACAAAAAAACTGTCGCTTTAACAATTAATAAAAGCTGGCAAACTACTCATTATTTTCTAAGAGAACAATCCCTTGACGTGCAATTAAAATGTTTCATCGTCACTAAATACACTAACGCTTAATTCGCCATTCTCAGCTTGAGAAATTAAGAAATTTATTGGCTGACAACAAACTTGGCAATCTTCAATATACTGTTGCTCGGTGTCTGATGAGTCAATTAACACGTTAATGACCTCACCACAGTATGGGCAAGCTATAGATTTTTCAGTTAATTGGTTCAATTTATTGCTAACTCCTTAGCCCTGTGACAATATCTTGCTTTTAATGACAAGACTAGTTCATATCGTGCTAACAATAACTTTATTTACAGCCGCCTCAGGATAAATAACCGCTTTGGTGATTTTACCATGCTGATGCTTGATCAAAGGTTTATTGATATAGCCATTAAATTTACCAGACTCAAATTGGTTCGATAAGGACAATTCAGTACTTAAATTGGCAATGAGTCCAGTCGATTTTTGTTGCTTTATCTTGTTCTTGTTCTCAGTATTGCTGTTCTTAGCAACTGAATGAATAGCAAAACTTTTCTCCCTACTGGCCGCAACGATGCAAATTCTATGCTCAGCGGCGCGAGATAATAGGCTGAATTGAACTTCACTGGGATCTTGAATATCAAAAGGTACCAGCAATATTTGAATACTATTTAACGCTACAAGCTTAACAATTTCAGGTATGTTAGCGTCGTCTGCGGTTAGCATGGCCAGCTTAACGACGCCTTGCTCTAACGGTATGGTAATAATGTTTATCTCATCACCTAAAGTAGTCCATTGATATCTTTGGCAAAAGTGTAATTG
>TARA_R110000737_G_scaffold193486_3_pt1 | contig 10166 bp, 9 predicted proteins | sample TARA_R110000737 | Tara Oceans TARA_R110000737 (sample SAMEA4398027) | marine metagenome | biome: Polar Biome; feature: [SRF] surface water layer (ENVO:00010504); material: water (ENVO:00002006), including particulate matter (ENVO:01000060) such as... | depth 5 m
CCAAAAACTATCCCGTTTTTACATTTCACCCAAATTCCTTTAATTTAATTGCGGTTTTTTTGAACTTTAATTTATCATGTAAAGTTATGAAAATCAACAACAAATCCATTTATAACCGTTTACAAACGACTGTTATTCGACAGTAATCGTTTAACTACCGCATCCAATTTTTGAGCCGACCAATATTTGCATCGTCGAAAGTCAGACATGGTGTTCTGACGGCACGTTTACAATTCAATTATTATCAAACTATTTAAAAAACAACATTATGAACACATTACGCAACAAAGTAAGTTTGATCGGACGCTTAGGACAAGAACCGACTTTACAAACAGTAGGAAACAATCACAAACTGGTGAAATTTCCACTCGCTACAAACGAGAATTACAAAGACAAAACAGGCAAATGGGTGGACAACACACAATGGCACAACATCGTCGTTTGGGGAAAGGCAGCTGAGCGCATTAGCAGCCTAACTGCCAAAGGGCAGGAAATTATGCTTGAGGGTAGAATCGTAAATCACTCGTATGAAAAAGATGGCGAAAAACGCTATGCAACAGACATCGAAATGACGGATTTCTTGATATTATCTCCGAAGAATAAAGAGAAAAATGAAATGGCTGAAGTAGAAGTAACAACTGCTAAAAAGTAAATTATGAATTACGTAAACCTAATAGGTAAAATGGCTTCAGCGCCGACCTACCGAGAATTAGAAAACATGGGCACCGTGGCAAGTTTCACGGTGTCCACAAAAGAACCGTATTTGGATGAACACGGGAATCCAAAAAGTAAAAAGTACTGGCACAAACTTGTTGCCTGGGGAAATAGCATTCCGGTAATTAAAGAGTTTGCTGAACCAGGAAGAAATGTAGCCATCGAAGGTCGATTGGTAACCCGTTTTTACAAAGACAATACTGGCAAACGAACAAGCATTTCCGAAGTGGAAGTGAATGATTTTTCAATAATCCCTTAAACAAATTTATCATGTTAAGAAATAACGTCACATTGGTCGGAAACATGGGTTCCGAAGCGAAAATAACTCAGTTTGAAAATGGCGCTAAAGTCGCTCGCTTTTCATTCGCTACAGACAAAAATTTCCGTAATGAATCTGGAGTTGTCAAGAAAGATACCGAATGGCATCGATTGTTTGCTTGGGGTTCCATGGCCGAAATCATTGAAAACTATGGTGATAAAGGCAAACCACTTACTATTCAAGGTCGCTTGGTAAATAGAACCTACCTGAGCCCAAAAGGCTTAGTCCGCAAAGTCACAGAAATCGAAGTACGCAACATTCTACTTATGAACGGAAGCATTTAATATTTCTGCCTACATCTTCTTCATCTACTGCGAGTAATCGATATGCAGCAGTAAATAAAGAAGGCTACTAAAAAATGGTCGTCATTCCTGGCGGCCATTTTTTTGTTTAATGCTTATTTCTAAAATCAGAATATAGTTTTTCATATTAACCTTGCAATTTTGGCATTTGAAGGCAGGGTTTTGGAAGCGAACTGAAAACGGATGAATTTTGGAGGAAGCTACATAGAGTAAGGGAGTAGATCGCCGATAAAATCCCGTTTTTAGGTCCCGATAGCTATCGGGATCAAAATAAAGCGCCTTAGTTGAGGTTAATAATTAACAAGAGGACTGCGCTTTAACTGTCTTCTAAAGCCTAGCGTTTTTTGGTTCTTTTTTGGGCGATGCAAAAAAGAACAAAGAGCATTTAATATTTTAGTATGGACTTAAATGATGAAAGGAATAGATTATGAATTTATTCGAACTTTAACCTATCACCTTAACTTTGTGTACTTTTACATCCAATGAAATTTACAGAACTTAATTTATCATCCGAAATTTTAGAAGCACTTGATCACATGGGCTTCACGGATGCAACCCCTATCCAAGAGCAAGCCATTCCATTAATTCTTCAAAATCGAGATTTAATCGCCTGCGCGCAAACAGGAACAGGAAAAACAGCCGCCTTTATTTTACCAATTTTAAATAAAATGGTAGGCAAGCAAGATAGCCACATCAACACATTAATCATTGTCCCGACTCGCGAATTGGCTTTGCAAATTGAGCAAGAAATCCAAGGATTATCTTACTTCGTTTCTGTTGGATCAATGGCAATTTATGGTGGTGGCGACGGCTCAAACTTCAATGACCAGAAAGATGCTTTGGTAAACGGACGCGATGTTATCGTTGCAACTCCAGGAAAATTGATTTCACATTTGAATATGGGCTACGTCAATTTCAAACATGTGAAGCATTTAATTTTAGACGAAGCGGATAAAATGCTCGACATGGGCTTCACCGATGATTTGACCAAAATCATGTCTTTTTTGCCAAAAAAACGTCAAAATTTGATGTTTTCGGCTACAATGGCGCCAAAAATTAGAGTTTTAGCAAAAAAGATTTTACACAATCCAGAGGAAATAGTTTTGAGTTTATCGAAACCTGCGGCTGGAATTACGCAAGGTGTTTATTTAACTTTTGACACACAGAAAGAAGCGTTGTTGAAACACGTTATTGAAAACAGAAAAGACTATACTAGTATTATCATATTTACTTCCGCGAAAGATAAGGTGTCGCAAATAGCGCGCTATTTATCTAGAAATGGAATACGAGCAAAAGGAATTTCTTCCAACTTGGATCAAGACCAAAGAGAAGAAGTTTTGCTAGGTTTTCGTTCTAAACGAACAAGAGTTTTGGTAGCAACAGATGTTATGTCTCGTGGTATCGATATCAAAGAAATCAACATGGTCGTTAATTACGATGCACCTAGAGATGCGGAAGACTATGTTCACCGCGTAGGTAGAACAGCTCGAGCAAACACCAAAGGAGAAGCCGTTACTTTTATCAATCCAAAAGATATGCAACGCTTATCTAAAATCGAGAAATTGATAGAAAAGGAAATTGAAAAATATCCTATGCCAGAAGAATTAGGTGAAGCACCAGCTTGGGATCCAAACGCGGGTAAATCACATCGTTCTGGCGGCAAGCCCCGTCAAGGTGGTGGAAATCGCGAAAAACGACAGTTTAAGCCCCGAAAAAGAGATTAAAATTAAGTCTTCTAGAAAGTGAAGAACAAAAAAACGCCCTTCATTTCCGAAGGGCGTTTTTGTTTAAAAAGCAGTAAAGATTAATACGATATTGTTTCCAATCGCAAATCAATTGATTTAGCTTTTTTGTCGTATTCTCCAACTGAAATATATCCTGGTTTTGCAGGTTGGATCCAGAAAAAATTCGATTCACAATTTAAAGGAGTTCTACTAGTCTCAACTTTACCATTGCGAACACTAATTACACCGATCATTTTATCTGATTTTTTCGCTCCTTTTTCTTCTTTTCTGTCCGCGTCTATATAAACGATATCATGTTTGTCATTCTCGTAATCAGAAGAAGTGAAGTAATAATCGAAGTTACCATATGCTTTGACAATTTGGCCAAGAACCAATGAGTTCACCATTCCATATCCTTCTGGCAAGAATACGTGGGTTTTCTTTTTTTGCACGATATCATATCCTATAAGGTCTTTTTTGTCGTCAAATTCAATAACCACCATGTTTCCAACAAGGATTTCAAAAGAACTAGCATTTGAAGATCCACCTAAAGCACCAGCAAGAGCTTTACCAGCTATAGCACCAGCACTTATTTGTTTGATGTATTGTTCGCCAACCAAAACGATGTTTCCGTTTTTAGATTGTATTACGTCGTGAAAGAAAATGTAGAAAGGACGCTTGTCATCTTTTTTATCTTCTTCTGAAAGATTAGTTTGTTTGAATTTATCAAAATTACCTTTCCATTTATATTGCTTGTCGCTAATAAGATCGCCTTCTAGACTAAATTCTTGTAGGTAAAGTCCAGCACTTCTATCTTTCATCATATCGTCTTTAGGCTTGTAGAATTCACCTATAATTGTAACAGTATTTTTCGCATCAGAGATAAAAGATTTCAACATAGAGCGTCTTCCTTTTTCATCTGAACCCATTGCAATTTCTTTGATAATTTTGCCATTGTTAGTGTTAATCAATACACCGAACACATCGTAAGATTTAGAAAAAATAGAAGAGCGTCGTGTAATCGAACCAACAGTAATGTTCTCGTTTACATCTGCGATATCTATGGTTTCGATTTCTTTAGAGTCAACAGGTGACTCAACGCTCCATACTTTTTTCGCGTTATTGTCAAATTTAATAAGCTCATATCCGATTTTCTTGTTTTTCGAAAACGTAGATCTCATGAACCCTTCAGAACCAACAGAATAAATGAAATTTACGTCTGTTTGCGCTTGGTAAGCTTGGTTAATTCGAGCTACATCAGAAGAAGTCAAGTCCTTTCCAGCCATTATATACTCACCTTGCTTTTCACCATTTGGATTGTATGTAACAAATTCAAAACCTGTTTTTCTATCGTAGAAGTGAAACATGAAAACTGATCCGTTGAAAACCATTTCTACGAACATGGTGTTTTTTGGGCGAGTAATCTCAAATGATTTTACAGGGTTATAGTTGTCATCAAAGGTTTGAACTTCATAAGCTGAATTCTTTTTGTCCACCTTTTCTTTAAAGTAAAAAACGTAGTAACCGACCAATTTCTTGTTCGAGATAATTTCGCCTGAAGATTTCGTACTTCTCATTTTAAGTACATTGTCAATTGTAGCGGTTTGGGCATTAACTGTTCCGCATAAAAATGCTAGAAGCAGAATTGTTAGTTTGGTTTTTCTCATTTTTTGGTTTTTACAAATTTAAGTCGTTTAACATTTCGCCAGTAGTGATCCAATTCACCATAGACTTCTCGATAGGGTCCAATTCTTATTTTTTCATACCAAGTATTATATAATATCTCGCAATTTTCGAAGTTTTCATTACGTGTATATTCAATGAGTTGCGCGATTATCCAAGCCTCACTATTGAAGCTTTCAGTTTTCATTTCTGCTTCAAAGGCATCGGCTATTTCATCACAATCCTTTGGTGTCAGTTGAGAGAGAAAATGCGTTAATTGGTCAAAATCTTCTTTTTGCTGTGGGTCTTGAAGGGAAATAAACTTACCCGCTACTCTTCTTTCTTTTAAATAGGAAAGCGATTGAAAAAAGGCAAGCATCGTTGCGTCAAATTCTGTTTTGCTGCGGAAATAGTCTTGATAGCGTATTGCAAAATATATGGCCCATGAATAATTTTTTGCGTGAGCCGCAGCCGTAATAGTAGAATCTATTAATTCTGATTTGATGGCTGCATAGTCAGGCGGGAGAACAAATTTTTCAGGTGGATTAGGAGGGTTTAAATTGTTGTCATTCAACAATTTAATTAATCTTTCGTCGCTATAGGGATGGGAGCGTAAATAAGGTTCGAATTTGTTATCTTTTTCAACCTGACCCAAACTTCCGTATCGATTATAAATGGAAAGTGTTTCGTTCATTTTCGTTTGAAAGATTTTGGGAAGCAAAGAAAAATCCAAAGGAGTGCTCGTGTTTAAGTCATGCTCGTGCATGATTAAAAATTCATGAATTGCATTATTGACGTCGAAACCAGCATTTTTAATTAGCTGAAAACCTATCGAGTCGGCCTGTAATTCGTTCTTTCTCGATTTTTCTTTCGATTCGAAAAGCCTAGGAGTTAAAATTTCGTTAACCGCACTAACATATCCATAATCGCTTCGGCGAGCGGCCTTTAATTTGGCTAGTGTTTCTTTATCCGTTTTGGCTACAGCCCAATCAATTATTGCTGATGTGGAGTGCTGATAAATGACGTGACCTATTTCATGACCAATGACTACTGCAATTTCATCGTCGTTGTTTAGTTCAAGCAGAAGGCCCAAATTCATGTAAAGCAAATTGTTGCCAAAGGTATAGGCGTTGTAGTCTATGGATTTGGAAATAACAAGAGCTAAATCACTTGGAATTTGAGGATTAGAATTTTTAATGCGCTCAAGTAAATTGCTAACATAGTTATAAAGAGGGCCTTCGGTAATTACATTTTCATAGGTAAGAAACTCCAATTGAAGCTCAATTTTTTTCTTGTGCGCATCAACGATAAGCTTCTCTTGCTCATTTGTATAATTGGACAAATCAGGAACATTATTTCTAGTTTCTTTAACTAATTGACGAATCAGATCAATATTTTTGACTGATTCTTGCGCAACTGTGCTCAGAATGAAGAAAAAAGTGATTAGGGTTAGCTTCATAAAAATTAACGAGGATTAAAAGTATTTAAATCTCCTTTATCATTAACAAAAGTTGAATTATTTATTTGTTAATGTAGTTCAGTTAATAATTCCTGTAATCGTTCCACAACCTCGAGCGAATTCCAACAAAAACTTGTGCCTTTGGCTCTAATAAGAATGTGTTGTAACGGAAATGACCTTCAACAAAAGCTTGCAAATGAATTGAAGGAATGATGTCATACGATACACGAACCATCGATCGCAAAGCATTGTTTCCCTTTCCTTGGCCAATTGTATGACCATAATCATCAATTGGTCTGTTTAAATATGGAATTGTAATATCTCCACCATAATTCAAACTGTCGGCGTTAAGTCCTTTTAATGAATAAGAAACAAAAACTTCGGCATTCCATTTTTTTAGATTCCATTTTACTTCAGCCAAAATTTCAGCAAAATTTGCACCGTAAGGGTGCGCCAAAGGCAAACCTTGATTGGTATAACTCTGCGCATCTGATAGGTGAGAATATGTGTATGGTCGCACCACATTCATCTCGCCACGAAGGAAGAATTTGCTATTCCCTTTGTATTGAACGGTTTTAATACCTGCTTGAACGGCATATTTATTTGCCCACCAACGTGTTCGCCCTCTTATATCAGCTAAATTAAATTCATCCATCATCAACTGAGCGTATAAGGTATAGTTCCGAATTTTAATTTTTGCATCAATACCAATTAAGACATTGTCTGCGGAACCCAACTGGTACTCTTGCGGTCGATACAAAATCATGGGATTCAAGTACTCTGGTTCGAAGCCTCTGTTTAACAAGGTGTCTTTTGGTCTAAAAACTACCGATTCGAAAACTCCAATTTGAAACCATCGTGCAGCGTTGAAACTCACATAATGGGTTGCAGCATATTTGTTTACTCGTTGTTGTTGTGTATTATTTTCCGAAAGAAATTGATACAACATCATGTACTCTATTCGCCAAAAATTTAAGCGAGCCATTCCAAATCCAGAAGGCTTTCCGTAATCGGCAAGAAATAAAGACCTACTTCCTTCTCCAATAAATTGATTGTCATACCCTCCTTGTAAATTGATAAAGGAATTTGGCGAATAAGAAAGTCGCCCACGAAGATCTATTTTCTGATTCAAATTGTTTTTGATAGGCTTATCTATGGTTGACTTTAAGCGGAAAAAATCAGTAGCCTCCTCAACTCCGTGCAAATAGGTAAAGCGAGCATACACTTTTCTGCCAAAATTCCCCTCCATATTTAAACCCGCCATGGCACGGTATTGAATGGTTTTGTCTGCTCTTAAGGCAAGATCTGCTATTGGCGTTATTGAAATACTGTTTTTGTCGCTTACATTAATTTCTTCAATATGAATTACAGTGTCGTTTTTAATTATGTTGGTTAATATCCTTGGACGAATAGAGCTGTGAAAACGCACATTATATCTGAACGACATTTCGTTTTGTGGAATATCATTTAGCAAATAATCCAAGCGCGATTGAGCACTAACCGAAATGGTGAGCATTACAAATAGATATGTAAGGATTTTACTCATCAGAAATCGTTATAGTGATTGATTAGGCCAGTCCGCAAACCAAAGTAAACAGCATTTGTTGGCCGATCTCCAGTAAATGATGTGCTTCGATAAACATGCTGCAAGAAAATCTCCAGATTCATGTTCTTATTTACTCGATAACCCAACTCTAGTTGCTGGTGATAGATACTTCCCGTTTGAGCAGTTAAATTGTAGTTACTCGCAATTAAATTTCCAGATTCATAATCCTTAAGTAGGTAAAGTATACTTTTTACATCAGCGTAAACTCTATTTTTGGCGAAATTGAATCGCATCACAAACTCTTGAAAACCATTGCCCTTTGGGTGAGCAGATGGAAGGTTGGTTGAGCTGTAATTAATGCTTGAATTTTCTGAGAGGTACAATCGTTTTGGGACGTTATTGTATTCTAATTGCAAAAGACCCTCCTTCAACCCAAAAGGAGAATAGTAGCGAAGACCTATTTGACTACCGATAGATTTTGAATTCCAATTGGAAAGGGCCAATTGTCCATAAACTCGAAGTTTGTCTATTGGTAAATAGGTCATTTGGAATCCTGAAGTGGTATTTACCTCGTTCAAATTGTTGGCAATCAACCCACCTATAAACGGAAGAGGAACATAGTAAGCACCATTTAGAGCCTTTGAGCTCACAGAGTCTCCAACATTCCAGTAGCTTCCTTCAAAAAGAGAGAGACTCAATTTGTCTGATACTATGAAATTTAAAAATTGTGACGAAAATAGTTTGGGTTGATAATAAGCTTCTACAGTTGTATAGTTTTGTCGACGAAGCAAGTTAAACTGTTTTGATCGCAAAATGGTGTAATCAAGTCGTTTTGAAATACGAGCATCCGTGCGGAAATAAATGGATGGAACAGAATTATCTGATAAAAACAAAGTACGATATCCTTCGCCCACGAAGTTGGAATTGTTCCCAACCATAAACCGCAAGAATGATTTTGGGGCATAAACAATGTTGCCAATTGCATATGCATAATCGAATGCATCGCCTTTGAAAGGTTTGGTCCTTGCGCCTCCTGGAATTACGGCATTATCTATAAAGTATGTTGAATCTAAAGGGTTCGGATAACGTTCGCCAGCAGTACGATAATAGGCGCTTTCATATTGGGTGAAACGATTTTGATTTTCATAGAGAGTCGTGCTAAAGGAAAATTTATCCATTATATCTACTTCGACTAAAAATCCACGGGTATTGTTGAACAAACGTCGCTCATTCGAGTCTGAATAGTCTTTACCCAGCGCTAAATTCAAAACAGGAGAGATATACATTTTATAACCTTCGCCTTTGATTTCAAAAAGATGTTTTTTGAATAACCTTTCCGTTAATTGATAGTACTGTTTGCTGGAATCACGAATAGCGGATGCTAAATTGTATCCACCTTCTGAGCGGGGATAGAATGAAGACCCTAAACCATACGAATTTCCTCTCGGAGCTAATAATTGATCTTTGTAATAAGAAGAAATAGGTAGCAAGTTCTGCTGCCCAAAAAGGGTAAAAGAAAGAAAAAATAAGAGTAGGAAACAGAATTTATTCATCCAGAATTTATATCGAACGCAAGGTACTGAATTTTTTTTCTCGGATTAAATAGGCATTCGTTTTTGCAATGAAATGCGGATTGAAAAGGGAAGATTTGTTGTAGGTCAGCGGCATTTGATCATCTGCACTGACAATTGTACCACCCAACTCTTCTAAAATTGCCTGACCTGCAGCAATATCCCATTCCATAGTTGGGGCAAAACGGGGGTAAATGTGCGCATTTTCTTGTGCAAGTTCAAAAAATTTAATTGCGCTTCCTTTCGTGATTTTGTCAACTTGACTAAAATCTCTTTCCAATTGTTTTTCCCAATTCAAATCGGCACTTGGATGACTTCTTGAACCAATCCAAACTACTTTGTCTTCGAGTTCGATTGAATTACGGATCTCTTTCACCTCTTTCATTTCAGGATCGTTTTGAAAATCCCAAAGAAAAACGCCCATTCCTTTTCCTCCGGCAATCATTCGACCTTTGCATGGTTCTGCAATCAAACCAAAAATGGATTTATGATTTTCAATTAATGAAATATTCACTGCAAATTCGCCATTTCTTTTCACAAATTCTTTCGTTCCATCCAAGGGATCCACGCACCAATTTAGTGTCCAATGCTGCCTTTCTTCATAAGCTAAATTGATTCTTTCCTCCCCAATAATTGGAATATCCGTTTTGGCCAATTGTGCAGAAATAATTTTCGATGACGTAAGATCTGCCTCTGTTACAGGCGAGCCATCCGATTTAAATTCAGTGTGAAACCCATTGTGATAAATTTCCAAAATAGCCGCTGAAGCATCAATCGCTGCTTGAATTGCTATTTGATAATGTAAAGGGAAACTTTTCATGACGCACACGAATGTAAGAAAAAGTTAACGCAAATAAAAAGCGCCTGTC
>TARA_R110000737_G_scaffold106687_2_pt1 | contig 10120 bp, 8 predicted proteins | sample TARA_R110000737 | Tara Oceans TARA_R110000737 (sample SAMEA4398027) | marine metagenome | biome: Polar Biome; feature: [SRF] surface water layer (ENVO:00010504); material: water (ENVO:00002006), including particulate matter (ENVO:01000060) such as... | depth 5 m
CTATGCACAAGAGCACATGTATGACAGAGGAGTATCTACATCAGACACAGCTAAGATTAATCTATCTGTGTGTGGCAAAAGACTTATTGTGTCAGACTCAGCAGAGCCTCGCATGATTAGTGAGATGCAGAAGCTAGGATGTAATGTAATCCCTTGTAAGAAAGGACCTGGTAGTGTATCTGCTGGTATTGCATTAATACAAGACTATGACTTAGTCATACATCCTGAGAGTGAGAACTTAGCTATGGAGCTTAACAACTATGCATACAGTCACAAGGACTCACAGACAATATTAAAAAAGAATGATCACTTACTTGATGCACTTAGATACGCTGTGTCTAATCAACTAATGGGTGGTGGTAAGATAAGTATAAGATAAATAACAATAGAATTTAATCTACGTTCATTAATTATGACAGAAACAAAGAAGATAATATTACCAGAGAATGTAGCAGACATTACTCTAGAACAGTTTGTAGCTTTTAATAAGTTGCAAGAGAGAAGGGGTTCACTAGATGACCTTGCTTACACTAAGAGATTCATATCTATATTCTCAGGGATAAGATTTAAGAACCTTAGACATATTACATTAGAGGGCTACACAAACATAACAGATCAGATAATTAAAGCATTAGATACTGAAGTACCATTTGAGAACAAGTTTACTCTTAATGGAATAGAGTATGGCTTCGTGCCTGATCTAGATGAGATTACTACAGGAGAGTATGTAGATTTAAGTACATGTGGTACAGACCATGAGTTACTACATAGAGTAATGGCAATACTGTTTAGACCTATTGTGTCAACAGATCCATTTGGAAACTATGTAATAGCACAATACAATGGCACTAAAAAAACTGAGGAGATAATGAAGAAGGCTCCAATGAGTATTGTAAATGGTATGCTGGTTTTTTTTTGCAATTTATCGAAGGAATTAGAAAAGACTTTGAAGGAATATACGGAGATGAATCAGGAGGTAGTGAGAAAGGATCCTCTGATTACTTTGAGAGGTGGGGATGGTACGCAACAATAGCTATGTTAGCAGGAGATGATATAATAAAGATGGATTTAGTATTAGATAAACCTGTTAGAGAGTTCCATACATTTTTGGAGCATAAGTTAGATAAAGATAAATTAGAAGCAAACCTTAGAAAAGGTGGCAACGTAAAAACATTTTAAGATATGAATGCATATAGTGAACTATTAAGATACATTAAGAAACTAGCAGAAGAAGATGAGTACATCAAGACTGTGCTTTCAAGGTCATCAGATGACTTTGATTGGGAGAAGGGTAACATATATCCAATATTCAATGTAAGTGCCTTAAGAGGCTCCTTTCCCACCCCAGCGTTAGTTACCTTTAGTATAGAGTTAGTCTGTGTAGATATAAGAGACCTCAACCCTGAAGATTCAGAAGATAAGTTCTGGAACAATGATAATGAGGTAGACAATCACAATTCTACTCTAGCTTCCCTATCAGGCATTTGGACAAAGCTAAATAGAAACTTTGCAAACAATGATATAGTAGCATCAGATAACCCTACAATTAATCAGATAGAGTTTGATGGTGTTAACCTAGCTGATGGATGGTCAATGACATTTGATGTTACCATGCCAATACGTGAGCTAAACCTTTGTGAAGGATGCTAGACATAAGCTCTTCATTACATGATGCAATAGAGGGTATAGCTTCAGAGGTAATTAAAAATGCCAAGAGCAATCTATCTAAAGAAGGTATGGGTGATGGATCATTATCTAAGTCTTTAGGTTATAAGATAAAAGAAACTGAGCGTGGATTAGATATGATGTTTCTAATGGAGGAGCATGGTGTCTATGTAGACAAAGGAGTTAAGGGAAAGGGAGGAAGCAAAGCTGATGGAACTCCTTATAAGTTAAAGAAAGTTAAGAACACTCCATTCTCTTATAAAGGTAAGATGGCTAATGTGAAGGCAATAAGAAGCTGGATAGATAAGAAGGGTATAACACCTAAAGGTAAGAATGGAAAGTTCCCAACTAAGAAGAGTCTATCATTTGCAATAGCTAGGAGTGTACAACACACAGGTATTGAAACTACCAACTTCTTTACTAACGCATTAGACAAAGCATTAAAGGATTCTGAGAAGTTCCTAACAGAAGGAATAGAAGGATTTATAGTAGACTCATTAATTGATGCTACTTTAGGAAATAAAAATATAATAGTTAAAAAAATATAAAATGATAAGAGCATTAAGTCCATATTACATAGACACCAATCTTACTTATACCATTCCAGGAGGTTCACTTACTACATGTGAGAGCTTTACTTTAAACATATGGGTATGGGATGGATTGAAGGCATCTCCTGATAGCACTAACAGCTACCAGGTTACATACCAGAATACATCAGAGAGAACTGACTCACACAAGATCAATGTATCTCCAATGGTTAGAGACTACATAGACTTCACACAGCCATCTGCTTTAACTCAGTTGACAGCAACAGGGTTGATAAATGGTAATAACCAACAATGGGTATATGTATACGTTACTTACGATGAGGATACCTCAACAAAGTATGCTGAGTCTACAGAGTTGATGACACTAGGTTATGGTGGTGGACTAGAAGGAGAGAACTATGACAATGTTACTAACAACATACTGTTAAAGTCTCAAGACTATAAGGTATATAACGATGGTATCTTTATACTTCCAGTGTTGGCTAGTGAAACTACAGACAGAACAATAACAATGGGATTGAATGGTCTAGCAATAGGACCTTCATTTACATTTACAGTTGCTGCAACTACAGATAGTAGTCAAATGGTACAGTACTTATGGGTAGACTTAAAGAATGACTTCCCTTTACTAGAGAGAAATGACGCAGTATCTCTAACTTACGAAGGAGTATCTACTACACTAGTGGTTGAAGAGGAATGTAAGTACACTCCTATGAGTATAATGTTCCAGAATAAGGATGGTGCACTACAGTCATTTACATTCTTTAAGGAGCAGATAGAAAGCATGAAGGTAACAGATGAGTTATTTGAAACTAATAGAGGTCAAGCAGCAGGAGGGTATCATCAATTTGTTAGATACAATGTGCAAGCTAAGAGTGTTGTGCAGGCTTCATCTGGATACATACACGAGAGAGAGAATAGAAACATTAAGCAGTTACTACTTAGTGAGAGAGTGTGGTTGTACTCAGAAGAGGCTCCATACTATAAGCCTTTAAATATAAAGGACACTAGTGTTAAGTACAAGACAAGAATAAAGGAAAGGCTTATAAACTATGTGATTAGTTTTGAGATGAGTTTTAATGAAGTAAACAATATTTAAGAATGAAGGTTGACTTATATATATTAGGAGAGTTATTAGATCAGTACGAGGATGAATCAGTTAAGATTGTATCCTCTGTACTAGATGTACAAGATATTACTAAGAACACAGGGGATTACTCTAAGGAGTTTAGTCTACCTGCATCTAAGACAAACAATAAGATATTTAGTCATTGGTACAACTCACAGATAGACAATGGGTTTGACTCAAGAACTAAAGTTAAAGGTCACATTGAAATAGATGGTGTACCATTTAAAACTGGTAAGTGGAGATTGAACAGTGTTAAGGGAGCTAATGGTAAGCCTATTAGTTATAAGGTTAACTTCTTTGGAGAGACTTCAAGTATAAGGGATATAGTAGGAAGGGATAAGCTAAGAGACTTAGACTTCTCTGAATTTGACCATGAGTATACTGCAAGTGAGGTAGCTACAGGATTTACTAGTGGCTTGTTTGATGAGAGCATAGTATACACAACAATGGCTCCTAAGAGATACTTCTATGACTCAGACTCTTCTAGCCTAACTCCAGATGTATCTGAACAGGTAGTTAACATAGCATGGAATAGAGGTTCTACTACTTCCCAATCAGGAACAGCACAGTATGGATCAGGTATTAGATGGGATGATATTAGACCATCTATTAAGAACCTAGAAATAGTAAAGGCAATAGAGGCTAAGTATGCAGGTTCATTTCAAAAGACATCATTGTTTCTATCAGAAGGGTGTACAGCAGCAGGTACTTTTATAGTTATACTAGATGGTATTAGCTATAGTATCCCTGTATCTCAGGCTTACAACAAGTATGCACTAGCAACAGTTATAAGAAACTACATAGATGGTAGTATAACTGGATACTCTGCTGATACACAGAACAATACTAGGATTAATATAACTGCAGAAGAAAAGGGTAGACAAGTAGAGTCTGCATTTGATGGAAGCGGATTAGCTGGTATTGAGTTTTATTCAAACACAGAGTTTGGAACAGCAGATAAGAAGCTAAGTTTTTCTAAAGACTTCTTTCAGACTACAGAGTTTGAACAAATGTATATGTGGTTGAACCCAGATACAGGGAGAGATAACAATTACTTAGCAAATGAGAAGGTATTAATAGACTGGGATACTAACACTGTTGGTACTCACATGAATTTAGATACAGATGTAGGACAATACAGGTGGTTAGGAACATCTCCAGCATTAGAGAGAATGGATTTTGAAGTAACTGTGAATGTTGCTGCAGGATTTGAAAGCGTACCTTACAGTGTAGTGATTATAGATGAGAGTGGTAATGAGCTACAGCAGAAGGATTTCAATACAGGTGGTAGTAATGTTGCGACACTTTCTTTTATTAGACAGAAGATAGCACCTAAGAATGTATACTTCAGCTTTTACATAAAGTCTCAAGCACCTATTACCTTTACCCCTTCGTTAAAGCATACACACACAGTGATTAATAACTCAAGTACTCCTACAACAAAAGAGTGCACAGGACCTAATCAGAATGCACAGGGTGGTGTTGTAGTGAGCTCTATAATGCCTGACATGACCATAAGTGAATACCTCAAAGGTATTGTACAAATGTTTAAGTTAGTACTTATTGGTGGGGAAGATGGAAAGGTATATGTGAACACTTTAGATAGTTATTACAATCAAGGTAATAAGCACGACATAACCAAATACATTGACCAAGAACAATTTAATGTACAAAGAGGAGAGATACTTTCAGAGATAGTGTTTAAGTTTGAAGAGTCTGACACTATATTAGCAGAAGAGTTTAGAGTAAGAAATGTATATGGGTATGGTTCTAGTGAAGTAACACTTGAGGATGAGAATGAAGACATCCTAGATGGTGACTCCTTAGAGGTTGAATTACCTTTTGAGCAGTTTGTATACGAAAGAGTAACAGACGCTCACACAGACGAGCTAACAAGCATACAGACAGCTACAGTAACTGATAGATCATATGAACCTGTTGCTCATAAGCCACACTTACATTATGCTTCAAGGATGAATGTAGAGAACAACCCTATTAAGTTCAACTTATGGGATGATCTAGCTGATGACATCTACACTCCTAGTGCAATAAAGATAGACACTAGGGTATATATGCCATTTCATCACTTTGGTGTTACCAATCCAGCCTATGCTCTCTTGTTTGAAAATGAGCAGAGTACATATACAGGGGCTAGAATAAGTGAAGTTGATAGCAGGAACATTCCTACAAGAAAGAACAACCTCTATGGCATACACTACAGCGAGTATATAGCGGCTATATTTGACATTAAAAGAAGAACCTCTAAGTTTAGGGCTAAGTTACCAATACAGTTGCTTACAAGGCTTAATTTGAACGATGTATTAATCATAGAAGGATTAGACTATAGGATAAATAAGTTTGAAACTAACCTACTTACAGGGATAACTGACTTAGAATTAATAAATGGGTTTGATACTAGACTTGGAGGTGGTGTTTATATACCAGAAAGTATTACAGTTGATGTTGATAGCAAGGAACTTTACTTTAATATACCTAACATATCAGACTATACAGTAACATTTACTGATATAGGGTTTGGAACTGGATGGGCTACTCACAACATTGTTTCAGGAGACAACAACAATATAGTTAAAATAGCGTTAAGTACTTGGGTGGCAGGTACAGATGCATCTAGAAGTGTTCAGGTTGACCTTACCAAGGGATCTAAGACATCATCAATAACAGTTTCGCAAGAAAACTACAAAGTAACTTTATAATGGATAACAGTATAGTAGAAATAATAGACGTATTAAGAAGTAACAACTTTTATGGTGCAGGAGAATGCACTGAAATAGCAAAAGGAAAGTATCATATTGTTTCAGATTGGAAGGGTATGGTACAAAAAATAAGAAGAATTTTTAAATATATATAATATGCCAGTAGAAGTAGAATACAAAGTAGTAGTTAATACAGGTAATTCAGAAAAAGATGTTAACAAGGTATCAACAGCAACTAAAAAGCTAAACAAAGATACAGGGGATTTAACGAAGACTTATCAGGATATCTATGGAGATGCTCAGAATTTATCAGGAGTCCTAGGAGGGCTACAGGATAGGCTGTATGAGCTTGCCAAAGCAGGTAAGCAGAACACTAAAGAGTTTAAGATACTTACCGCTGAAGCAGGTAGGCTTAAAAGAGCTCAGGTTGAAGTTGATTTAGCTATTGAGAAAACTTCCTTGACGATGGGTGGTAAGTTAGCTGTTGGTGCTAGAGCTGCAAGTTCTTCAATGCTATTAGTTCAAGGATCTATGACTGCATTAAATCTTGAGAATGAAGAGATGGAAGCAAGTCTTACTAGGCTAGTTGCTTCACTTGCAATTGCAGATGGTGTTAATGGATTGAATGAAAGTTTAAGAGGTACAAAGATTGCAATGGTAGCAAATGCTGCAGTAACAAAAGTAGTTACAGTAGTTACTAAGCTATGGAATGCAGCACTTAAATCTAACCCACTTGTATTGTTGCTTTCAATTATAATAGCTGCTTCACTTGCAGTGTATGGATTAGCAAAGGCATTTGAGGCTAACACAAAGTCAGCTAAGAGAGCAGCAAAGGCTTCTGCTGATTTAAAGAAATCTATAGCTGAGCAAAAGAAAGCTGTAGATGATTTAGCTTACGCACAAAAACTACAAAGAAAATCTTCTAAGTTAAGTTCTGATCAGGCATACGAAGAAGCTAAGGCTGCTGGTGCATCAACTAAAGAATTAAGAAAGCTAGAGCTACAAACAATTGATAATGCAATAGCAACAGCTAGGGAGAGTATAGTCAAGAAGGTAAACACTAGAGACATACTAGAGAATACAAAGGCAGCTAAAGAAGCTAGGCTAGAGAAAGCTAAGTCTGCTTTAGATGATGCTAACAACACTAGCGTTAGATTTGATCCTACTGTAATACAAAGAAGAAAAGATCTAAAGGCAGAAATATCTAGCTTAGAGGGTGACATAAAGGCATCTACTTCAACTATAGATCAATGGACACTTGCAATAGGTACTGATAACTCAGAATATGATAGCCTACTTGGTCAAAGAACCAGCATAATTAACAAGCATAGTGCTGCTGTTATTCAGCAAGGAACTGATTTTGTTAGGGCTACAGCAGACAGTGCTGCTAACTTATTAGAATCTAATAGAGTCTCTAACCTTAGTCTTCAAGAACAAGAGGAAGATGCAGTAAGCAAAAAATATGATCTAACTATAGCTAACATGAAGAAGCTAAAGAAGGATACAACTGCTTTAGAAGCTGCAAAGGCAAATGAGCTTAGTGAAATATCTACAAGATATTCTACCCAAGAGAAGCAACAATTGATTGATGATGCAGCAGAAAAAACTAGGATAGCAATAGATGCTAAGAAAGCAATGGATGCTTTAATTGATGATCCTGTTAAAAAACTTGAAGCTGAAGCTGAAACAATTAGACTTGAGCAAGAGGCACTAAGAGTAAAGTATGAACAGGAACAGGAGCTATACAGAGGTAATAAAGAAAAGCTAAAAGAAATAGCAAGTGAGTATGCTTCTGACTCTGCTGCTTTAGATAATGACTCTAAGTCAAATAAAAAGAAGTCAGACAAGAAAGCTAGTGATGATGCAATCTATGTTGAAAAGGCTACTGGTGATGCTAAGGAGGCTATTAGAGAGGCAGGTATTAATTCTATAGAGAAAGGCATAGGGATAATAAAATCTCTTGCAGGACAGAACAAAAGTTTACAAGCAGCGTCTATTATAGCAGAGAATGCAGTTGGTGTTGCTAAGCAGGTTATAAACAATAAGGCTGCTAATGCTGCAGTTACTTTAAAATATGCTGGAATTGTTGGTGGACAAGTACCTGCTACTTTAGAAAAGACAGCAAACAGAATAAACATGGTTACAGGTATTGCAACATCTGTAGCTGCAGCAGCACAAGGATTGAGCTCATTAGGTGAGTCAGGAAATCTTGACGGAGGTAATTCTGGTGATCAGGATCAACAAGCACCTAGCTTTAATCTAGTAGAGGGTACTGCAGAGAGTCAGCTTGCATCACAAATTGGTAGAGGCTCAGACACTCCCGTTAAAGCATACGTAGTTTCTAGTGACGTTACAACAGCACAACAATTGGATAGAAACTTAATAGATAATAGTGGATTCTAGAATTAATCAGGCAGGGCTAACCCCCTGTCTTTTCTACCATCCCAATAAAGAATAACTAAAAGTATAACAAAAAGTCCTACAAGGCGTTAATAAGACATAATATGAAGACATATAAAGCTAAATTTAAGAAAGGAAGTAAAGGAGCATTTGCAATTAGTCTTGTAAAAGATCCTGCGAACACTGAACACTTCATTGCATTATCAAAACAAGATGAGTTAATTACTCTATCTAAGGTTGATGAGGAGCAAAGAGTTGTTATGGGGTTAGTATTACAGCCTGGTCAGTTGATACCAAGATATAATGAAGAGACTCAAGAAGAGTTTAACATTGTATTTGAAGCATCAACCATTAAGGAGTTATCACATAACTTCTTTATTGCAAACAATCAGTCAAACTCTAAGCTAGAACATGAAGCTCCTATAAAGGATGTAACCATAGTTGAGTCTTGGATAGTTGAGAATTCAAAAATTGACAAGTCAGCAAACTTTGGTATGAACTTACCTAAAGGAAGCTGGATGGCAACTATGAAGATTAACAATGACGAGATCTGGAATGATTATGTGAAGACAAACAAGGTACAAGGATTTAGTATTGATGCCTTTGTTGATCTAGAAGAAGTTAATTTAAAATCAAATATAAATATGAGTAAACAAAGTAAGAGTATTTTAGCAATGCTGAAAGATATCGTCGCTGGAGCTGATACTGCTGTTTCCACAGAAATTACACTAGGTAGTGTAAAGTCAGGAGAACTAGACATTCAGTTTGAAGGAGAAGATATGGAAGTAGGTACACCTTTATTCGTCATGAATGATGAAGAGAGAATTGAACTTCCTGATGGAGAGTACCCTATCGAAGATGACAAGAAGATTGTTGTTGAAGGTGGAATGGTAGCATCTATTGAAGAAGTTAAAGAAGAGAAAGCTGAAGAGCCTGCAGAAGAAGCTGGTGAGGAAGCTAAAGAAGAATTAGCTGATGAAGCTAAGGAAGAAGAAGAAGAGAAAGAAGAAGTAAAAGAAGAAGAAAAGAAGGAAGAGTTAGTAGAAGAGGAAGCTGTTGAAGAAGAAGCTAAAGACTTAACTATGGATGACGTAAAGGAAATGATTGCAGTTGCAGTAAGTGACTACATGAAAGGAATGGACGTTGAAATGAGTGAGTTAAAAGGTAATTTGGATAAAGTATCTCAAGAGAATGTAGAACTTAAGGCTGAGTTGGTAACTCTAGCTAAGATGCCTGCAGACAAAGTGATCAAATCTATACCTACTCAGGTAGCTTTAACTAAAGAACAAAGAATACTAAATGCTGTAAGAAAGCATTCTTAATAAATAAGTAAATAAACAAGTATTTTAATTAATTAATAATAAGTAAAAAGTAAAAATTATGGCAATTTCAAGTAATTATGCAGGGTTTCAAGCAACAGATATTATGCTTCAAGCTCAAAAAGAAGAAGATACTCTAAGATTAGGGTTAATCAATGTTGTACCTAACGTAGGATACAAATTAAATTTAAGAAACTTAGATGTGACTTTAGGAGTAGTAGACTTCTCATGTGGTACAACTCCAGCAACTGATGCTGTAGACTACGCAGAGAAAGTACTAGAGCTTAAGAAGTTCAAGAATGAGTTTGAAATCTGTAAGGAAGACTTCAGACCAACATG
>TARA_R110000737_G_scaffold37601_4_pt1 | contig 10097 bp, 10 predicted proteins | sample TARA_R110000737 | Tara Oceans TARA_R110000737 (sample SAMEA4398027) | marine metagenome | biome: Polar Biome; feature: [SRF] surface water layer (ENVO:00010504); material: water (ENVO:00002006), including particulate matter (ENVO:01000060) such as... | depth 5 m
CATTGTGGTGGATGTTTATGCGTCGGCCACGAGCGATTTAGACGACGCCCTCGATGACATTTGCGTAGAGGTAGAAGAGAGTATTGCTGGTGACTTCACCATGAACGGCTTGGCTAAGTCGTGCATCCTCACTTCTACGGACCTCAGCCTGACCGGAGGCTCGGACACGCCAATAGGTGTTGCGCGGCTCAATTATGCGGTGTCCTACGTAACCTCGATATCAGACGTAGAGACTGCGCGATGACCACCTATCTGGGTAAGGACGGGACAGTTAGGGTCAACGGAGCAACCTTGGTAAGCGTCCTTAACTTTCGGATCGAAGAGACTGGCGACACGATTGACGTGTCCCACATGGGCACAGTCGCCAGGATTAACGTCTCCAGCCTCTCGTCCTTTGTGGGTGGAATGTCCGTTTGGTGGGACCCACTAGACGCTAGCGGTCAAGGTGATATTGTCGTGGGGGCGGAGATTACGTTTTCCGTATATACCTCTGGCGATACAACTCCCGCCAGGTACTATTATGGGTCGGGCATAATAATCAGCGCCACCATCCAAGCGTCGTTTGACTCGGCGATTGAATATATTATCGGAATCCAGGGCTCAGGCTCCTTGGTGAATAGAGTGACCGGGTTCCTCTTGCTTGAGACCGGATCATTCATGCTGCAAGAGAGCGGCGGTAAGATACTTACCGTCTCTCCTTAATGGGCTGGGCTTGGCGTTTATCTTGCGTCGTGCTATATCTTTTATAAGGGCCAATGGGCCGTAACCACTTGACGGCATCATCATGCTGATTGGAGTTCTGTAAAATGGCAACACACACAGGTAGTGAAGGCACCGTTAAAATCGGAACCGTCACGGTGGCTGAGATTCGCAGTTATACGCTCAACGAGACTGCCGACACGGTGGAAGACACGACCATGGGCGATAGTGCGCGCACGCACAAGCCTAGCCTAACGTCTTTCGACGGCTCGCTTGATGTCTACTGGGACGAGACCGATGCTGGTCAGGTCGCATTGCCTATTAATGCTGAGATTACCTTGAATGTGTATCCAGAAGGTGCCGTCACGGGCGATACGTTCTACAGTGGTACGGCCATCGTTACTTCCCGCTCGATTACCGCCTCGTTCGATGGCCTGATTGAAATGTCCATCAGCGTGCAAGGTACCGGCGCGTTAACCCTTTCCACTGTTTAATAGGTGATTAATGAGTGCCTTAGGCCAACGTATATCGACAACCCGCAACTCAGAAGAGATGCGGGTGATTGAGGTTGATGAGTGGGGCGAAAATGATGTCCCGCTCACACTATACTACGGCACCGTAAGTGGGGCTGACGTTAACCGCGTCCAGCGAAAGCATAAAGACTTCCTGGCCAACCCGACGCTTGACAGCATGGTTGAGATGATCTTGATCAAGTGCAAGGACTCTGCTGGCGATCCAGCGTTCGACTTAGAGGACAAGCCTATCCTGATGCGTGAGCCAATCGGCATTATCGCTAAGGTGTTTGGCTCCGTCTTTGAAGCCGTCACGGCTGAGGAGCAGGAAAAAAACTAAGGGAAGATCCGCTAAGGTATAACCTCATATCCTTGGCGGATCGTCTTGGCAAAACTATCTCTGAGATAGAGCAAATCTCTATCGATGAGCTAAATGAATGGATCGCCTTCTATAAGATAGAGCGGGAGCGGACGAAGAATGGCCACGGCAACTAACATTGCAATTAACGTTACGGGCAACTCTCGTGGGGCTACCGCTCAAATCAACAAGGCTAAAGACGCGGTTAGGGCGTTAGGCTCTCAAGCCAATGCCTCTGCCGCTAGCGTAAGGCAGATGTCCTCTGGTGCCTTGGCCGCAAGCCAGAACGTGAAAGCGTTGGGCGTCAGGTTAACCGGGGCCGGTGGCGCAAACAAGTTCCTTCGGACGGGTTTGCAGCAGACCGGTTATCAGGTTGGCGATTTTGCAGTCCAGGTTGGGAACGGAACGTCAGCGATGACTGCGTTTGGCCAGCAGGCTCCGCAGCTTCTTCAGATATTTGGTCCCATTGGCTCAATCGTTGGCGCGGGCGTGGCCATCTTTGCGGCGTTGGCTGTTGCCATTACCAAGTCCGGCGACAAGGCAAAGGGTCTCTCAAATATCCTTGGCGAACTCAAAGCGCCGCTAGCCGATGTGGCAAAGAGCTTTAAGGGGATTAAAGAGTTTGCCAAGACCGCAATTGAGGTCGTGTTAAACTCTTTAGACCTCGCCATAATTGCGGTTGGATTGTTTGCATCGAAGCTCTTGGTCACTAAGGTTTTCGTCTCCGCATATTCGATTATTGTAGCCACGGCGGGCAAGGCTGGGGGCTTTTTCGCTATTCAAACCGCCATCGCCGCTCGGTCTTTAACGCTTATGGACAAGGCTGTATATTCGAGTTCAGTGGCTATGCGGGTTTTGGGCGTTTCTATAGCTAGAGTTCAAGTTATACTAATGAGGTTCTTGCCTTTAGCCGTCATTGTTGGACTGGCATTGTTGATCGAGAAATTCCTTCAGCTTCGCAGGAACGTGGGCGGCTTCGGAAAGGCGGTAAAGCTCATTGGGGAGCTGTTTGGAGCCGCGTTTGCCCACATGAGATCCAAGATTCTCATATTTAGTATGAGTATGGACATCGTGGCACTGCAAATGCTCACGTCCTTTAATGATGCGTTTGAAGGGTTGGTTGTTGGTGCCAATAAGGCAGTTAATAAGATTTCAGAGGTTCTAAATATCGCGAGAGAGGGTTTAGGCCTCAGCCCCATTAAACTCCTCCCGGAGGTAAAAGATACGACAGCAGCGGATGAATTTGCTAGACAGATAAAGGCTATAAAAGAAGCAATGGCGACTGAAACTGCTAAACTTCCGGCTTTGGGAGCTGTGTGGAAAGCATTTTGGGCCTCGGTTAACGGCAACGGTATAAATGTCAATCTCCCTAGCTTTGGTAAGCTTACTAAAGCACAGAAGGAGGCTGCAAAGTCACTCCTTGAAACTATAAATGATCAGATTGCAGCTCTAAAAGATGCCAACCGGCAGATAGAGCTTATGAACACCGGGATGGACGCTGGCCTCGCGGAGAAAACCGCTGAGTGGGAGCGGGTTATTTCCGCTACGGGCGCTTCCGCTACAGTAGCCGCTACCAAGCTCGCTGGGCTGACAGGCCGGTTCATTGAGTTGGAGCAAGCCTCTGCCGGGATGAAGCTGTTTGAAATTGAGGCGAGTCAAGCCAAGGAACTAGAAAGCCTGAATCGGCAGATAGAGCTAATGAAGGCCGGGGTAGATTCTGGCTTAGTGGCTCAGATCGCTGCGCTTGAGGCGGTGATTAAAGCAAGTGGCCTTTCCTCCGAGGTGGCCGCGTCCAGGCTCGCGGTACTTACGGACGGGTATGCCAAAGTTGCCGACAAAGCGGCTGAGGCAGCCGCCGCTATGAAGTTAGCTGCTGCTCCCGGCTTGGCGAGGCAGGAGTTCACGGACGCGGAAGCCGCGAGAGAGGAAGCAACTGACGCCGCTGTTAAGGAGATGGGCCTGCTCATGGGGGGCATGGGTCCCGATGCGGCGGCTACCTTGGGTGCTTTGCAGGCTAGATGGGCAGCGGTGGGCCTTAGCGTTGAGGACGTTACCGCCAATACCGAGAAATTCATCAAATCTACTGAGAAATTGAGCCAAGCCAAGAGCCAGGTCGAGATGTTTAAGGCCGTAGCCGACACCTTTAACAATTCGTTTGCCACCGCGTTTGACTCCATTGTTACCGGGACGAAAAGCGTGAAGGATGCTTTCCGCGACATGGGCAGGGATATTCTTCAAACCCTTTCCCGGCTGTTGATGAGTTCTGCGATGCAGAGCTTTACGAAGATGCTATCGGGAGGCCAGCCAGGCGGTGGCGGTGGTCCCTTTGGTCTGATTACCGGTGCGTTGTCCAGCTTGTTTGAGGGCACCTCCACCTCCACCTCCATAACCAAAAACGCCAAGGGTGGCGTCTTTGCCAACGACAACATTATTCCGTTTGCAAATGGCGGAATAGTTAGTCGGGCCACGACGTTCCCGATGAACAACGGTATTGGCCAAATGGGCGAGGCTGGCCCTGAAGCTATCATTCCCCTCTCGCGTGGCAGTGACGGCAAGCTTGGCGTTAGCGGCGGCGGAACGACGGTGAATCAAACTATCAATGTGACTACCGGGATACAACAGACCGTTCGGGCCGAAATCCAATCGCTAATGCCGCAGATCGCAGCAGCCTCAACCAAAGCGGTTCTGGACGCTAGACGGCGCGGCGGATCATTTGCAGGGGCATTCGGCTGATGGCCATCCAATATCCAAGAACGCTCCCTGCTCACACAGGCATCCGAGGCATCACACTGCGAGCCGTTAACGTGACTGCCGTGGCAGAGAGCGTCTTCACTCTGCGTCAACAGATACTGAAGCATACTGGCGAACGCTGGGAAGCCGAGGTCACGTTGCCATCGATGGGCAGGGCTGACGCAGAGCCGTGGGTGGCTTGGCTGCTGTCGATGCGGGGGCGCGAGGGTACATTCCTGCTTGGTGATCCGCTCGCCGCAACGCCACTCGGTTCCGCTGGAGGGACGCCTCTTGTCAACGGCGCTAGCCAGACTGGCACCAATATCTCGATCAAAGGCTGCACAGCTAGCCAGGTTGGCTGGCTCAAGGCTGGCGACTATATCCAGATAAGCTCTGGCTCAAGCTCCTCTCTGCACAAGGTGTTGACTGACACAAACTCCGATTCTGGTGGTATAGCGCTGCCAGACATCTGGCCAGCTATTACTACCGCTCCCGGCGCAAACTCCACGGTGGTCACCAGTAACGCAAGGGGCGTCTTTCGTTTGGCGTCCTCAAGCCAGGACTGGAGTATCAGCGAAATATCCCAGTATGGCATCGTGTTTCCAGCGGTGCAGGTGATAGTCTAATGGTGCAGCGCCGCTATGAAGGTACGTCGTACACCTACACCGGAAAGGATATGGGGCAAATTTCCCCACGGCTTGACCTCCCGGTCGTCCAGCCCTTTTTGGCCGTAGAGCTGATGTTTTCGACGCCTTTACGTTATTGGAGCGGGCTGAGTGACCTGGTGGCAGGTGGCAATACCTACCTAGGGTTAGGCACCCTCCTAGAGGTTTCGCAGGTCAACGAGACTGGCGATATCCGGGCAGCCTCGGCAACCGTTAAATTCTCCGGGCTAAACGGAGCCTTCTTATCGGCTGCACTGAGCCTAAAATATCATGGGCGCATCGCCAAAATCCAATTCGGGATGACAACGCCAAACGACAGTTTCTTGCTCGCGGAGAGCGGCGATTATCTCGTTCAGGAAAGCCGTAGTTTGCTGTCCATCTCGCAGGGAAGCCCCTCAGTCTTGAGCACGCTTTTTGTTGGCTACATGGATCAAATGACCATTGATGAAGGGCCGGAAACCTCCACTGTGCTTATGTCCCTGGAGAGCAAGCTGGTGGATCTGGAGCGTCCAAGGGTTAAGCGGTACACGACTGAGAGCCAGTCTATTCTGTACCCGAACGATAAAGCTTTCGACTTTGTGAACGATCTTCAGACTCGACCAATGATGTGGGGCAAGAATGTAGGCCCAAAAGGTGGTTTGCTTGGCATGTTCTGATAGGGAACGCTTGGTAGAGCATCTTGATAGCCTAGTGAATAAGCCTTTCGCCTGGGGGGCGACCGACTGCATTACGTTTGCTAACGACGCTGTGAGGGCGCAGCGTGGGGTTGGCTTTGTCGATGACCTATTAGCTCGTCAATATTCAAGCGAACTTGGCGCGATGCGCGTGTGGAAAATGGCCCAAGTAATGACGGGGCGCAGTGATATTGTGGACGTGATAGATGACCGCCTAGTGCGAAGCTCATCGCGCCACCCAATCATGGGATCGGTTGTTGCTCGGCGGCTAGATCAAAAAATGGTGTTCTCGCACGCAATCGGTATAATGGGCTCGCGAGGCGGCGTGTATATGACCGTCGCGGGCTTTGAGCGTTTTGATCTAAGTGACGGAGATTTGGCGTGGGAAATATAGCATCGAGGCTTGCCATATGGACAATGGCCACTGCCGCATGTCTCGTTCCTGAGATCGCCTTAGCGGGACCATTGCCTGCTGTAGGTTTGGGGGCGACGTTTATAACCGGCGTATCAGCGGTTGCAATACCTTCCATTATGATAACGCTTTCGCAATTCGCGCTTGGGATAATGATAAAAAGCATCCTTGCGCCGAAGATGCCGCGTTACCCCGGTGTTGACGTAAACTTTAACGGCAGTGCCTCCGCAGCCCCTATCATCTATGGGACGACAAAGGTGGGTGGCGTAATCTTCTACCAGGAGGTTCCGTCCGAAGGCGTTTACGCGCGGAAAATACTGCAACGCCTTATAGCTGTTTGCGGGCATGAAGTCGAAGGGATTGTCTCTTACCATATTGATGACGAGGAGTTGACCCTGGACGGTAACGGCACGGTAAACAGCGGGACATATAAAGATCTTATTAGGATCATCCCCCACCTAGGGTCGCCGGACCAATTGGCTGCGCAGGAAATGCTAGACGAGACCAGCAACCTTTGGACAACAGCCTGCACGGCCAGCGGGATCGCATATGTACATGCGAAGTTCCAGTTCAACATGAAGAAGTTCAGCAGCGGGCCACCTTCCATATTGGTGGTTGTCAAAGGCAAGAAGCTCTATGATCCACGCACAGGTCTGACTGTGTACTCCTCCAACTCGGCATTGTGCCTGCGCGATTATTTGCTGACCAGCCGGATTGCCGAAGAGGACGAGCTGGACGACACTTCGTTCGCTGCTGCGGCCAACATATGCGATGAGGATGTCACGCTTGATGCGGGCGGGACCGAGAAGCGGTATAGCTGCGACGGCTTCTTTTCCACTGAGGGTAAGCCAATGGATATCCTCAATTCCATTACCATGTCTATGGCTGGTTCAATCTGGTTCTCTCAAGGCAAGTGGGTATGCAAGGCTGGCGCGTACACGGAAAGCGTTATGTCATTTGACGAAGGCGATCTGCACAGCCCACTAAAGGTGGTCACAAGAACGAGCCGCAGGGATTTATTTAACCGGGCAACCGGCGTCTTTCGCGGAGAAGTCAGCAATTGGCAAGAGGATAACTTTCCGCCGGTACTGTCTTCCACGTTTGAAGAGGACGATGGCGGCGAAATATCTGAGGTTGAGATCGACTTGCCGTTCACGTCTTCGTCCAGTCGAGCCCAACGCATTGCCAAGGTGCTGCTCTATAAGCAGCGTGAGCAAATCTCGGTTACAGGCGAGTTCAGCCTTCGCGCCATGGAGTTGACGCCCGGCGATACAATCAAGCTAACCCTTCCCAGAATGGGTTTCGACGAAAAGACGTTCGAGGTTATTGAGTGGTCCTTCGCTGTCGCATTGTCCGGTGAGCTTTCGGTCTCCCTTGTCCTTCAGGAGATCAGCGCGGCGGTTTACGACTGGAACCTGGTCGATGAGAGCGTGTTTGAGACGCAAAACACCACTTTGCTTTCACCAGATTACGTTCCGCCAATCTCTTTAAGCTTTGCCGCCCTCGCGGTCTTTCGCATCGTCAATGAAAATTTAGTTGCCGTTCTTTCGGTGGAAGTGTCCACGAGCGAGGACGATCTGGTTGACAGTGTGGAGGTACAGTACAGGACGAGTGAAGTGGCAGGCTCACCGGACGCCACTTGGAAGGCCATGGGCACGGGAGAGCTGCCGTTTGGCGTGGGTACCTTTGAATTGCTGAACGCATCCCCAGGTACCACATACTACGTTAGAGCGAGAGCCTTGAACGGTATAGGTGTTTGGGGCGAGTGGGTTTACGGGGCGCAGGTTCTCTCTGGGTATGGTGATGCCCCAAGTGACATCGACGGGTTCAATGGCGTTATCGACGGTGGGTCACTTCACTTTTCCTGGGATGCGTCTACCGACCCCACACTGTCTCATTATGTTCTCCGGCACGCAGAAGAAGGCTATGCTGCCGCGAATTTCGCGAATGCCATAACAATGGTAAGGAAGATAAGTCGGCCCGCCACGTCCATTGTCGCGCCGGTAATGCACGGCACATACATGCTTCGGGCCTATAGCAAAAACGGCCAGGGATCAGACGGTTACGCTAAGGTCAATATACCTGAGCAGGACGTGGACGACTACTCAACTGAAATTGATCTAAATGAATCGACCTTCCCCGGCAGCAAGACCAATTGCGAAATATCTGCCGGTAGATTGGTATTAACCAGCACTACACCAGGTTCAGCAGGATTTGCCACCGGAACCTATGAGTTTAATGGATACATAGATACCACCACAGCGAGACAGGTCCACTCGCATATTCATATCAGGACAATTAGGTCTGCTACTGGCGGTGACATTGGGACGTGGGATGGCATCCCCGGTCTATGGGACACATGGCCCGGTTCCTGGGACAATTGGACGACCTCCGCCGAGCAAGCCGACACAGATGTTCTCTTTTTCATAAGCACGACCAATGACGATCCGGCAGGTACCCCGACTTGGGGAGCTTGGCGACAATTCAGAGGCGGCGACTTCTATGGACGGGCATTCAAATATAAGGTAGAACTTAGGTCTGACTCCGAGACTATTACACCGTCAATTGGACTTCTCGAAGCGTTTGTGGGGTACTGATGAGCCAGCACGATTACAATATTGGCAACGCTACGGCGATTAATGCTCGCGCCGACATAAACGCGGCGCTATTGGCCATCGCCACACAGAACTCAGGGGCAGCGGCACCAAATCCTTCTTATGCCAACCAGCTTTGGTTGAAGCCGCCATCGACGGGAGACGCGAACTCTTATCTTTATATGCGCGACAACTCCGTTGCGACCACCTGGTATGAGTTGGGCAGAGTTGTTGGCGGGGTCTACACAGCCACGGTGGCGCTGGCTAGCCAAGTGGAAGCTGAGAATGGCACCGATGCCACTAAGTTGATGACGCCTCTACGGGTGAAGCAGTCTATTGACGCAAATAGGTCAAATACGCACCTGGCTGTAAACAATTACGCACTGCTGGTGAATAACACCGCGTCCGCTATAGCGGCTGGTGCGTCAGTCGCCGGATCAACGCTCCGTTATGGTCTCACCGTATATGCCGGTGGATATACTCAGAGCACCGACGCTATATCTTCAGGCACGGCTGCCTCTGGTACGTGGCGGTGCATGGGAAGCGGCATTTCTGGCAGGTCTTGGAACGGCGACAACGAAAGCCCAATTTACACGTGGAGCGCAGGTCTTTTCGTCCGCCTCTCTTAACCTCAGTTAACACAGGAGCCAGGTATGGCCGATCAAAAAATTAGTGACCTAGCTGCCCTTACCGCCATTACTGACGCCGATCTGCTGGTCGTCGTAGATGTTAGCGCTACTGAAACCAAGAAGGTTACGAAGGGCGACCTCTTCGACGGGTTGACGGTTGGCCGTGGAGCGGGTGATATTGCCACCAATACCGCTAGTGGATACCAAGCGCTCTTCACCAACACCACAGGGTCCATGAATACCGCTAGTGGATACCAAGCGCTCTACGCCAACTCCACAGGGTTCAACAATTCCGCTAGTGGATACCAAGCACTCTGGAGCAACACCACAGGCAACTACAATACCGCCCATGGAGTACAAACGCTCCGCTTAAACACCACAGGCACCCAGAATACCGCTGTTGGATTCACAACACTCCACAACAACACTACAGGTAACAACAATACTGGTATTGGATTCCAAACACTCCGTTACAACACCACAGGCACCGGCGTTACCGCTAGCGGCTTGCAAGCGCTCTTCACCAACACCACAGGTAACAACAATACCGCTAGTGGATTCCAAGCGCTCTACAACAACACCACAGCCGCCGACAATACCGGCACTGGATTCCAAGCGCTCTTCTACAACACCACAGGGGCCACCAATACCGGCACTGGATTCCGAGCGCTCTTCAGCAACACCACAGGGTCCATGAATACCGCTAGTGGACACAGTTCGCTCTACAGCAACACCACGGGGGCAGGCAATACCGCTAGTGGAGAGGACGCACTCCGTTACAACACCACAGGGGCCAACAATACCGCTAGTGGACAGGGCGCACT
>TARA_R110000737_G_C14622939_1_pt1 | contig 10086 bp, 9 predicted proteins | sample TARA_R110000737 | Tara Oceans TARA_R110000737 (sample SAMEA4398027) | marine metagenome | biome: Polar Biome; feature: [SRF] surface water layer (ENVO:00010504); material: water (ENVO:00002006), including particulate matter (ENVO:01000060) such as... | depth 5 m
AAAGTTTTGAAAAGGTTATTTTACTGGCTCCCGCAAAATTGTTTTTAATTTTTCCGGGGCTGTTTTCCTGAAGTCCGACAGATAGATTTCATGATGCAAGCCGTTCCTTTTTAAGCCATTGGCTTCAATAAACCCCTGTAGTTTGCCCAGGCTTTCGGGCTCCTTGTCGAACGGCCCAACATGGAGGATTTGCACAACATTGCCTTCGTTCATTTCAAAGTACTCTACCTTTTTTGCCAGTGCCATTCCCTTTTTGCTAACGACATTGGATGCTGCAGTGGTAATATTTTCTTTTTCCACAAACTCTGGCATCCTTATGAGCAAACGAAACATCCACTCTGACCTGGGGATTTTGGTTGGAGCCTCTGTCATGGATACGCCGCCATACTTGTCCTCATCAAACCACCATTGCCCTTCCAGCTTTGGCACCACGAAGTCCTTTCCCGTAGCTTTCCAATCAAATTTTATGGTGTAGGCGACCGAGTAGAGAGCTTCTATGCACTCAGCAAAACCTTTTGATGACGGATCGCCCTGGCCTGCAATAGCGAGGTATTGCATAGGTGTCAGTTTCAACAGCTCAGGCTTTTGTTTGGCTGTATAGTATGTTTTGTCGGCTTTGGAGAGGTCAATCTTCGTCATTGCTGCGCTTTTTTGTTATTGGGGTAAAAAAACGCAGGTCACTGACAACCTTGTGTCAGTGAGAATCAGTTTTTTTCTCGCATTTGTTTGCTAGCGACTCAAGAACTTTGGTAAAGAGAATAGAAAGGGAGGGGTCTGTAATTTCTCCCTCAAGTGAAAATCGTTGCCTGATGGCCGGAATCGTTGAGGTGGTACTTTCGTCAAAATCAGCGTTTTGGGCTTTCAGTGTGAGTAGCAGAGTGGAAAGGGCATTCTCGCCGCCCATCATGGAAGGAGAGTAGCTCAATGCCGCCAGCGGCTTGTGGTAAACCTCTCCACTGCCTACCAGCCAGTCGAGGGCGTCTTTTAGCACACCAGGCATTCCAAAAGCATACTCTGGCGTGCAGATGATGACGACGTCGGCTTGCTTCCATAGATTTCTCCAGGCCAGCACCTGTTCGTTGGTTGTGCTGTCGGATAGTTGAGGGTTGAAGTGGGGGATGTCGCCCAGCTCTTCAAAAATGGTGAATTGAAAGCCAGTGCCTGCGAGCCTTGCAATAGCTTGCAGGAGCCTCCCTGCGGTAGCGCCTGAGTTGATGCTGCCGGAAATACCCAGGACTTTGATAACGTTGTTATTCATAAAGGCAAAAATGAGTTTAGCCGACAAGTTGATTTGTCGGCTAATAATCATGTCAACAAAAACTCTTCCGCATCGGTTGGCTATTCGTACCGCAAGGCATGACTTGGGTTGACCATTACCGTTTTTAGCACGGCCAGCGTCACACTCAAGCTGGCGATAAAAAGGATAATGGCTACAGTGATAACGTAAGGAAGTAGCCCGATGTGTACTCTGTAGGCAAAGCCCGCCAGCCATTCGTTCATGGTGAAATAAGCAATTGGCAAACCAAGTACGAAAGCGATGGCAATCAACTTCAGAAAGCTGAAATTCTCCTGCCAAAGTAGGTTGCCAACGGAAGCTCCGAGGATCTTTCTAACGCCCATTTCCTTGGTGCGCTGCACCATCATCAAATAAGCCAGTCCAACGAGTCCCATGGCGGCAAGCAATAAAGCAATGCCAGCAAAGAGGTTAAATACCCTGAGCCCCTGTTTTTCCGCTGTATACAATTGCTGGTTTTTCTGATCGAGGAAATAGGCTTCATAGCCAAACTTCTGTTCAAAACCTGTGTAGATCTTGCCAATCTGTGCAACTGCCTGCTGGATATTTCCGCCATCTAATTTTACAAGCAGAAAGTTAAGTTCGTCGTAATCGACCGTTATCAGTAGAGGCTGGATGGGCACATGCAGCGACTGAAAATGGAAGTCTTTTACTAAGCCCACCACTATACCATCTAGCGCTGCATCCTCGTCATCCCAGAGCAACCTGCTACCGACAGGTTCTTCCAGGCCGAGGCCTTTTGCGGCTGTTTCGTTCAATATGTAAGACCTGCCAAGGGAGTCCATGCTGTTCGACTTGTCAAACCACCTTCCAGACACCAGCTCAAGTCCAAGTGGGTCTTTAGCATCGAAATCTATTCCCATTTCTGACACGTCCACATTGATGTCCGGTACGCCAATTTGAAAGATGCCATTTTGGTTAAATTGGGTGCCGGGAAGGTTCGAAACTGCTCCCATGTCGATAACGCCAGGTACCATACTAATCTCGTTTTTTATGGCCTCCAGGCTTTCTACCACATTTCTGCTTTTGAGTTCGACCACGAGTACCTGCTGATCGTCGTATCCAAGGGGCACCTCCTCCAGGTAATTTACCTGCAACACCAGGATGGTGCTGCCAAAAATGAGAATGGCCGAAACAGAAAATTGAATCACTACCAGCGTCTTCCTTACCCAACTGCTTTTGGTGCCAGTCACAAATTTTCCTTTTAATATTTCGCCGGCTTTGATTCTGGATACCGTGAGGGCCGGATACAGGCCGGCGATGGTTCCGACAACAACCACTACTAAAAGGCCTAGAAGTGTATTGAGCGTGGTGAACAGATCACTGTAAACGAATGGTTTTCCGGTTAAATTTTTGAAGCCGTCGAAAGCCAGCAGGGCCAGCAAATAGGCCAAGCCTAAGGAAAGCAAACAGGTGAAAATGCCTTCGGACAGAAACTGCCAGGAGATACCCGTTCTGTTGGCTCCAAGTGTTCTTCGCACACCTACCTCTTTGGCCCTTTCGAAAGCCCGGGCGGTAGACAAGTTGATAAAATTGATGGAGACAATAGCCAGAATGAATGCGATGGCAGCCACAAGTATATAAACGTACACAATGTTGCCATTGGCTTCCAATTCCCACCGGATATGTGATTTGAGGTGGATGTCAGTAATACCCTGCAGCTCGAATCGTACTTCACCACTTTCGAATCCAGCGTACCAATGGTCGTTGATATGACCATTTCGATACATCCACTCTGGAATTTTTCTTTGCAGGGCAGCAGCATCCGCACCAGCCTGTAGTTTTAAATAGTTGAAATGGCCATAGTCGTCCCACTGAAACCAGGAGTCGGTAGGATTCATGTATTTCAAAGTGACATATGAGATGATGAAATTGGGATGAAAATGCGATGTCGCCGGGGCGTCTTCCATGATGCCTGTTATGATCACGGGATGGCCTTCGGCATCTACTTCAAGCACTTTACCGAGGGGATTCTCGTCGCCAAAGTACTTTTTAGCCATAGATGACGAGATGATCATACCGCCGATTTCTTTCAGCGCTGCATCGGGGTTGCCCACCAACATCTTAAAGTCAAAAACCTTGAAGAACGTGCTGTCGGCAGCATAGCCATCAGGCTCCCGGAACATGACGTCTTTCTCGGGGTTTCGGATATACATCGACTGCTTGGTAAGCCCCGGGCCATAAAGAGGTGTAAGGGAAACGGCAGCTTCCACCTCGGGAAACTCTTTCACCATTTCCTGCGCCATGGGGTGAGGCGTGCGGGTTTGCGGATTGCTCGACATGAAAGCAATTCGGTATATGTCCTCGGCCCTTTGATGAAATCTGTCGTACGACAGTTCGTGCTGGATATAAATGAAGATGAGCATGGCGCTGGCCATTCCTATAACCAGTCCTGACATATTGATGAAGGTAAAGGCCTTCTTTCTTGTCAGGTTTCTAAAGTAAATTTTGATGAAGTTGTTGAGCATGGTGCCTGTGATTTGTAGTGAACCAAAAGTACCCTGCGTAACGTGGTTTTGACGTATGTTGGCCTCATGTCGGCGTTCGAGATCATCATGTCGAACGTCCCGATCCCTGTATTGCGATGGGGTGAGGCTGGTAAATTTCTTGAAAACAGTGTTGAAGGAAGACTTCGACATGTAGCCTACCATTTCACCTATCTCCTCAATTTTTAATGCTTTGTTATCGTCTTTACGAAGTAGCTTTTTTGCTTCCAACACCCTGTGGTAGGCCATCAGATCAAAGAAACTCATGCCCTTGGTTTCGTTGATTACCTGAGAAAGCTGATGTGGTGATGCGAACACTTTTTTGGCCAGTCCGGCCAGGGAGGCGTCGGGCTCCAGTGCATATTTTTTTTCTGTCAGCTGGTGATCGAGGGCATTCATGATCCTGTATTTTTCAGGCTGATCGAGAGTTGAGCTGCCGTACTTCTGCTCGCTTTTCAGCGGATCATGGGCATCTGGTCCTGAAAAGTACCAGGCCGATTGAGTGGAGAGCGCAAAAGCGCAAATGATGAACAACATTTGTGGTGATGCCGCTGGCCAAATTTCCCATAGAACGACCGATATAATCATGGCGGCCATCATCAGGAAGAAGAACTTCAGCCAGATTACCTTCTTGCTGCCGGAGCCAGGGGTGTCTATGCCTTTGAGCCTGGAATAAAATAAATAGGTTTTGATTAGTGCGTAAGCTTCCCACGTCAAATAGATGGCTGTCACAGGCCCGGCGACTGAAGGAATCATATAACCGACAATGCTTATAAAAAGAGGAGGCAGCAGTTGGAGGGTGTATAATCTGGGGATTGGTTTTTCAAAGAAGGTCAGCAGCAAGCCCCTGAAGAGAAACGGAGCTGGCAATACCAGGTACATATTTAACTCCGGGCGGTAATAGAAGACTAAACTCAGGGCAGTTACCCAAACCCAGGCATAGGTGAGCCATTGGGCATAGGGAATGGCTCTTTTTCGCAGGGCGCCAAAAGCAAGCATCGTCATTTGCCCAATGGCGATCAGTAGAATAATTTCGGGGTATGCTAAGTTTGGCATTTTCTGGTAATGAATGGCGTGCTTTTGTGAAGGAAAGCAAAACTAGCCCCCATCCACCACATTATCTATTCCTTGCTTTTATTAAGAAACTCATCAAAGGGATGCAATACTTTGAAGACTTTGGCAGCGTGATCTAAAAAACCGTCGGCAACAACCTGGCTGTCGCTCGGCTTGTGGGTAGCCAGAAAGCTCTTTTGCCTCAAAAGCGCTATTTCCGGGTGGTCAGCATCGTAGCCCTTGGGTGTTGTTTTCAAACTTTCGCCTTCAATCTGACCAAAAGTGGCTTTGAAGTCTTTGCTGTCAAGTATTTTATGCAGCTCAGCTCCGTTATAATCTATCTCCTGCCTGATGCTCTTCAGCCAGTCTTTCTCCGGCAGGTAGGCACCACCGGCAAGCATTGAACCGCCTGGTTCCAAATGGATATAATAACCAGCCCTGGTATGGATCTCAGACCTTTTAGCCGCCGCCGTCACATGGGCACCAAAGTGCGTTTTGTAGGGCGACTTGTCTTTGGAAAAGCGCACATCCCGGTAAATGCGGAAGACACAATCTTTGGCTTTGTGGTGGCCTATTGTGGGATCAAACTCAACGATTTTTGCAATCAGGGCGTCAATGAAAACTTCGAATTCAGCTTTTGCGGCTTCATACCTCTTCTTGTTTTCTGTGAACCACTCCCGGTTGTTGTTGTCTTTGAGTTCTTTTAGGAATTGAAAAGTGGATTTGGATATCCCTGGCATAGCGATCAGCTTGGTTAGATGAATGGTTCTGATACATAAATCTAATCAAAGCTTTCAAAAGACAGAACTCACTTAAGCTTTATTCTAGTTGGTGTTCTTGACCTTTAGTGCCCGGTAGTAGTCTCTTATATTGAACGAGACAGGCAGCACCATTCTCACAAACACCGGTTGGCCGTTTTGCTTGCCAGGTGTCCATTTAGGCCCTTCTTTTATGAGCCTGATGGCTTCTTCGTTGCACGTCTTGCACAATCCACGCTGCACTTTGATGGCGTCAATGCTGCCGTCTTTGTTTACCACAAACTGGAGGAATACTTTCCCCTCTTTCTTCTGTTGAAGTGCATCGGGCGGGTAGTTCATGTTTTGCTCAAGGTAGGTAGTGTAGTTTTTCATGCCACCAACCGGCTCGGGGTTTTTGTCAACTATAGAATACACTTTCAGGTCCACACCACCTTCCATTACCTGTTCGCCCCATTCGCCCAAACTCGCCTCGTACACTTTTTTTGAGGCTTGCATCAGCGAATCCTTTTTTGCGGGTTCGGGCGTTTCTCTGGAAAGGCTTTCCAGACTTTTGCTTACTGCGTAGTAGAGCTGGTTATTGGTAAAGTAGTTGTTAGAGACAATGGAATCGAACATGGCGACTACCTGCTGCCACTTGCCTTGTTTGAAGGACGTGACAGCAGAATCGATATGTCCCCCCGTTAGGCTTGGGTTCTTGCTGTCATCGGGGTAAGCCGATCCCGGTTTTTGTGCCGAAGCGAACAATGGGATGGCAGTGACAGCCAGGAAATATAAAACTTTCAACATGAGTTTTCGAAGGTATAAAAAGAGAGTGACTCTGCCATCTTTGGAAGAGATGGCTGGCGATCTTCACCTGTCAGGAGGTGGTATTTGAATTTGCCTGATCATGATAAAAAATTGAGATGAAAGCTTTTACGTAGTGACCCTCAGAAGGTTTTGAAAATGGCTGCGATAAATCAGGGTGCCGATTGCTTACCAGTCGTTGAACTCTTTGTTACCATAGTCCAGCGCCAGCTTCATGTACTTTTTTACCTCATCGTTCACGTCATCCTTGTGCATTAGGCGCAGGTAGTGTTGGTAAATTTCGTAGCCTGGTACTTCACCAATGCGATGGAAGCAAAGGTTGTCTTCGTATTTTCTGGGCAGGGTGAGGGCTACATCAATAAACTCTTTGCCCACTCTGGGGATATATCCAAACCTGATTTTAGCTCCCAAACCAATCTGGGTTTTGGCGGGATGCACCTCAAAGTCGCCAATTTGCTTGTACTGATCAATGAAGTAGTAAAACAGCTCCACTATTTCTGGCTTTCGTCTATCCAGAAAACTTTCCAGCGTACGGTCGTTGCAGGAGTGGTATTGGTTTTCCCTGGAAAAGCTATGGTTGCATAGGGGGCACGTCCACATGATTTACCGGCAACTATGACTTCTTCAGAAACTTTGTCAGAAGCACCAACTGCTGGCCATTCACCTTGCCTTCGATTTGCTCTGCATTGTCGGCTACCAGCGAAATGTTGCGCACCGCTGTGCCACGCTTGGCTGTAAAGCCGCCTCCTTTTACATCCAGGTCTTTTACGAGCACCACTGTATCGCCATTGGCCAGGGTCACTCTGTTGCTGTCTTTGTGGACGACGGCCACTTCTCCGTCTTGCATCAGAGTAGCCTGGGCCCATTTCAGCTCCGTTTCTTCCATGTACATCATGTCGAGCAGGTCCTGTGGCCAGCCTTCGGCTCTTAAACCATGAAGGATTCGATAGGCTTGTACTTTTACGGCTGATACTTCGCTCCAGATGGTGTCATTGAGGCAGCGCCAGTGGTTGGGGTCGGCTGGTTCACTTTCGTTGAGTTGGGCGTGACATTTACCACACACCAGGATGCTGTTGTCGAGGGTTTCGTTCTCGCCAGGTGATACGAGATAGACAGAGAGGTTTTCTGTGGCTTGGCAAAGCTCACACTTTGATTCACTTCTTGCTTCGAGTTCAGATGCTACGCTCATGGTATTGGTTTAAGAGAGCGCAAAAATACGGATTTTTAACGGAAGGAGGTAGCCGTATTGATAACAGCAATTTCAATAAGAACCGTCACCTCGACCCATGGAGGAGAACCGACGTGGAACGGGGTCTCTCTTTAGGATAGCAGAGTCAGGTTAAGGAGACCTCTCCCTCCTGCGTCAGATCGAGGTGACGTTACTTACTATTGATGTTGTTCGTTAATGATGGTGTCCACCCGGGCCATGCACGTGGCCGTGGGCCAGTTCGTCTTTGCTCGCATCACGCACGTCGAGCACCTCTACCGAAAAGTTCAGCTCAACGCCTGCCAGCGCATGGTTGCCGTCGATGGTGATGCCATCCATTTCTACTTTGGTAACAGTCACCACCTGCTGACCGTTTTTAGTGCCTGCATTGAACTGCATGCCCACTTCCACTTTTTGGTCGCCGAAAGCTGAGCGTGGCATCTTCTGGATCATTCGCTCGTCACGAACGCCATAGCCTTTCTCAGGGCTCACTTTAATTTCTACTTTGTCTCCTTTTACTTTTCCATCCAGGCCTTCTTCCATGCCAGGAATCAGGTTGCCAATGCCATGAATGTATAGTAAGGGCTGATCACCAACGCTTGAGTCAAGCGTGGTGCCTTCGTTGTCCTTAAGTGTGTAGTGGATGGAAACCACTTTTTCTTTGCCGATTTTCATTCGTTAACTTCAATTTGTGAATTAATAAAAGGTGAAAGGTAGGAAAAAAGTTTACACGGGGGCTTTTTTGATGAGAGACTAGTTGGTGACAACTGGCGTTTGATAAGCGAGACTATCTAGTATTTATTCAGCGAATCGTAATAGCTGACGAGGGAGACAAGCCCCTCCCGGTTCTTTTTGAGCTTATTTTTTTTTGAGTAGCGAAGAAGCTCCTCATGATGACCAGGGAGCAAATTGATAAACTTCTTAAGTTTTCTGATTTCGCTCATGCCAGCATTTTCAGTTGTAAAGTAAAAGCGTTGTTCAAAGTCCTCTGCAAGAAATTTGAACCCCGCCGGAGTGCTTTCAGCTGCACTCAGATAGCTGCTTCCAACAGGGACATAAATTGGTGTTTTCTGATTTGAACTTGCGGCATCCTGCATGATGCCAGGGTCAGGTTTGTAGATTTCCTTTGCGAGCAGTTCGTTCTGGCCTCGTCTCAGTAATTCGAAAAAACCGAATCTGGTTACTCCTTTGAACTCAAATGCCCTGGAAACCAGCACCAACTTTCCGATGTGTATTTCGCTGGCGCCACTGGTTGGGCGAATCTCAAACACGTTATCCCCACTCTTGATTTCAATGGCATCGCTGAGTTTATGGTACCTCATCAGCAATGTGTCTGATGCCAGGTCATCGCCCATGAAGATTAGGCCTTTTTTGAACTCATCATTGGGATAATATAAGCCAGCGAAGTGTTGCCTGGGCTTCCCCATCATTTTGTAGTAGGTGATGTGTTTTCTGTAGTCAACTGTTTGAAAGCTGGACGCACCATTAGATTGGGCAACTGTGTAACCGGCGCTAAAAAATATAAGTAGTAGCAAATATGCTCTCATGCTGTGTGGAATCGGGAAGACAAATTAACTATCCGCAGCCAGAGATGCCAGCAACCCACGTTGTCAAAAGAACAGAATTTTCGTTAGGTAGGCTCTTTTTTACTTCCCTACTCTGCCCATCCGCCACCGAGTGCTTTGTACACGTCCACTTTGGCTTTGAGCTGGTCGGCCCGGAGCTGTGTTAGCTCTAGCTGCGCCTCCACCATCCTTCGCTGTGCCATGATCACCTCAAGGTAGCTGGCGTAACCTACTGAAAAAAGGTCGCTGGAGTTGGTAAACGCCCTTTTTTGCACTTCCACTTCTTCACTTTTGATAGCTACCCGTTTTCTGATGTTTTCAAAGGCATTATAACTAACATACACCTCATTGAAGGCCTGTAAGATAGTTTTTTGGTAGTTCAGCACTGCATTGTGTTGCATGCCCTTCGTTTGTGCAAACTGCGCTTTTATTTTCCCCATTTGAAACAATGGAGCCGACAACCCGGCACCCAGGGCGTAGATGCCAGAACCGGGCACGAACAGCTTATCGGGCCCAAAGGCCTGAAAGCCAAGTTCTCCGTTGAGGGTTAGTGTGGGGTAAAAAGCAGCTTTGGCTGCGTGAACATCTGCTTTGGCGGCTTCAAGTTCCAGCTCGGCCTTTTTTATGTCGGGACGAAAGGCGAGCAGGTCACCGGGCAATCCGAGATGCACACTGTCGGGCAGGTGCTGTGCAAGGGTGGTGGAATTGCGCTCAACTTTCTGCGGATATCTTCCTAAAAGAAGATTGATGGCACTTTCGTTGGCAATGATGGCTTGCTCTATCTCGGGCAACCGTGACTGCGTGTTCAGGAATTGTGCTTCAAATTGGTCAACAGCCAGTTGGTTAACCTTTCCGCCTATTTTCTGGATTTTGATAAGCTCCATACCGAGCTCCTGCAGCTCAATATTTTGCAGGATGA
>TARA_R110000737_G_scaffold170308_1_pt1 | contig 10076 bp, 10 predicted proteins | sample TARA_R110000737 | Tara Oceans TARA_R110000737 (sample SAMEA4398027) | marine metagenome | biome: Polar Biome; feature: [SRF] surface water layer (ENVO:00010504); material: water (ENVO:00002006), including particulate matter (ENVO:01000060) such as... | depth 5 m
TAAAATTAAGTGATAAAATTAATCCTATAAGTAAACTTTTAGAATTAAATATAGTACCAACTTTAAAATCTAATAACAATAAGGTACATTATATTCAAGAAGGTCCATCATGGTTATTTAATGACTATGAAATTAGTGATCAAATAAATTTTTATAATACATTATCTGAATGTGATAGTATTTTTGCTCATAACGAATGTGATACTAAATTCTATCAAGGTTTATTTCCTAGTAAACAAATAAATATAATACCAACTTTACTTATTGAGGATTTAATTAAAGATATAATTCCTAAAACTGAAGATAAAGTTATTGTAGGTGGAAATTTTGCACGTTGGTATGGAGGTTTTCAAGGTTATATAGTTGCAAATGAATTTGATATGCCTATATGGACACAAGATTCTCATGCTAGACGTGAAAATGAGCGGGATATAGCAGATTTAAACCATTTACCACGACTAACATGGATAGAATGGATGAATACGTTATCTACGTTTAAATACGCAATACATTTAATGCCAACTGTAGCAGCTGGTACTTTTAGTTTAAATTGTGCCTATTTTGGAATTCCTTGTATTGGAAACGAAAAAGTAGATACACAAATAATTTGCCACCCTAATCTATCAGTAGACGTGGATGATATAGAAAAAGCTCGTACATTAGCGAAGCGTTTAAAAGAAGATAATAATTTTTACTTACAATGTAAAAAAGAAACTAAAGAGAATTATGAAAAATATTATAATATAGAAAAATGGAAAAATCAAATAAATTTATAATTCTAATTACAGCCTATAATGATGAAAAATGGGTAGAATATAATATTGCTAGTATTTTAAATCAAACCTACTCTAACTATGAAGTAAGATTTTATGATGATTCCTCTATAGATAATACCTATCAAAAGACTTTAAATTTCACAAAAGATAATTCTAAATTTAAAATATTTACAAGAAAAGAAAACAAAGGAGTTTTACATAGTTACACAGAATGTTTTAAGAAAATTAACGATGAAGATATTGTAATCTGCATGAGTGGTGATGATTGGTTTTTTGATGAGAATGTTTTGGAAAATTTAAATAATTATTACAATAAAACAGATGTATGGATGACATATGGAAAATTTTATTGTTGGGATGGGGAAAGTAATAATGTTATTGAAGCAAATCCACAAAATACCGAATATTCAGATTTTACCCATGATTATAAATTGTATAAAAAAGATACATGGCGAGCATCTCATCTAAGAACTTTTAAAGGGTTTTTATGTAAGAAGCTTCCTATACAAACTTATAAGTCTAAATTAGATAATAAATTTTTTGACCATGCTGCTGATTTATCTATGAGTTTTCCTTGTTTAGAACTTTGTAGTAAGGAAAAAATTGGGGTAGTTGATTTCCCAACATATGTTTATAATGTATCTCCTTCTAATCAACTACGAACCCAAAATAGAGAATCTAACCCTAATAATAGTAAATATGAACTTGAAATTAGAAATAGAAAAACTTATAAAACTCTAGAAAATAAAACCTCAATACCCCAAAAATTACCACAAATAAATGTTTTTGGTGATATTAAAGAAAGACATACAATCCCAACCCAATTTTCTTATGTTTATAATTTAAATCAAGGAGAATATGATCTATCTTTTCTACAGGATGATTCTATATTAAAATATTTAAATAAAGAAATTCTTACAAATAATTCACAGCCTATAGTAGCTTTAGTAGCTGAAGGACCGCATTTATTTAATCAAAAAGAAGTATATGAAAAAGTTATTCAAAATCACCATAAATTTACTAAAATTCTAGGATGGCATGAAAGTTTACATTTGTTACCTAATTTTGAATTCTTTCCTATTACTGAAATCTCACAATGGAATCTTTTACCTGAAAAGTTAGATATTAATAAGTTTAAAATTTATAATAAAACAAAACAAATTTCTTTTATATCTAGTAATAAAAATATGTGTCCTGGACATCAATTAAGATTGGAATGTGTTAATGAAGTAACAAATTTAGAATTAGATGTTGATATTTTTGGAAGGGGTATTAATCCTATTTCTTCAAAATTAGATGGACTAAAAAATTATTATTATAGTATAGCTATGGAAAATGAACAATTACCCTTTTATTTTACAGAAAAAATAATTGATTGTTTTTTATCAGGTACAATTCCTATATATTATGGTTGTTCTAATATAGAAAAATACTTTAATCCTAAAGGAATTATAAGTTTTAATAATAAAAAGGAATTAATAGATATACTAAATAATCTTGATTATGAATTTTATAACAATAATATAGAGGCTATAAAAGAAAATTATGATATAGCCCAAAATATATGGATGGATAATGATAGAATGTTTAATAAATACTTAAATAAACTTATTTAAATGGATGTTTTAATATTTTCAAAAGACAGAGCATTCCAGCTATATAGTGCATTAGAAACTTTGATACAATATACAGAAGGAATTAATAATATTTATGTTCAATTTTCTCACTCTAAAAAAGAATTTCTAGATGGTTATAAAAAAATAAATAAATATTTTTCCAATGTAACATTTATTGATGAAAATGAATATGGTTTTAATGATACTCTTTTAACTATATTACATCAAGAAATATCTACTGAAAATTTATTTTTAGAAGTTGATGATAATTTATATTTTGATAAATTAAATTTACTAGAATTAGAGAAAAAATTTAATGAGTCAAATGCTTCTAAATTAGGAGTAGGTTTTGATATTAATTTATTTGATACAAAATATTATACTATCAAAAATAATATAGCAATAGTAGACAAATCTATAACAATAGATAATAAAATACAAGATATATGTTTAAAATATCCATTTAATGTCTCTGGAGCTATCCATAGGTTAGAGGATCTAAAAAAATTACTTACAGTGGAAAAAGTAATTAACCCTATAGATTTAGAAATTAAAGGTTCTAGTTCTTATATTTTTTCAAATTATCCTTATAATTTATATAATATTAAAGAAGTTTGTAGACAAATTCATACTAATAATTTTGGGAAAAGATACGAAGAAGTATTTGATGTAGAGACATTAAATAACTTTCTAATAAATGGAGAAGTATTAGATTTATCTTCTACTAAATTAGGAGAATATACTCCAGATATGAGGTGGTTTAATGGGGAAAATATAGGTAGATTCCCAATATTTCCTTGGGAAATACCACCATCATATCATTCTGAAATAATAAATAATAGAAAAAAAATTAATGATTTCCCACAGTAAAAAATTTATTTTTATCCATATTCCTAGAACTGGGGGTACATCTATAGAGAATGCTCTTATAAAATATAGTGAAGGAGAATTAAACTCAGGAGGGGCAGGGAGATGGTTTCCTGATAGGGTTTTAGAGATGTATATATTAAAAATCTTAGGTAAAGAAAAATTAGAAAATGCTAAACATTTAACGGCTTTAGATTGGAAAAAAATCTTAGGAAGTAGATATGATAATTATTATAAATTTACTATAATTAGAAATCCCTTAAATAAAATAGAATCGTTTAATAATTTTGATACAAGACTTGATGTTACAGAATCTATGGATAAATGGAAATGGAATCAATCTATGTTTTTTGAAGATGAAAATGGGAATAATATAGTAGATAATATTTTTAAATTTGAGAATTTAGAAGAATCATGGAAAATTATTTGTAATGTATTAAAATTAGAAAATACTTTTTTACCCCATTACAATAATTCAAACATAATACCTAAAGATGGAACAAACTTTAATAAAAAACAATTAGATAGTTTAAAAATATTATTAAAAGACGAGTTAAAAAAATTAAAATATGAGTAAAATATTAGTAACAGGAGGAACGGGTTTAGTAGGTAAACATTTACAAAAAATATTACCTGATGCCATTTATTTAGGTAGTAAAGACTGTGACTTAATGGATCTTCAAAAAGTTAGATGGATGATATCTTCCTACAAACCAGATATTGTAATACATTTAGCAGCTCATGTTGGAGGAATTCAAGATAATCTTAAATATCCTGCTGATTATTTTGATAATAACATTATAATGAATACTAATATTCTTAAAATTTGTAAAGAATATAATGTAAAAAGATTTATTGGTATTTTAAGTACTTGTATTTACCCAAGTAAAGTAGATAATTACCCCATGGTAGAAGAAGATTTATTTATAGGTCCTCCCCCAGAATCTAATTTTAGTTATGGTTATGCTAAACGCTGTTTAGCAGTTCAAATTGATGCATATAATAAACAGTTTGGAACTAAATATAATTATCTAATTCCCTGTAATTTATATGGGGATTATGATAATATGCATGATGAAAGTAAAATGCATTTTATAACAGCCTTATTAAATAAAATTAGGAATAGCAAAAATAATTTATTATATTTGTTGGGTACAGGTAAACCATTAAGACAATTTATGTATGCTGGAGATTTAGCAAATATTATTAAATTAGTTATAGATAATAATATAACTGAAAGTTTTAATGTTGCTCCTAATTTTAACTATTCGATTGATGATATGGCTAAAATGGCTTTAAAAGCTACAGGTAATAGTTATAAAATTATATATGATAAACCTGAATTAGATGGTCAATATAGAAAAGATGTAAGTAATAAAAAATTATTAAAAATATTCCCTGATTTTATTTTTACGGATTTAAAAGAAGGATTAAAAAAAGTTTATGGTAAAATTAGTCAGTGATACAATAGATAAAAATGATATTAGCGCTTTAGTAGAATGGTTATCCCAAGATGAGATTCCTAGATTAACTAAAGGTCCTTTAACTTTAGAGTTAGAAGAAAAATGGGCTAAAAAGATAGGAACAAAATATTCTGTATTTGTCAACTCAGGGTCTTCATCAATATTATTAACTTTAGCAGCATTAAAGTATTATAATAATCAAAAAAATAATAAAATAATAGTCCCAGGATTAAGTTGGGCAACTGATGTAAGTTCTCCTATGCTATTAGGTTATGAAACTTATATGTGTGATTGTAATTTAGAAGATTTATCTTGTGATTTAAACCATTTAGAAAAACTATTTCAAGAACATAATCCTTCCACTTTTATTTTAGTCTCACCTCTTGGGTTAGTTCCTAATATGGATAAAATAATTTCATTATGTGAACAATATGATGTGATATTACTTGAAGATGTATGTGAAAGTATGGGATCAAAATATCAAGATAAATATTTAGGTAGTTTTGGGTTAGCTTCCTTCTATTCAATGTATTTTGGTCATCACTTATCTACTATAGAGGGTGGGTTTATAAATACGGATAATGAAGAATTATATCATTTACTTTTAATGATAAGGAGTCATGGTTGGGATAGAGATTTACCTAAAGAGGCTCAAACAAAGTTAAGAAAAAAATTTAATAGTAATGATTTCGATTCTTTATACAATTTTTATGTACCTGGGTTAAATGTTAGATCTACAGATCTACAAGCTTTTATTGGTTTACGAGCTATTGATAAATTAGATGAATATTCTAATAAACGTAGAATTAATTTCCACCATTATAGACATAAAATAAAAAATAATATCCTAAAATTAAAAGAAAATCAAAACGATTTTGTTTCTAGTTTTGCTATCCCTATATTAAACTCAAATAGAAATAAAATAGCCCAAGATTTACAAGATAACAATATAGAGGTTAGACCCTTGATCGCAGGTAATATGGCTACTAAACCCATGTGGTATAATGAAAATGAAATTCCTTCTTTACCTAATTGTGAATTAGTAGATAAAATAGGATTTTATGTACCTAACCATCAAGATTTAACAGAAGATGAAATTATACTAATAACAAATATAATAAATAAATATGAATAAAATAGCTTTAATTACAGGTATAAATGGTCAAGATGGTAGTTATCTTACTGAATTTTTATTAAAAAAAGGTTATAAAGTTTGGGGTACAGTTAAAAGAAATTCAATAGCTGAAAATCAAACATCTAGATTAGATAATAAAATATTTAAAAAAATAAATTTAGAATATGCAGATTTAAATGATTTATCTTCCTTAATTAGAGTAATTCAATTATCCCAACCAGATGAAATATATAACTTAGCAGCACAATCTCATGTAAGAATAAGTTTTGACCAACCTATATATACGGCTCAAACAACTGGAATAGGAACTTTAAATTTATTAGAGGCAATAAAATTAACAAATAAATCAATAAAAATGTATCAAGCATCATCATCTGAAATGTTTGGTAATACTATTGATGGTGATGGATTTCAACGAGAAACTACCCCATTCAATCCTGTATCTCCTTATGGTTGTGCTAAGTTATTTGCTCATAGTATTTGTAAAAATTATAGAAATGCTTATGGGATGTTTATATCTAATGGTATTTTATTTAACCATGAATCACCAAGAAGAGGTACCAATTTTGTAACCAATAAGGTAGTTAAAACAGCAGTCCAAATTAAAAAGGGATTAAAAGATAATTTATCATTAGGAAATTTAGATGCTACTCGAGATTGGGGGCATGCAGAAGATTATGTTGAAGCTATGTGGTTAATGTTACAACAAGATAAACCCGGAGATTTTGTTTGTGCTACTGGAGTTTCTCATAGTGTTAAGGATTTATGTGAATATGTTTTTAATAAGTTAGATTTAGACTATAAAGATTATGTCACCGTAGATCCAAAATATTTTAGAGCAGAGGAGTTAGTAGATTTAAAGGGTGATTCAACTTCTCTTCGCAAATTAGGTTGGAAGCCCAAACATGATTTTGTATCTTTATTAGATGATATGATTAAATATTGGATGGAAAAAGATTTAATAGATTAAAAAATAAAATTATATAAAATGATAAAAGTTGTATACATAACAGGTTGTTTAGGATTTATAGGATCATATATTACACGTACATGCTTGGAAAAAGGATGGTATGTTAAAGGAGTAGATAAAATGACATATGCCTCTAATAATACTTTATTGGGAGAATTTCAAAAATATCCTAATTTTTCATTTGTAAAATGTGATATAAATAATTTAGAATTTTTGTATGAATGTGATTATATTATAAATACAGCAGCAGAAACCCATGTTGGGAATTCAATAGTAAAAAGTGATGATTTTGTACACTCAAATATAAATGGAGTACATCATCTACTTGAATTAATTAGAAATTATAGAGGTGAAGGTAAAATTAAACCCACATTATTACATTTTAGTACAGATGAAGTGTATGGTGATGTAACAAAAGGAGAGCATTTAGAAAATGATATATTAAAACCATCAAACCCATATTCAGCAACTAAAGCAGCAGCTGATCAATTAATTTTAGCTTGGGCTAGAACCTATGGTTTACCCTATATTATAGTAAGACCTACTAATAATTATGGGATAGGACAATATACTGAAAAACTAATCCCAAAATCAATTAAATATTTAGGTTTAGGTAAAAAAGTACCATTGCATAATAATGGTACCCCTATTAGAAATTGGTTACATGCTCAAGATACAACAGATGCTATAATTACTCTTATTGAATCTAATGTTAAAAATGAAATATACAACATAGCTGGGGGATTTGAGCAAAATAATTTGGATACTATAAATAAAGTTATTACATTATATCATCATGAAGATAAAATAGATAATAATTTATATTTAGATTTCTCTTATTCTAGACAAGGACAAGATGTTAGATATGCTTTAAATGATAATAAGTTAAGAAATTTAGGGTGGAAACCTCAAATGGATTTTGATAAAGAATTAACTAGTATAGTACAATATTATAAAAATAAATTTATTTGGTAATGGGATTATTTAGAATAGATGGTGAATTTGAAAAAACATTCGAGGTTAAAAATTTTGATACACTACATCAAGATGAGTGGAAAGGAGAAGCTACTAATGATGATGGAATTAATAGATTAGAAGAAAAAGGTTGGGAAGATAGATATGAATATGAAGCTAAATTAATTATTGATATAATAAAAGCAAACCCCTATATTAAAAATGTATTAGAGTTAGGAAGTGGACCCGGAGTATTATCTCAAAAAATTCAAAAAGAATGTAGTGGTTTAAATTATCATTTAGTAGATAAACCTTATGCAAAACAATATTTTGAAGAAAAAAAATATAAAGGTAAGTTTTTTGTTAAGGATTTAGCAAGCGGATTTAATACTAATGGTTTATTAGAAAAATATGATTTAGTAATTACAAATGATTTTTTAGAGCATGTATTAAATCCTTCAACTATTGTTCAAACCATATATAACTTAACAAATGAAAATTCAATATATTTTATAAGTAACCCAAATTGGAGAATGCATCATCAGTTTATTTATAGAGGATTATTTGATTTTGATAATTTTATTTATTTTTTATATACTCATAAATTTAAACTGGAAGGATTTTATAATTCTCCCCTTCAAACCCCGGATTACCCCAGAATAAGTAGTGAAACTATGCTTCCTGATGAATCACTTAATAGTTGGAATCATTACTTAATTTTTAGACATAGAATATGAAAACAAAAAAGGAATTAATAGAGTTTGAGACAAAAATAGGAGATACCTTTAATGCCGGAGAAATCCTAGCTCCTATACATTTGTATCATGGTAATGAGGATGAGATGATAGAGATATTTAAAGATATAGATATTAAAAATGATTGGGTGTGTTGTACTTGGAGAAATCATTACCAAGGATTATTAAAAGGTATACCCCCCAACATAATAGAAGCTAATATTAGAGATGGTAAATCAATGGTAGCTAACTTACCTGAATATAAATTTATATGTAGTTCAATTGTAGGGGGAATACCATCTATAGCTGCGGGTATTGCTTTAGCTATTAAACTACAAAACAAAAATAATAGAGTTTGGTGTTGGGTAGGAGATATGAGTGCTGAAACCGGACATTTTCATGAAGCTTATAAATATTCACTAAATCATAATTTACCCATTACTTTTATTGTAGAAGATAATAAAAAATCAGTATGTACCCCAACACCTGACATATGGGGAAGAGATACACCATATTTTCTAGATTCTAAATATACAGGGGGAGTTTTGAAGCAGAAAAATTTAATTTATTATCAATATGATAATACTAAATATCCACATGCAGGGGCTGGTATGAGGGTACAATTTTAATTATATGAAATATACTGAAGAAATAGTAAAAGCAATGAGTATGCTAGCTGATAATCCAAAAACATTATTTATAGGACAAGCAGTTGAATATGAAGGAACAGGATTATATGATTCACTATCACATATTCCCCAAATAAAACGATTAGAATTACCAGTTGCTGAATATTTCCAATCAGGTTTAGCTAATGGAATGGCTATAGAAGGAATGATCCCAATATCAACATTTCCAAGATGGAATTTTTTATTAATGGGCACAGACCAAATTGTCAACCATCTTGATAAATTTAACAATATATCTAATGGTAAATTACAACCTAAAGTTATAATTCGAGTAGCAGTAGGAAGTGAACATCCGGTTGATCCACAATGTCAACACAAAGGTAATTTTTCAGAGGCATTTAGAAATATGACTACAAATACTGAAATAATAGAACTAAAAGAACCAGAAGATATACTTCCTGCTTACACAAAAGCTTTAAATAGAAAAGATAATATTAATACTATACTAGTAGAATTTGCTGATTATTGTAAAACAAAATAAATGAATATTCTGATTACTGGGGGAAATGGTTACATAGCTAAATCACTATCTAAGAATATAGACAATTCACTTTCAATAACACGAAAAGATTTTGATTTAACTAATAGAGAAGCAACTAATAAATGGTTTAAAGGAAAATATTTTGATGTGGTAATTCACACTGCTACAAAAGGAGGAAGTCGACTAAATAAAGACAAGGGTGATGTTTGTTACCAAAATGTACAGATGTTCTATAATTTATTAAATAATAGACATTGTTTTGGAAGACTAATTAACTTTGGCTCAGGTGCTGAATTAAGTATGCCTACTGATCCTTATGGTTTAAGTAAAAATATCATTAGTAGAATAATAGATGCAGAACCTCATTTTTATAATATAAGAATATATGGTG
>TARA_R110000737_G_scaffold100166_3_pt1 | contig 10009 bp, 11 predicted proteins | sample TARA_R110000737 | Tara Oceans TARA_R110000737 (sample SAMEA4398027) | marine metagenome | biome: Polar Biome; feature: [SRF] surface water layer (ENVO:00010504); material: water (ENVO:00002006), including particulate matter (ENVO:01000060) such as... | depth 5 m
CGGCGATGATGGATCGCAGGCTATTGAGTACAGGCAGGAACCCAGACGCTTACAAAATGGATGAAGGCGGGATGACTGAGTCCAAGCCTGCGCGGCGCATTGGCCAACCATCTGCTGGTCGTTCGGCTGTTCTTGGCGAGTATCGCTCTGACCCTGCTTGGGAGGCTGGTTTTCAGTCTGTGCTGATGAACCGGGATTCATACGGTCTTTCTGAGCTAGATGGTTCTGCTTTGCGCGCTGACGGTGCTCGTGAGGGCGTGTTGGTATCTAGAGGCGACACTGATTCTTTGAATGACCTGGGTCGTTCAGAGGCTTTGGAGTTTTTAGAGCGCGAGGCTAAGAAGTTCGAGCGCCAGTCTTTGATTGAAGGCATGCAATGAGGGCCAGTGACGAGGACGACCGTGCTCGCGTGTTGGATGCTCTTGAGCAGGCTCGTGGCATTCGCACGATTCGTCGTCGCAACCCAAGGCTGCAGTCTGAGTCATTATCTGAAACTGTGGATTATGAGGTCGGTGGCAAGTCAAGGCCGGTGTCTGGCGTGACGGTTGGCCCTGAGATTGTGGATAAGTTTTTGAAGTTACCTAGGGCGGGATGAAATGGAATCTGATTTTGATTTAAGTGGTGGCCTGCGTGCGATGTCGTTGTTCAAGCGACATCCTGGTCCATTGGAGCCTGGTGAGTTGAATCAGGCGGTCAAGCATGAGTTGGCAAACAGTGTCCAGTGCATGTGCGAGTTGGCTGATGGCGGCGTATTGAGTCAGCCATTGATTCGCGAGTTGGAGCAGATCGTTGCTGACCGTAAATCATCACGTCCTATGCGTGTGCCTAGCATTTCATTGATGATTGGTTCTTCTGGCGATGACTACAGCGATGCTGGCGTAGAATGGGGTGATGGTGTAAGTGGTGTATTGGGCAGCCATATGAAGGTGGCACCTGTAAAACACTACTAATTTAGGTAAACGACAATGAGTTTGAATAAAGCAATGTTGATTGGGCGTCTGGGCAATGATCCTGAGCTACGGAATACGAGTGGCAACAATCCTGTACTGAACATGAGGATAGCCACAACGACTCGGCGCAAGGATGGTGAGGAGTGGGTTGACCACACTGAGTGGCACTCGGTCACTGTTTGGGGCCGCACGGCAGAGAATGTCATGAAGTATTGCAAGAAGGGCAAGGAGCTTTATATTGAGGGTCGTATTCAGACTCGCAAGTATGAAGATAAGAGCGGTGTTGAGCGATACAGCACAGAGATTGTAGCTGAGAATGTCCGGTTTTTAGGTTCGCGTGGCGATTCTGAGCAATCTGATGGCAACGCCTCTCGTCCTAACGGCAACGCTCCATCGAATGGCAAGGCTCACTCAGATGGTGAGATTCCCTTTTAGACCTTGAAGGATTCCTTGAAAAGTCCCGTTAAGCGCTTGATGTATTCCCTTCGCCCCTCTCTATCTTGGGGCGGGGGCTCATCGCTTATCTTGCCCTCGTCTCTAAGCTTTTCAAGAATCTGTTCAAATTTGATGTAGTCTTGGTTGTGTGTTTTGTTCATGATTTGCTCGGGGGTTTTGGTGTCTAAGAAGAACGACGACATTTTTGTAAGTGGCCGACTTGAGTCCTCAAAGAAGTGCAAGGACCACATAAGCCATCCAGAAGTTGATACTTGGCTAAGCGAGGAGGACCTCGGATTTATGCCATCACATCAGCAGGAGACGTTTAGGGTTTTAGCGTATGCGATGGCCAAGCGGAAGCGGTATTTTCGTGGCGAGTGGTTTGAGGCCACAGCAGACCATCAGTATATGGGTGTTCGGATCAATGAGAGAACTTGGGACCGTTGGTGTTCAGAGGACCAGCGGTTCAAGATTTGGTTCTACGATGATTTCCCTTACGTGACCGAGGTAGGCGAGTCCGAGTTCCAGATGATGGATTCTCAGTATTGGTCTGGTGTTCGTGACGCGATGTCTGATGGTGAGGAGTGGGCATACCGCCAGTATGCGAAGACTCGATTTGAGTCTGCTGCTGCGAAGAAGGATGCTTCAGAGAGCGAGGCCTTGGTTGAGTTGCGTGGTTATTTTGCTGCTGGAAATGGAGATGCGTGGTCGGCCAAGCCAGGTGAGGCATGAAAGATTCTGACAAGCGCAGTTTAGCTGAGCTTGCGGCCAACTCAAATGAGTTCATCAGTCGGCTGAAGATTATAGATGAGAAGGGTCAGGAGCGCTTATTCAACCATCCATTTGCAGAGCAGATTGCTTCTCTGCAGGATTTCTCATCAGAAGCCCAGACGATTATTCATTACAAGCCTCGTCAGATCGGTGACACGACGGTAGCTACGGCCTACAACTTCAACTATTTGTATTGGGCAACGGACCCTGCACGTTGTTTAGTTGTGGCTGACTCGTATGATTCGACCGACGCCATTTTTGGTCGCGTTCGGCACTACTACCGGTCACTCCCTCAGATGCTGAAGAAGCCTATTGAGCGGTCCAACAAGCGTGAGTTGATCTTCAAGGACAGCATGGCTGGTTTCCGGTGCATGACTGCTGGCGGTAAGAGTGATGCTCGTGGTTGGACTTATCAGCGCCTTCATGCGGACGAGCTTGCGTTCTGGCCCAATGCTGAGGATGTGTGGGCATCGGTAACGAGTACGTTGCACGAGGGTCCTCACAAGAAGATTATCATTATCTCTACTGCAGATGGCCCTGGGAACCTGTTTCACTCCAAGGTTATGGGTGCATTGGAGGCTCAGCGTCGTGGTGACACGTCTATTAAGTTCCGGTTCTTCAAGTGGTCGGACCACGCGGCCTACCAGTTGTCTCCTCGAAGGAGTTGGGAGCCTGATCAGGAGGAGTTTGAGTTAGCTCAGACCCACAACTTATCGATGCACCAGTTGTATTGGCGTCATGAGAAGATTCATGGTGTTGAGGGTGTTGGTATCCGCAGGTTTCGTAGGGAGTACCCCCTTACAATCGAGGATGGCTTTGCTATTCACGACGGTAGTTGGTTTGACGCCGATTATTTGAACACGATTATTTCGACGTTGAAGCCTGTAGAGGGTGAGATGCGGGTCTATGAGCGTCCTTATCCTGGCCTAAACTACTCAGTTGGCGTGGACCCTTCTTGGTGCAATGGTGGCGACTACGCGACTGTTCAGGTTTTAAGTGCGGATGGTCGTCAGGTGGCCGTATTTTCCACGAATCAGGGTGGAGAGGTTTTGTTCGCTAAGAAGGCTGTAGAAATCGCGATGTACTACAACAAGGCGCGGTCCATCATTGAAGCGAACACAGGTGGAGCCGGCCCCGTAGTTATTCGAGAGTTCCAGAGTGCTGGGTTGCCATTATGGCGCAGGCCTCCCGAGCCGGGTCAGCCTGCGAGCAAGAGCCTCAAGTTTTGGACAACTACTCGTGGTTCAAAACAAGAGGGTTATGCTCATTTGCGTCAGATGGTCAACAGTGACGTATTGACATTAAACGACATGACGACGATTCAGGAGCTTATGCACATCAGGGAAAAGGATGGAAAGATCGAGGGCCAAGATGGTTACCACGACGACCATGCGGATGCGTTAATGTTGGCTGAGTGGGGTCGTCGCAAGATGCCCCAGGCTAAGGAGCTTCCTAAGAGAGGCGTGAAGAAGTATTATGCTCGCAGCAATCCATTTAATGTTTTGAGTTCTAAGGTGTCATGAAGCAAGATCAAATCACATCGAAGATGGTTCATGGGCTTGTTAGGTCGCACGACCGGTATGCTCGAGACAATCGTTCTGACTGGGCTTTATACAAGCAGACCTACATGACGAAGTATTGGGATCACATCAATGGTGAGACCCAGGGCAGCAGAAACAGCAACAGGCGTTCGGGTGACATTGAGGTTGAGGTAAACCGTCTATGGGGTGTGATTACTTCATACTTGTCGGCTCTGTATCCTCGAGCGAGCCGTGTGATTATTGGTTCTGACCCTGCCGGCAACGGTGACCCAGCCAAGGCTGAGCTTGCCCTGAACCGCTGGTTTGCAAGTCGCAAGATCCACCAGCGGGTAATGACGGCTTTGCGCCAGGCTATTTTGTATCCTGGTGCTGGGGTAAAGGTTGGCTACAGCCATGGCCGTGGCAGTGCTCTTGACCGTGTGTGGCTCAGGGTGATCCCTGTTTGGGAGATGTTGTTAGACACCGAGGTTTCGGATGCTGACGACGAGAGGTACCGTGGCCATCTTTACTATCGCCCAAAGGCTGAAGTAGAGATCGAGTATGGGCTTGAAAACCTTTCTGGAACGCCGAGGCAGGACTTTTTGTCTACCGTTACGAGTGTTGGTAAAGGTGAGCGGGGCCGCAACAAGCACGAGTCAGCCGATGATGCTGATTTTGTTCGTGTGCTGGAGTTCTGTAACTTAGCTGACCACCATGTTGACCCCAAGAATCCAGAGATTCGATATGAGGGTCGTCTTGAGATTTATGTTTTAGGTCAGGGCGAGCATTCAAAGAAGCCGGTTTTCACTGGTCCCTTGCCATTCGACCGTCATGACGGCGAGCCCCTGGCCCACATCTTACCGCTGATCTTCAACTATGAGCCTGAGTTCCCCCTGAGGGGCATTTCGCACGTCCGCAGGCTTATGCCCCAGTTTAGGGAGTTGAACGCCTACAGGTCGTACATGGCTATGGCTACGCGCAAAGATACGCGCCAGTACGTGACCCGGAAGGGTACGTTTGCGACTGATGAGTTGACCTTGTTGACCGAGGGCCACGATGGCCTGGTTCTTGAGGTTGAGTCTGGATACGAGCGTCCATTGAATGACGCGATCATTCCAATCGTAAATGCTCCGATTTCTGCCAACATTCAGCGATATGTGGCTGATGTTGAGAACGATATTGAGCGGGTGATTGGAACGAGTCCCGCTAGTCGCGGGGTGGTAACCAAGGCGACCGCTTTTGAGATCGAGACTGTTCAGCAGTATACGGAGTCTGAGTTTGGCCTTCATGCAACCATCAAGGACCAGTGGCTGGGCGATTTAACCGAGTTGGTTCTTAGGGCTTTGATTGCCTGCATGCAGGACGATGGCGACAGTTCTGGTGCCTACGAAGATGAGAAGGTTGATGTGGCCGAGGTTGGCGCTTCTCCCCAAGAGGGTGGTGGTGCTGACCGCGAGTCTGAGCCTGAGGTCTTTGATAAGGCTCGGATTAAAGAGCTTGCAGAGATGGCAGGCGTTGATGTTGAGTCTGACGACTTCAAGGACCTGGCTTCACAGGTCACAAAGAAGCGAGAGTTGGACGACATGTCTCCAGAGGAGATTCAGCAGCTTGGTTCTGCCTTGAGTGGTCGAGCTTTATCTGAAGAATCAGCCAAGGATGAGAAGGAGCAATCTCAGGTTGACATGGCTCTCCTGAAAAGCACGGCATCCAAGCAAGAGCCTCTGGTTGACGAGGACGTTGTCTCACCCCTTGGGATCTCTGATGGTGGGGAAGTTTACCAAGAGGTCATCACGCTTCGTGACCGTGATGATCAGGTCGCGGTCAGGGTTGAAGACTTGGACGCAAACTTTGAGATTACTTTTGTTGAGGGCGGTCGCACTCCATTGAGCGATGCCGCGATGCAGCAGAACCTTGTTGCCTTGATGCAGCCCTATGGACAACTTTGGGAGGTCTCCCAGAAGGGCGGCGCGGGTGCTGCGTTTGCAAGAAGCTACATGAAGGTATTGGCAGAGCGGTTTGACCTTCCCAAGGACCTACATCCTGACGAGCTTGCTACTCAAATTAAGGAGGATGAGGGTGCCCCGAAAGGCTCACCAGAACCTGAAGCTCCACCAGAAGCTCAAGAATCAGAAGCTCCAGAATCGGTCAATCCTGAAGAACCTCAAGCTCCGCCCCCTGGTCCACAAACGGAAAGTGCCCCGCAGGGTGGTGACGTTCAGCAGATGATGGAACAGATTTCTCAGATGCCTCCAGACCAAGCGCTCGCAGCTTTGCGTGAGATCTTTGCTGACCAACCTGAGTTACTTCAGATGCTTGAGCAGATTGAGGCATTGCCTCCCGAGCAGCAGAGCGAGGCAATAGGCCAGTTATTGGAGGCTGCAAGTGCCAACGTATAGCTACCAATGCGGTTCCTGCAGTTTTGAGCAGGAGTACATCTGCCAAATCAGGTCTCGCCCCGACCACGTTGAGTGCCAGGGCTGTGGGAAGGACAGTCCACGGGTGTTCCGGGTATCGAATGCGATGTCTAACGACCCACATACCGCCAAAAAGTTTAAGTCTGAGAGGTCGGCTGGCTTGGTAATGCACTTATATAAGTGCCGTGACTGTCAGTTTAGTTTTGACGAGTTAATCAATATCTCCGATGGCGAGCATTGGGAGGACGCTCAAGAGTGCCCCGATTGTAAGAGTATGAGGTCGGTCTGGGTTCCTTCCGCGAGAATCGATAGATTTAGCGAACGGTTCCCTTATTATGACCGTGGTTTGGGTTTAGTTTTACAGAACAAGCAGCATCGTCTGGATGTCTGTAAGGAGCGCGGCCTGACCCCTGTTGACGGGGACTGGGATGTTGATAAAGAATTCGGTAAGATGGACAAGCGCAAAGAACGTGAAGAAAGTGAATATGACGATTACTGTGACCGGTTAGACAACCATCACAGCTTCAAACAATACAGAATGGCCCGAGATAAGGGCAGGATCTGAAGGAAACAAATATGGCTTATCAATACGAAACAGGACAGCCCGAACCCGAAGGAGCCGCTCCACCGGCACAGCAAATGGAAGCCGCTCCAGAGCCGCCCCCTGCTCCTGCTGAGGACCCTGAGGCCCAGGCAGAAGCACAGCTTCAGGAGCTTGCGGCATCTGCCCCAGCGCCTACCAAGCCGTTCTCTGTGAAGTCTATTCAGGGGCTCGTTAAGACATTCAATACGACCATGAGCAAAATCTCGGTAACTGAAATGCCAGAGATTGAGCTTGACCTTGGCGGCGAAAAGCGCTGGGACCAGCCGCTTCCTGCGGATATTTTCTTGCCATTGCTCGCGATTACCGAGTTGTTGAAGATGGTATCCGGCGGAGAGTTCGCTGATAAATATAACTTTGATTTGTTTAATGTGACTGACGATACAGGTCTTCGCAAGGTTGAGGCCATGCTGAAGATGATGTCGAAAGACAAGAAGTTCATCGCTGCAGTTAAGGATCTTCAGGAGGGTGGTCCCGTTGATGAGGGCGCACCTGAGCAAGAAATGTCTCCACCACCAGGGGACATGGGCGAAGAAGACGAAATGCTTGCTGCTGAAATGCAGTAGGCTATTAAAAGAGTTTATATAGTGTTAGATTTCATTCATTCATTCATTTCGTAGGAGATATTCGTGAACTTAGAAGCAACAAATAACGAAGAACATGACTTGGGGGCTTCTGGGGAAGTAGCTCTTGAGGATACTGGTCTTCTTGATGCGCCTGGCGATGAGTCAGGTGCGCCGGATTATGGGGAAGTGTCTAATGACGCTGAGCCAGCAGACTTTTCGAGCGAACCTGCGGTTGAAGTAAGTTCGTTTGACCCCCTGTATGCAGACCTTGAGGGCGACGACCTTCAGGTTGATGGGTTTTACGAGGGCATTACCGAGGATGACATAAAGGACCTACCAACGGTCGCACGTCGGATGCTCCACAACTTTCGTACATCGTACAAGCTACAGAGCAAAAAGCTTGACTCTGACCACAAGAGTCGCCTTGACGACATCGATCAGCGCAAGCATTCGATCCAGGGCCTTGAGCGCGACTTTGCTCGCCGCCAAGCTGAGTTTGCATCGATTATCGACGACCCGCGCATCAAGTCTGCGCTGGCTGTTGAAGAAAACGAGATGCCAGACATTATGTCTGAGGCTGGTATTCAGGCTCGGATCAATCGTGGTGTTGCCGAGGCGGTAAGCGGTGTCTTCACTCCTATGCAGGAAGTGTCGGCTCAGCAGCGTCAGAAAAGCGCATACCTTGACTTCCTTGATGGTCACCCTGAGATGAAAGACACAGGGTTCAAGAAAGATGTTGCCGGCCTGGTTGGTGAGCGGCGTCAAGCTCAAGCTCCCATCTCTACCCAAGATGCATACGAAATCATTCGCGCACGAAGAATCAACGTCGAGAACCGTAAGCGGTCTGATGCTGAAAGGAGAGCGCGCTCTGACGCTGCTCGTCGAGTGCAGCGAAGTTCAGTTAGTGGCTCCCCTGGAGTTGCTGAAATTCCCCCAGAAGTCAAGAAGCAAGGTGCGGCTGGTATTGCTGCTTGGCTACAATCTAATCCAGAAGCCGCGAAACAAATTAAACTACTTTACCGTTAAATAGGAGCCGAAAATGGCCACAACTTCCTTAGATATTGGAAATGAACTAATTTCCACCACTATGCATATCCTGATGAAGGATTTCCGTGACAACGTCCATGAGTCTGTGGCTTTTCTTGATGCCCAAGACCGTGTACATGGCGCAGGGAAACCAGTTCAGTCTGGTGGATCTCGTATGGTTGTTCCTCTCGGCTTTGGCGAGCATAGCAAGTCTACTCGTATGCAGACTGGTTTTGAGCGCATCGACCTTAGTGTCGAGGACGTTCTGAAGCCTGCTCAATACGATTGGGGACACTTGGTCCGTCCAGTTGCGATTTCTTCTGAAGAAGAGATGGTCAACCAGGGTGACTCTGCTGTTCTTTCGATCCTTGAGACTCGTACCAAGATGGTTGCTAATGCTATGAAGCGTGACTTCGTGAAGCAAATCATCAAGGGCGGCCAGGCTGGATGGGAAGACTGGAACACCCTTAACGGTGTTGACGTGGTCTCTGGTGATCATCATGGATTCCTTGAGGAGGACGCGGTCCTTTCACAAGGAAACACTGTTGGTGGTGTCTCTAAGAGTGCATTCAGTACCAAGACTGGTTGGCAGAACCAACGCTTTGACGGCGCTGGCTCATTCAACTCGAATGGTCTTGCTGGTCTTTACGACCTTAAGGTTGAGATTGACGCTGTGTCGCCTTCTGGGCCTCCCGACGTAATCCTGGCCTCTCGTGCTGGGTTCAAGAACCTGAAGCGTTCCTTGCAGGCCAACGAGCGCTATGTCGATCAGTCTAAGATCGACGGCGGTCGCTTGGTTGAGTATTGGGACGGTGTTCAGATCAATGTCGAGTACAACATGCCCGACGATGGTACAACCACCACTGGTGACCCGATCAGCTTCTACTTCTTGAACATGAACGACATCTACTGTCTGTGGGACCCCAAGGGCTACTTTGACCTTGGTGATTTCGAGACTGTGTCTGGAGAGTACGATGTTCGTTCCGCCAAGATGCGCTGCCGTGGTCAACTGATCGCTAAGCACCTTGGTTCAAGCGGTATTGCTTTCGACCTGGAAACCTTCTAGGTCATCATTATTGGGTGGGGTTCATGTCGAGCCCCACCCTATTTCATAGCCAATATATCAAAAGAGGGAGGATATCATGGCAATTCATAAAGTAGACGGCGTCGATGGCGTCAATCAATTTCCGAAAAAGTTCGTTACACTGTATGCAAGCGAAGTGATCACAAAGGGTATGCTTGTTGCACTTGACCTTAGTGATACCACTAATGGTCTTGGTGCTTCGATTCGTCCAGCAGACGTAGCTACTGATGCTTCTGCGGGTGGCGGCCAGCCTATCGTTTTGGGTATTGCTACTGAGACGGTTGCTGCTGCGAAGTATTGCAAAGTTCAGACTGCTGGTAAGTTCACTGACGCAACCGTTCATACAAGCACCGCTGCTGGTGACTCTCTGTATGCATCGATTGTTGCCGGTAGTTCCTATCCAGCGGCTGAGGCTTATGCTGGTGTCAATGTTGATATGATCGCTGGAGTTGCCGCAGATACAAACATGGCTGTTACCGGTATCCTGACGACTGATGAACTCATCGATGTGTCTGAAACTGATACTGGCGTTGATCATACGGCTACTGCGTCGATCACGACTGATGGAAATGTTCAGAGTAGCGCAACATCGGCGACAAACTTTGTTTCGATTACCTGGCGTCGTGACCTCAACAAGGTCGG
>TARA_R110000737_G_scaffold76864_2_pt1 | contig 9991 bp, 8 predicted proteins | sample TARA_R110000737 | Tara Oceans TARA_R110000737 (sample SAMEA4398027) | marine metagenome | biome: Polar Biome; feature: [SRF] surface water layer (ENVO:00010504); material: water (ENVO:00002006), including particulate matter (ENVO:01000060) such as... | depth 5 m
GTCTAAAAAGCGGCTATCGAACATGCGTTACCTTGTATGGAATAGTGTTTAGCGCTAATTTTAAAGGCTATTTACAATGACGCAACTATAAATTTACTTTAATTATTTAATCATTCAGTAGCTATTTTTCCTGTCCCTAGCAATAGCAAGTTGAAATAATGACATTTAAGCTAATAAATACGCTGAATAGACTTGCTTTGTTATGTTAGAGGTGAATAATTGATTCACGCTTATTTTCCCAAGGTCATCAAATGCCGTTAGGTAGTCTCCGATTTTTCAAAACCATTTTATTAAGCGCGATAATGGTTAGTGTTACAACTCTCGCTAACGAGGGTGATAACTTACAGCGGAAAATTTTTCTACAAGCTGATAAGCAAGTGTGGAACAGTAGTTCTGCGACTTATGAAAACCTATATAACCAACTGCATTATTATCCACTGCAACCCTATTTGGACCAGAAGCGTCTAATGACTAAAATTAAATTGTCATCAGCACCTCAGATCAACGACTTCTTAACAAAGTATGAAGGCACACCATTGGATTGGCCATTAAGAAAAAAATGGTTAGCGTATTTAGCCAAACGGCAGCAGTCGGTACTTTTTCAGCGTTTTTTTAAAGCAACCAGCAATGTCGAGCTAACGTGTCAATATTATCGCTTTCAACTGCAGTCAGGTGTGTCGCCAAGCTTAATATTGCCAAAAGTAAGCTCACTTTGGATAGTGGGTAAGTCGCAACCTAAAGTTTGTGACCCATTATTTAAGCAATGGCAGCAAGCAGGCTATCGAACAAACGAAGCGATATGGCAACGTATCGTATTGTCAGCGGATGGTGGTAAACATACCTTAATTCCGTATTTAACCATGTTATTACCTGAAAATGAGCAATATTTAGCTCAGCTTTGGCATAAAGTACGCCGTAACCCTGCATACGCCGCCCAATTATCAAAATTTAAAAATAAAACTGACAGAGAGGCTGAGATAGTGGCTTATGGCTTAAAGCGTCTGATATGGCGATCGCCCAAGCAAGCACTGGATACTTATGCCTTAGCAAACTCATTATTGCCATTTACTGAGCAGCAACAGCAACAAATCACCCTAAAATTTGCGCTAGCCTTAGCCAGTAAAAATCATGCTGAGGCAGGCTTATGGCTGGAGAAAGTCGATGACAAATTATTTACCAGTAATTTGACCCAGTGGTATATAACGGATGCACTACGTGACCAAAATTGGCAGCATATTAAAGCTAAGCTGTTAAAGTTGCCTAACACGACACAGCAAAGCTTGCAGTGGCGTTATTGGTATAGCAGAAGTTTGCTTGCGACTAATGAACTAGCGGCAGGAAGTGAAATTTTAGCAGAGCTTGCGAAAAGTCGACATTACTATGGCTTTTTAGCGGCAAGTTACTTAAATAAGCCAGCAAACTTTCAAAATAAGCCACTTGTTATTAGCGCTGATGAGAAAGCCCTAGTTATTACTAGCCCTGAAGCAAAAAGAGCCTTTGAGTTGTTTGCCATTGGTCGCTTTCATCATGCGAGGCAAGAGTGGAATTATTGGTTATCAAAACTTAACGATCGCGATAAATTAGTCGCGGCTAAAGTTGCTAACGAAATGCACTGGTATGACAGGGCGATATTTACCTTAGCAAATGTTGGTTACCTTAATGACGTTAATTTACGTTTTCCACTTGGCTTTGAGAATGATATTAAACATTATGCGAGCAAGCAAAAAATTAATCCGGCATGGGCGTTTGCTATTACCCGTCGAGAGAGTTCGTTTATGTCTGATGCTAATTCGCCAGCAGGCGCAAAAGGCTTAATGCAAATCATGCCGGGCACAGCTAAACAACTTGCACGTAAAACGATTTCTAAGCGCTATTTATTAAACGCTAAAAATAATATTAACTTAGGCACTAAATATTTACGTAATTTACTCGACCGTCATGATGGTAATCAAGTACTCGCCACTGCAGCTTATAATGCCGGACCTTACCGAGTAAAAAGCTGGCTAAAAGACAGTGCCTCGCTACCTGCTGACGTATGGATTGAGACCATTCCGTTTAAAGAAACTCGCGAATACGTCAAAAGTGTTTTAGCTTACCAGCAGATATATCAACAGAAAGTAGGGCAACCCGCGTCGTTATTTGATGCGATTATTGCGATGAATATAAACTAAACGAATTGTGCTAAGCATTATCATAATGCACTAAACACGTTACAATACCGATACTAATAAATTTAGAGAGTTACCAGATGAATACACTAGCTAGCCAATACCCAGCTCACGTCGCCGAGTTACAAAAAAGAACAAAAGCTGTTTTAACAAGAGAAAACCTAGACGGCTTAGTCATTCATTCTGGTCAAGAAATTAAAGCTTTCTTAGACGATAACAGTTATCCATTTCGTGTTAATCCACACTTTAAAGCTTGGTTACCAGTGGTTGATATTGCTAACTGTTGGTTACTGGTCAATGGCAGTGATAAACCAACGCTAATTTATTACCAACCGGTTGATTTTTGGCATAAAGTTATTGGCTTGGCTGATGAGTATTGGAATGAATTTTTTGATATAAAAGTTTTGGCTAAGGCCAGTGAAGTCGATAAATTATTACCTTACGATAAAAAAGCCTTTGCCTATATTGGCGCTCATATTGAAGTTGCGAAAGCGTTAGGGTTTGAACATATTAACCCTGAGCCTTTGGTTAATTTTATGCATTTCCATCGCGCTTATAAAACCCCTTACGAATTAGAGTGTATGCGTCGTTCTAATGCTATTGCAGTAAAAGGCCATAAAGCGGCAAAAGCCGCTTTTTTCGATGGCGCATCGGAATATGATATTCAGCACGCGTTTCTAAAAGCCACACAACATGTCGAAAGTGAAACCCCTTATGGCAATATTGTCGCGTTAAATGAAAATACCTCAATATTGCACTACACGGCTTTAGATCGTGATGTACCGCAAGCACATCGTTCTTTTTTACTCGATGCCGGTGCTAATTTTAACGGTTATGCTTCAGATATTACCCGTACTTATTCTTTTAAACGCGACCGTTTTGCAGAGTTAATTGCCCGCATGGACACCTTAATGTTAAATGCCGTTGATGGCTTAAAGCCGGGGCTGAGTTATGTTGATCTGCATATCGCGACATATCGGGAAATTGGTAAGGTATTACGCGAGTTTAACTATATAAATGTTGATGTGGATACGGCGGTTGAAAGTGGCATTATTTCTACCTTCTTCCCGCATGGCCTAGGGCACCACTTAGGTTTACAGGTTCATGATGTCGGTGGCTTTATGGCTGACGAACGTGGCACTCATGTTAATACCCCAGAGCCACACGCCTTTTTACGGACTTCACGGGTAATAGAAAGTAATCAAGTGTTTACTATTGAGCCGGGCTTATACTTTATTGACTCGTTACTTGCCGATTTGAAACAGTCTGTTCATGCGAAAATGGTGAACTGGTCAGAAGTTGATGCTATGCGTCCATTTGGTGGTATTCGAATAGAAGATAATATTATTGTCCACCAGTCGCATAATGAAAACATGACACGAGATTTCGACTTAAACTAAGTACTGTACGCGTGTCTACCCCTTACAAAATAGCGGCTACAGAGATTATTGATGAAACAATAGTCACGCGTAGTCGCTTTATTTGCTACCTTAAACCCTGTTCGAGTGTAGCTGATGCGAAAGCTTTTATTAAAAGTTTACACGCTAAGCACCCACAAGCTAATCATCACTGTTATGCTTTTATTGCCGGTAGGCCTGAGAATAGCCAGTTATATGGTTTTTCTGATGATGGTGAACCATCAGGCACGGCAGGTAAACCAATGTTAACTATGCTGATGGGCAGTCATATTGGCGAGCTTTGTGCGGTTGTTGTGCGATATTTCGGCGGCACAAAATTAGGGCCAGGAGGATTACAGCGCGCCTATGGTGGTAGTGTTAGAGAAGCCTTGGCGCTTTTACCAACAAAACTAAAGATTCCTATGGTACGCAAAACACTAGCGTGTCAATATACACAAGTAAATGATGTATTGTATTTTCTTGCACAATTAGGTGGCGAAGTTATCCAGCAAGACTACAATGAAAATGTTCTCCTTACACTAGCATTACCCGATGAAAAACTTGAGGTTTTCCAACAGCAATTACAAACAATGTCTGCTGGGCAATTGAAACTACAACCGACAACTTAAAAGCAATAAAAAACTACCGTGCAATTTAAAAACATCATCCGAATATTAGGGCTATTAGTCGCTTTGCTGAGTGTTACTATGTTGCCGCCTGCGTTAATTTCTCTGATCTATCGAGATGGTGGCGGTGTTTCTTTCTTAATGTCTTTTATTTTTTGCCTTATCGCCGGCTTATTATCTTGGTATCCTTATCGAGCTGAGAAGGGCGATTTACGGGCGCGAGAAGGTTTTTTAATTGTCGTACTTTTTTGGACCGTATTGGCGAGCTTTTCTGCTGTGCCATTATTGCTCTTAGATGCACCTAATCTTTCCGTAGCCGATGCTTTTTTCGAGTCTTTTTCAGGCTTAACAACAACTGGGGCGACAATTTTAACTAAGATTGATGGTTTACCACATGCCGTGCTTTGGTATCGCCAGCAACTGCAATGGTTAGGTGGTATGGGGATAATCGTTTTGGCGGTGGCTATTTTACCTATGTTAGGTATTGGTGGTATGCAGTTGTATCGAGCGGAAACGCCAGGTCCAGTGAAAGATTCAAAAATGACCCCACGTATTGCTGATACCGCCAAGCATTTGTGGTTAATCTATGTGACATTAACGATTGCCTGTGCGTTGAGTTATTGGGCGGCAGGAATGAATTTATTTGACGCCTTATGCCATTCTTTTTCTACAATTGCTATTGGTGGTTTCTCAACACACGACTTAAGTATGGGCTATTTTGATAGTCCATTGATCAACTTTATTTGCGTGTTCTTCTTATTGGTTGCGGGTGTGAACTTTGCACTGCATTTTGCGGTAGTTAATAGTCGTTCATTACGCAGTTATTTTTATGACTCAGAATTTAAAGCATTCTTGAGTATTCAGTTGGTATTGGTTTTAGTGTGTTTTATGGTGCTAATGAGCTTTAATGTTTATCAATCAGGTTTTGAAAACTTTGAACAAGCCATGTTTCATGCCGTTTCAATTAGCACCACTGCAGGTTTTGCCGCGACATCTTCAGGTGAAGTCGCATTTTCTAACTGGCCTACGTTACTGCCTATCTTATTAATATTTGCAAGTTTTATTGGTGGTTGTGCTGGCAGTACGGGGGGGGGCATGAAAGTCATTCGAGTCTTACTGCTTTATCTTCAAGGTGTTCGAGAATTAAATAAATTAGTCCATCCAAAAGCAGTTTTTACCATTAAGTTAGGTAGAAAAGCCTTACCGAACCGTGTTGTAGAAGCTATTTGGGGCTTCTTTTCTGCTTATGCGGCTGTGTTTGTTATATGTATGTTATTGCTATTAGCGGCAGGAATGGACGATATTTCAGCGTTTACCGCCGTTGCGGCATGTTTGAATAATCTCGGTCCAGGGCTAGGGCAGGTAGCAGCAAATTACGCCGAAATAAATGATTTTAGTAAATGGGTGTTGGTGGTTGCGATGTTGTTTGGTCGTTTAGAGATTTTTACTTTGCTGGTGTTATTTACACCAGCATTTTGGCGGACCTAATCGATAGCAATATCTTTTAACAAAAGATCTAGAAAAACGCTAATGGGTCTAACTGGAATAAGGTTTCAACGTCATTGATATAGCGTTTGTTAACTAAGAATAACACCACATGATCTTCCGCTTGAATCTTAGTATCTGAGTGGGCAATAAGTACTTCTTCGTCGCGCACGATAGCACCAATGCTAGTGCCTGGTGGTAATTTAATTTGTTGTACAGTTCTACCGATCACTTTAGATGATTTTTCATCACCTTTCGCGACAATCTCTAGCGCCTCTGCCGCGCCACCGCGCAAACTATAGACATTATCAATATTACCACGACGTACATGGGTCAATAAGGCTGAAATGGTCGCATGTTGTGGTGATACCGCAATATCTATATTACTGCCATGGACTAAGTCAATGTAAGCACTGCGTTGGATTAAGACCATAGCTTTTCGAACACCTAAACGCTTTGCTAATAATGATGACATGATATTTGCTTCATCATCGTTAGTTACAGCAATAAAAACGTCAAATTGGTCAATGTGTTCTTCCATGAGTAGCTCTTGATCAGAAGAGTCACCGGCAAACACTAAAGTGTCGTTTAATTCAGAGGCCAAATATGCTGCCCGTTTAGCAGAATGTTCGATTAATTTTACCTGATGGTTTTTCTCTAATATCCGCGCTAAACCTGCGCCAATATTACCACCGCCAGCGATCATTATTTTTTTATAAGGCGCTTCTAATTTTTGTAATTCATTCATTACGGCGCGAATGTGCATAGAGGCCGCAATAAAGAAAACTTCATCATCGGCTTCAATAACCGTCGTACCAAGCGGGCGAATAGGCTTACCGTTACGATAAATAGCGGCAACCCGGGTATCAATATTCGGAATATGCTCGCGTAAAGTAGAAAGCGCATGGCCAACGAGTAAACCACCGTAATAAGCTTTAACGGCAACTAAACTCACCTTACCTTGAGCGAACTCTAGTACTTGCAGTGCGCCAGGATAATCAATTAAGCGCGCAATATCGCGGGTCACGAGTTGCTCTGGAGCAATAACATGATCAACGGGTATGTTCTTGTTTTGAAAAAGTTCTTTTTGATACTTGAGAATTTTGCTCGAGCGAATTCTGGCAATTTTATTGGCAGTATTAAATAATGAATAGCAAATTTGGCAAGCAATCATGTTGGTAGCATCATCATTAGTTACCGCGACAATAAGTTCAGCATCTTCAGCGCCAGCTTGTTTTAGTACATCAGGATGAGAACCATGGCCGACAACGACTTGCAAATCCATTTTGTCTTGTAATTCACGTAAGGTTTCACTGTTTGTGTCAATCAACGTAATGTCGTTTTGCTCACCAACAAGATTTTCAGCTAATGTTCCGCCAACTTGCCCAGCACCAATAATTATAATTTTCATTTAAGATTGCTTTTATTGTTGTTTTTTAACTAGTTTGGCGTAGTAAAAACCGTCCATCGAATTGTCGCTGGGCAGGATCTGCCAGCCTAAATCGTCAATTTTTTCGGTTATAGCGATATGTTCAGCATCTGAATTTTGCTCAAGAAAACGTTGAACTTGTTCACTATTTTCTTCTGCTAATACACTGCATGTTGCATACAGCAAAGTACCACCGGGTTTTAATAAAGACCATATGTTTTTCAATATATCTTGTTGTAAGTCAGTTAATACTGCGATGTCTTCGTATTTACGTAACCACTTAATGTCTGGGTGACGACGTATTACACCGGTGCCAGAACAGGGAGCATCAAGTAAGATTCGGTCAAATAATTGTCCATCCCACCATTGCTCTGGCGTTGCTGCATCGGCGGCAATAACCTGTGCTTTTAGGTTTAGGCGTTGCAAGTTCTCTTGCACTCGCTCCAATCTTGCGGCTTCAATGTCAATGGCGGTCATTGCTTTTATCTGCGGGCTATATTCGAGAATATGGCAGGTTTTTCCACCTGGGGCGGCGCAGCAGTCGAGTACATTATCACCAGGCTGACAATCAAGTAGGCGCGCAGCTTGTTGTGCTGCACCATCTTGAATTGATACCCAACCAAGCACAAAGCCGGGTAACTTATTGACATCGACGGCTTCAGTCAAACGAATAGCAGATGACTTTTCATCAATATATGAATAGTTAATTTTTTCATCCGCTAATAAAGTAAGATATTGTGCAAGGCTATGATGCAGCACATTAACCCTTACCCACATCGGCGGTCGCTGCATATTAGCGTTGAGAATGTCTTGCCAACTATCTGGATAGCCACTTTGTAGTTTTTTAATAAACCAAGAAGGGTGGTTAAATGCAATGGCAGCCGGTAAATTACGGCTGTCGGTTTGGCTGTCTTTCTTAAGCTGTTCTGTTTGCTGGCGCTGAAAATTTCTTAGAACACCATTTATAACGCCTTTTAAATGGTCACACTTTAACGGTTTACAGGCAGAAACGGTTTCATTAAATGCGGCATGATCGGGTATGCGGGTATACTTAATTTGATAAATGCCAACCAGTAATAAAAAGTGACCTACGCGCTGTTTACCGCTAAAGGGCTTTTTAATAAAGTCACGAACGTCGTGTTCCAGTTCAGGCAAATGTCTTAATACCCCATAGCAAAGCTCTTGTAATAGACCTTTATCTTTTACATCTATTTTTGCGATTTGTTGTGGCAGTTCATCGGACAAACTACGGCCCTTATCAACTACGGCAAAAGTACATCGAGCAGCCAATGCTCTTAGGTTAGCGGCCATAATTAATTATGCTCTTTTTGAGGTGGTATAACACCATTTATTGATTGGCCAATAGCAAACCAGTCAGCCTTACCATTGATAATGTCAGCTACAGCGAGTGCTTTTTTACCCGGAAGCTGCAACGTTTCAAGTCGTAAAGCATTGCTTGTCGTGGCAACCACAATTCCTTGCTTGTCGCTACTGATAATAGTACCCGGTATTTGATCATGTTCAAGTTCAATGACGCTAGCTTGCCAAACCCGAATACGGTGCTGCTCAGTACTTTCATTAAAAGTAAATTGTGTCACCGGCCAGGGAATATAAGCTCTAATTTTACGATCAAGTACACCAGCGGATAGTTGCCAATTTAATTCCGCGTCCGCTTTATCGAGTTTGGCGGCATGGCTTGTTTTTGAATTGTCTTGTGGTTGGCGTTGATATTCGCCATTCGCCATTAATGTTAAGGTATCTAATAGTGCTTTTGGCCCGAGTTCAGCTAACTTTTGGTATAAAGTAGCGCTGGTGTCCTTTGCGGTAATATCGCAAGTGGCGGTTAAAATCATGTCACCGGTATCTAAGCCTTTATCCATTTGCATTATGGTAACGCCAGTTTGCGGATCGCCAGCTTCTAACGCTCGTTGAATAGGTGCTGCACCGCGCCATTTAGGTAAAATGGAACCGTGAACATTAATACAGCCTAATCTTGGCGTGTTTAAAATGACGGTCGGTAACAATAAACCATAGGCAACCACTACCATCACATCAGCTTGGTAACTTGTCAACCAAACCTGTGTTTCTGGTGCTTTAAAGTTCTCCGGTTGCTCTACTGGAATGTTATGAGCTAATGCTAATAGTTTAGTTGCACAAGCGGTGAGTTTTTTCCCTCGTCCGGCTGGTTTATCCGGCGGGCAATAAACCGCAACAATATTATGCTCTGATTGAATAAGTGCCGCTAAATGTTGCGCGGCAAAGTCAGGAGTACCAGCAAAAATGATCTTCAATGGTTTAGTTACGGCGTTGGGCAAAGGAGTTTCCAAAATGCTAATGAATTATATAAAGTGCTATCGCACTTAAGCGTTTGCTTTGTCTAAACGCGCTTCTTTTTCTAATTTTGTTTTAATGCGCTGGCGCTTAAGTGGCGATAAATAATCTACAAATAAGATGCCGTTAAGGTGATCAAGCTCATGCTGAATACATATAGCTAAAAGCTCGTCACCATCTAAGGTGAATTCTTTGCCATTTTCATCAAGCGCTTTAACGGTAACATCGATACTACGGTCAACTTTCGCATAGCAGCCAGGTACCGATAAACAACCTTCTTCATTAATTAGCGTATCATCACTTTTACGGATAATTTCAGGGTTAATTAATACGTAAGGGTGCTCTTTGTTATCCGAAACATCAATAACAACAATTCGTTGATGGATATCAACTTGAGTTGCTGCCAAGCCAACACCATTTTCAGCATACATGGTATCAAACATGTTACTGATAATAGTGCGAATTTCATGGTTAACTTCAGCCACGGGTAGTGCTTTTGTTCTTAATTTCTCATCAGGAAATCGTAATACAGGTAAAATAGCCATAATTTATCAA
>TARA_R110000737_G_scaffold352578_2_pt1 | contig 9984 bp, 13 predicted proteins | sample TARA_R110000737 | Tara Oceans TARA_R110000737 (sample SAMEA4398027) | marine metagenome | biome: Polar Biome; feature: [SRF] surface water layer (ENVO:00010504); material: water (ENVO:00002006), including particulate matter (ENVO:01000060) such as... | depth 5 m
GCACGGGACAGGCTTCACCCCTGACAGGGCGGAGAAATCCTATTACATAATCCGGGTTTAACTGTTAGGCTTTATAAATCATCTTCTATACGTTTGGCAGGTTTTGCTTTTCTATAAAATAAATTGTAAGGCCTGATTTTAGCTTTATAAGAAGGAGAAATTTTGTAATATTTATGATCTGGAATTAAAATTCTAAAGTGCGAAAGCTTGATCTTTTACAATTTGGTCTAAGCCGGATAGGTTGAAAAAGAAGCTTTTTTTACCCTTTTCTCGTTAAAAATTTCGCTATTTTAAACTAATATAACTCTTTCCTGGTTACCGTGATAAGCCCATAATGCAGTACTCCGATTTTTTTTTAAGTTTGAGTACGGAGAAAAAGAATAAGTTTAATAGGGTGAATTACATTACTCCTGTTGAATTTAATAGATTAATTATTTGATATACCTTCTATTAATGTCTAAATTATTATTGTAAAACTCAAAACGCTAATGAATATGAGACAGTTTAAAATTTTATTTACTTTTATTTTACTCTTTAGTTTTACTGCTTGTAGTTCGCTAAACAATATCAATCCGCTTAGTTTGCTTATGGGGAATAAATGGAAACTAGCTGGCATGATGGGTAAATCCCTTGATGTAGGGAAGTTTGCTGATGCTGTTCCTTTATTGAGTTTTATGGATGGTGGCAAACTTAGTGGTTTTACAGGCTGTAATAATTTTTCAGGAGATTTTACCCTTGAAGGAAAGAGTTTATCCTTGAATCCTGGAGCCATGACTAAAAAGGCATGTCCCGGCACTGGAGAAAGCGATTTTCTAAAAGCCCTTTCCATGGTGAAGAATTTTAAAGTAGTTAAAGATAAACTGGTTTTAATGGATGGGGCTAGTGAACTATTGAGTTTTATTCCTGAAAATTAAATTTGCCTATTGAGAAATGTTCCGAAACAAGAACAAATATTTTTTAGTTAAAATTGGTAATAGGTTTGTTCATGTCAATGAGTGTTCACCCAAATAAAATTTTATATCTGAAAACATCAGTAATGATAGAGGTCTATTAGTTACCTGCTATACTGTGAATGAATTATCATTGCATAAGTGGAACTGTTGGAAACCCCTCTATTATACCTGAATCATTTGTCACCATGGAAGAAAAGACAAATTCCCAGTCCAAGCAAAAAGTCATTAGTGAATGGGTTCATTCATTCAGCGATTACCTCTATAGCTGGGCATATCATAAAACCAGTAGTAATGAAACCGCTGAAGACTTGGTTCAGGAGGTATTTATGGCGGCGGTTAAAAATTATGAGAAATTTGAAGGTAGAAGCAGTCCCAAAACATGGTTATTAAAAATTTTAAACAATAAAATTATTGATCATTACCGGAAGTTATCCAAGATACAAAACAACCAGGATGATACTGCCTCTCAATTTACCGATTCATTTTTTAATGGTGCAGACAACTGGAAGGCCAATGGTTTGGAAGAAGCCTGGACAAAGGAAAGCCATTTGCTTGACGATCCGGCTTTTAATAAGGTTATGGAGATCTGTATTGAAGATCTCCCTAACAAATGGCGCCTAGCAATTCTTTCAAAATACCTTCTACAAAAAGAATCCGTGGAGATCTGTCAGGAACTAGAAATCACGGAGTCTAATTATTGGCAAGTATTACACAGAGGCAAGTTACTTCTAAAGAAATGTTTGGAAGTCAACTGGTTTGTAAAAAATAATTAATAGGGATGGTGTTGGAGAAAATAATGAGTCAATTGCTTCTTTCATGTAAGGAAGCTACTTTCTTAATAGAAAAGCAGATGGTCAGTCCGCTGACTTTTACACAAAAGCTAAGACTTGGGGTGCATTTAAAACTTTGTAAGGTTTGCAGTGCATATGAGAGTCAAAGTAAAACCATGAACAAGGCCTTGGAGAAATGGGTCAAGGAAGGTGCGCTCTCCAAAACGCTACCTCCAAAAATCAAATCAGATATTCTGCAAAAAATAAATCGTAATTAATTTAATTTTTTTGTCAGGCCATTAACTTATCCACGTCTATTTGGTTAGATCACTGAAATTCAATTGATGAGAAGGGTAATGCTTATTTCTTTTTTCTCTGAATATTAAATTTCAATCAAATTACTAACCAAATAGACCTAGTTATGGAACTTAGTACTTTTCAGAAGAGCTTGAATAAAGACAACCCTTACGATTTTTCAGCAATAAAGGCGGTCTTTCTAAATTGTACCCTTAAAAAATCCCCCGAGACATCTCACACGGAGGGCTTGATAAAAATGAGTGATGCCATTATGCGAGCAAATGGTATTTCTACTGATATAATTCGTCCTGTAGATCATCAGATTGCTTTTGGTGTATATCCTGACATGAAGGAACATGGCTGGGATAGGGACGATTGGCCTGCAATTCAGGAAAAAGTAATGGCGGCAGATATTTTAGTGATAGGAAGTCCCATTTGGTTGGGAGAGAAATCTTCTATAGCCACGCTTGTAATAGAAAGATTGTATGGGTTTTCAGGAGAAATGAACAAGCAGGGGCAATATGATTATTATGGAAAAACCGGAGGTTGTCTGATTACTGGAAATGAAGATGGAATCAAACATTGCGCCATGAATCTTTTGTACAGTCTGCAACACCTTGGTTATGTAATTTCTCCTCAGGCTGATGCTGGATGGATAGGTGAGGCAGGGCCAGGTCCTTCTTATTTGGACAAAAATTCTGGAGGAATAGAAAATGACTTCACCAACCGCAACACCACATTTATGACTTGGAATTTAATGCATATGGCCAATATGCTTAAAAACGGTATTCCTGCCTATGGCAACCAAAGGGACAAGTGGGATAACCGAGAAAATAAAGACCATCCTAATCCTGAATACAGGTAAACATATAGGAATTCCTTCCCTATGGGAGGAAAATAGAATTATTCAAACCGTTAAAGGCCTTCATCACTTGAGTTATTTAAAGGCCGTAAAATTAATTAAGAATATTAAATACAATCGTTATGGGAAATCTACATTTACTAAAATTTTACTTATTTATAGCCACCTTTTTTTTAGCAATCACCTGTGTGCATGCTCAGCAAACGCCTATTCCTAAAACAGACCAAAGTTTTGATTTGGCAGTAGGCTTTGGAGAAAACAGTCAAACAAGCTATTCCCTCTCATGGAATAAAAACTATGGGTTGTTTTCTTCTAAAAAATTAAGGTTGGGTTATGGTATTCGTTTTTCAGGATTCAGTGGTAAGCAGCTCGATTATATCACTGCCCCAGCTGACCTGACTGGCGATGATGCTACAATTGACACGCTGTCTATGAGTAAAGCCAATACCATGGCCTTAAATGCCATGATTAATATCCAATACCAGTTTCATCCAAAATTCAAGGCTGGTTTTAATATCGATGCCTTGGGACTTGGCTTTGGGGGTGAAAAAGATGCCATGTTTATCAGTTCCGAAAATACGGGGCAATTTCCTCAGAGCCTTTCAGCTAGCCCAACTTCCTTTAACGCCCTATTGGGAGGCGACAATGATCTTGGCCAACTCAAATCGGAGTTTTATGTGGCTTATGCGGTGTCCACAAAAACATGGCTGAGGGCTGGGGCGGATTTGACGTTTTCGGAATACACGACGGAACAAAACTTGAGCTATGAAAATGACAGATTCAGGAATAAAGCCATGTTGTTTTTCGTAGCTGTTTCTTATAATCCTTTTAAGTAAATTTCATCAAACCCAAACTATTCAATAGACAATCAATTGCTTGCTGAAATCACCCTGAAATCAGTCACTTCATAGCTGTTTGGAGATTCCAACACTTACCAATTGGATGGAGAATTCTATTGCATAATACGGGTTACAAATTTAAACATCATGAAAGCTTCCATTTTAGTCCTTTTGTTTTATTGGGTAATGTCTCCAGATCTGGTAAACAATGTCTCCAATACAGAGAATAAGTTAGAAGAGTCCTATATCAAATTCAATATTAGAAATCTGGGATTAAATGTGGAGGGAACTTTCAAGTCCTTTAAAACCACGGTGGAATACAATAAGTCTCAGCCTGAAAAAAGCAGCTTTAGCGCTGAAATTCAAACAAATTCCATTGACACTGGAATTAACAAAAGAGACAGTCACTTAAAGAAGGAGGAATATTTTCATGTAGATAAATATCCAACCATTAAGTTTCAGTCCACAAAGGTAACGGCTGTAAGTGAGAGTGGGCTTAAAGTACTTGGGGATCTTACCATAAAAGGCAAAACGCTTCCTATAACATTAGAGGTGGCCTTGTCACCAGCAGGTTCAGCAACACAATTTGCAATCAAAGGTGAACTCGATAGGAGAGATTATGAAGTTGGTGGAAGCAGTTGGGTTATGTCAGATGAGGTCTATTTGGATCTTTTAATTGTGAAATAAACCATAAAAAATAATAGGTGTCCAACTGGATTAAACCATGTTTAATTACGCTGTGTTTATTCGCTTCCTTTTCTGAAGTGAGAGCAAGGCAGGCCAAAGAAGACAGTACTGTTTTCAAGGCCTTGCCCTTGGCTTATTTCACGCCAGAAACGCGGATAGCAGTAGAGGGTTTTGCCTTTTACAGTTTTTATGCGAGGAACAGCTTAAGAAAGTCGAATCTGCGACTCTTTATCACCTTCACACAAAATATGCAATACTTGTTTACCCTTCCGTGGCAGGTATATACGGCAGATGATCAATATTTCTTGAATGGAAGCATCGATTACCGCAAATTCCCTGAATACTATTATGGCTTAGGGAATGACACCAATGAGGACTTTAGGGCACTATATGAATTTAAAGCCTTATCAATAAAGAGCAAAAGTTATAAAAAAATAAAAAGGAATACTTATTTTGGCTTGGCACTTCAAGGGCAAAGGTTGCATCCTGAGTTTTCAGACACTGAACCTGTCTTTGATGATATAGTAACAGAAAATGGAAGAGGAGGCTACAGTTATTTAAGTTTTGGCCCTTCTTTAATGTGGGATCGAAGGGATCATATTTTATCTCCTTCATCAGGAAGTTTTATAGAAATCACCCCTTTGATTGGACTAGGGAAAACCGCAGAAGCTGCTTTTAATTTTGGTATGTCAAGCTTTGATTTTAGGCATTATTGGCCGATTTCTGAAAAGATTACCTGGGCCAATCAGCTATTGGCGCAACTGTCTTATGGAGATGTACCTTTTCGGGTATTGCCAACCTTGGGTGGGCCTTTCTTTCACCGGGGGTATTACCAAGGAAGGTTTAGAGATAGGCATTTGGCCGTTTTGCAAACCGAATACCGACAGCATGTCATAGGAAGGATTGGCTTTGCAGTTTTTGGCTCCGCAGGGAGAGTATACAATACTTTAAGAGAGGATTTATTCAAACAAATACACTTGGCTGCTGGTGGAGGCCTTAGGTTTCGGATAAGCAAAAATGATAGAACAAATGTAAGGCTGGATTACAGCTTTACTTCTGACTCCAAGGGTTTCTATATTTATTTTGCTGAAGCATTTTGAAAAACATGAGCTATAAGAGTAACTTCTTCATCAAATTGACCCACTGGGAATATTGGCCAACTTGGTTGGTCTATTCGCCTGTTTTATTTTATTTTTTCCTACTTTCTTTAAGGGCAAGGTCGCCCTTTTTTTTCACCCTTGCCAATCCCGATATGGAGATGGGAGGGCTTTACAATTGTAGCAAATACCGTCAACTTAAAAAATTACCGGAAAATTTAATACCCAAAACAGTATTTCTTCAATCCGGTGCTTCATTGGATACAGCCCTTAAAGCACTGGAAACACAAAACATTGATTTTCCCATTATAGCAAAGCCTGACAGAGGGGAGAGAGGTACAGCGGTCAAGTTAATAAGAGATGGTTCACAACTTGGCCTTTACCTGCAGGAAAGTAAGTCAGATGTGCTCTTACAGGAGTTTATTCAAAGTTCTTTTGAAGCTGGGGTGTTTTATTATAGGCTGCCAAGTGAAAATTCAGGAAAAATTCCCTCCATTGTACTGAAGGATTTTTTGACGGTAATTGGAGACGGTAAATCTAACCTTAAAGACTTGGTAAATGAAATTCCAAGAGGTCGACTGGTTAGTAAAGGATTGTTCAAAGATGGACGTTTGAATCCGGAAGAAGTATTGGCTTTTGGTGAAGAAAAGCTACTTGAACCTATAGGGAACCATAATAGAGGAACGAAATTTCTAGATGGATCACACCTTGCTAACCCTGAACTGATTCGGTTTTTTGACAAAACCAGTCACCAATTGGGTACCTTTTTCTATGGGAGGGTGGACTTGAAAGCACCTTCAATGGAGGATTTTATTCAGGGGAAAGGGATAAAAATATTGGAAATCAATGGTGTCAATGCGGAGCCTGCTCATATTTATGATCCCAACGCCAAGTTATTTGATGGGATTAAAACGCTTTTGAAACATTGGGGTATTATCTATCAAATCAGCAGGGAAAATAAGCATCTAGCCTCATCTACTGGTTCAATAAAAGAAGCCTTGGACCATTACAATAGATGGAGAAAAATAAAAAAGATTGCCTGAAATTGTCAGGACGGTTGATGTCTCACGTCTGATTTTGTAGTGATAGACGTTTTCCTTTAAGTATTAACAAGTATTATATCAACCAAATAAAGAATCATGCAAGCTGAATGTAAACAGAATCTAAATCAACTTTCCTTACTATTGGAAAGTTTGTCTCCGCAGCAATACAACTATAAATCTGAGTTGTTATCAGGATCTTCTATAGGCCAACATATTCGTCATATCATAGAGTTTTATACTTGCCTTAGTGAGTCTTTTTACCTACAACTTACTCAGATTAATTACGACAAAAGAGAGCGAGATAAGTCAATAGAGCAAGATGCCCAACAGGCAATTCTTACCATTAATAAATTGATCGATTTTTTGAATGAAGAAAGGGTTGTAGGTAAAGCAGACCTGGTAGCTAATTTTTCCCTAGAGGATGACCATGATTGCATTATCCCATCATCTTACCGGAGAGAACTTGCTTATTGCCTTGAGCATAGCATTCATCACCAGGCATTGATAAAAATTTCTTTGTTAGACCAGGGTTTAGTTCATCTAGTGGATGATAATTTCGGTGTAGCCCCATCTACTACAAAAGCTTGCCAAACGAAGGAAGTTAGATAGACCTTTGCAATCGGTTTATCTTATTCGTTTAAGGCCCAGTTGTAGTCTTTGAAGCTGATTTTTGCACCTTTCTTTATGGGATTTGTAGCGTATTGATTGATAAAATCTTCCAAACTACCATTTTTTGTGAAGTCAGAAGAAAACCAAGAAAATAAGCTTGATATCTCTACTTGTGAACCTGTGGTTTTATTAAGTTGAGGGTCGTTGATAAATGTTCGGGCTGCCTGTTCCAATTCAGCATCTAAATTTTTAGCCGAATAGGCATGGTTCCATAATCTCGGGCAGGAAATCGAAGCGCAATTGATTGCAAAATGAATCCTTGGCTCATCAAATTCTTTCCTCAGTATTTTGTGCTCTATTTCATCCAGACTAGCAGGCTTTCCCCCAATTTCGAAGAACTCCAAATGCCAGACAGTGTTAACAAGTGGAATGGTTAATTTTGGCCCAATATCCTTAATGCTTTTGACTGGATAGTGATTGAGAATCAATTTTATGGTAAAAGCATTGTAAGCATTGATCCAATAAGCAAGTTGTTCTGCCTCAGACCATGTGTTTCTATCTGGGGCATTGGTGCTTAGTAGTTGTAAATAGGCATCCAATTTTTCCTCATCAGCGATAAATCCTTTATAATCTACCTTTCCTTGATCTGATACGTGTTTTTTAAGGAGTGTATTAAATGAAGTATGGCTAGGTGGATTGGTTCCTGCAAGTCCCAAGTTGGATTCTCCGCAGGAAAGATTTATCAAAAAAATGCCGAAATAAATAAATAGCTTTATCATTTAAAAATATGTTGTTAGTGAATAAGTTGATCAGAAAACTGAATTAAATCTTCTGCGACAAATTCATTTTGTGGAGAAAGTGGATAATTTGATTTTCCTGATCTCTTGATAAAAGCTGTTTGTAATCCAGCTCTGGCAGCACCTACTAAGTCCCAAGGGTGTGCCGCGATCATTACTGCTTTATCTGATGAAATCTCCATTTTATCTAGAACATAAGCATAAGTGGAAGGGTGAGGTTTAAATTTCCCTACACTTTGAATACTAAAAATCCGATCAAATAATTGACTTATTCCAGCCGATTTGAGTTGCTCGTTTACAGCTTCTAAGGTTCCATTGCTAAGTGCTACTAAAATAAAACCTGCATTTTTTAGGCGTTGTAGGCCTTCGGAGACATCTGTATGTGGTGAAAGCTTTTTGAATTTACTTAAAATTGTTTCTCGTGTTTTCGGAGAAAGGTCTTTGCCATAATTATTCGCAGTCATTTCCAAACATGCGTCGGCAATCTTAGAGAAATCAGCAAAATCACCTGTTACAGTTTCTACCAATGAATAATGTAATAAAGACTGAAACCATTTGTCGGCAGCTTCATCATTTCCTATTTCTTTATTGATGGCGGTTGTTACTGCTTTTGTATCTAGCAGGGTTTCATTTACATCAAATATTAATAATTGTGGTGAGGTAGGCATAATTCGTTGATTTAGAATAGATAATAATTGGAGTGCTGGTCTGTGAGGGGTAACTAATGTACTTTTTCACCTTTATTTAACCAGACTCCCCACATTTTATTAAAAGTGTGGACTTTATTGGTAGGTAGGGTGTCTAAATGGTATACGGGGTTGCTTTCATTTACCCAATGGAAAATTCCTCCATAGAGATTATAAACTTCACTGTAGCCACTTTGTTTCAATTTCTTGCCGATCTCCTGACTTCTTGCACCTATAGAGCAGTAAACGACTATGGGTTGATCTTTGGGGATATCTTTTACGCTGGAAATGTCAAAAGTTTCAAAACCTACCCATTGAGCTCCTTTTAAATGACTTACATTGAATTCATTTTTCTCACGGGTATCCAACAGAATAGCACCATTGATCAATTCTTTTTGATCGGGATAGACCAAAGGGAAATTTTTGTCATAAGTACTGCCTAAAAGAGCTTTATAGGGCAGGCTTTGCGCGTAACTTACCTGGCCTATAAAGGCAGAACTGACAAAAAATAAGGAAAGTATATAAAAGGCTTTCATGGTGTTAGAACAAAATTTCAACACCAATAATTTCTAAAATCGTAAATTAAGTGAAATTAGTAACGCTTTTTTTATAGTTTACCAGCCCACATATGCAGGTGTCGCTATTCCATTTAAACGAAGGTAGACTAGAGCCTGGCCACGGTGGTGTGTTTGATGTCCTCGGAGCAAATAAAAAATGTTTTCCTTGGTCATGTTCTCATTAGCAAAGACAATTTCTTCATCTAATTGACTCTGCTCTGTTTTTTTGATCAATTCTAGCACGTATTTGTTGGCTTCGTCAAGAATCTCTATTATTGAATCCTTGTCCAAAGAGGATCTGTCTTCCTTTTCATAAAAAGACCTTTTCTCACCATTGACGATTGCAGTAAGGTAACTGATATTACTTGCTATATGTAAAAGCTGATCCCCAAAGGACATGGCTTCAGGAGTTGGTCGATAATCGTATAAATTGGCAGGCATGGCCTCGGCCAATGCTCGGGAATAGTCCATATTACGTTGCCAAACATCCGGAAATTGATCCAAAAAATACGTTTGAGCCTTTAAACTATTACTTCCCATGATCAATACCATTATCACTAATTGAATATATATAAATGCTTTCATAACTGGGTGCAATAAAAACATCTTAGTGGTAAAAACCAATAGTAAAATGGTTGAGTGGCTGATTTTGAAATGGTTTCAGAAAGTAGTAGCAAGGGGGCTACTAGTTGGGGGTAAGTTTAACCCGAAATATGCAATAGACATTCTATTACGTGCTAAAATCGCTTTAAAATCAGCCACTTCGTTGCTGTTTTCAATTTCACCA
>TARA_R110000737_G_scaffold75292_1_pt1 | contig 9983 bp, 4 predicted proteins | sample TARA_R110000737 | Tara Oceans TARA_R110000737 (sample SAMEA4398027) | marine metagenome | biome: Polar Biome; feature: [SRF] surface water layer (ENVO:00010504); material: water (ENVO:00002006), including particulate matter (ENVO:01000060) such as... | depth 5 m
ACTCGGTACGTTGCGGACGGCGGGTACATGGAAAACACCGATTTCCCTCGACGTGAAATGTTAGTAGAAGGTTTGGGAACGGAACGTTCGGATGATATTCCTGCCATGCTTTCTGACGGAGAATTTGTTTACAATGCTAAAGCCGTTCGTGGGGCAGATCCCACGGGTCAAGGAGACCGTTACAAAGGCGCTAAAAACTTATATAACATGATGCGTAACTTCGAGATGAGAGCGTAACAATGGCCGAAATTACAGAACAGATTGTCCGCGAAGCCCCCGAGATTGAGGCCCTAAAACTTGGCCTCATTAATTCGGCTAAAGATCTTTCAAATATTTCTATACAACTTCCTGAAAGACAGGTTGCGGGTCTTAGTAATCTTCAACAACAGGCCGCTACTCTTGGTCAGGCTTCGGGAGGCATTGGAGGTTACCAGCCATATCTAACCACTGGTTCCGAAACTTTAGGCACGGGGCTAGGTACTTTAGGCACCGGTCTTAGTACTTTAAACACGGCCCTCGGAACATACGGTCAATCTCAAACACCTATTAATTTAGCGCAACAAGCTCTCTCAGGGTCCAGCCAACTGTTTGCACCTACAGACTTGTCCGCATATACAAACCCCTACCAACAACAAGTCATTGATACCACTATTGCTGAGATGAATAGACAGGGAGAAATCTCTCGTAACAACCTTGCAGCGCAGGGTGTTGGTGCAGGAGCATTTGGAGGGAGTAGGTTTGGAGTTGCAGGTTCTGAACTTGACCGCAGTTTAGCAGATTCACAAGCACGTGCTTTAGCACAGTTAAATGCCCAGAATTACAACCAAGCTCTAGGGGCTTCTCAGACAGCTTTTGAAAACCAACAACGACGCCAACAGGCTCAGTCGCAGTTGTACGGCGGCATTGCAGGACTTTATGGAACGCTTGGATCTCAACAAGCCGGTATTGGCGGTCAGCAAGCTTCTATTGGTGGTCAGCAGGCCGGTATTGGCGGTCAGCAAATTGGTTTAGGTCAGTTGTCCATGGACACTGGGATCAAAGACATTTCTATATTGCAGAGCCTAGGTCAAGAACAACAAAGACAACAGCAGGCCGAATTGGATGCCGCCCGTGCTAACGAGCAAAGTCAGTTGTACGAGCCTTACAGCCGCGTTGCCTTCCTTTCTGACATATACAAGGGAGCGCCTTCAACGCAGACAACTCTTGGCTCTCAAGTTACGCCTACTTCTCCTGCCCCTTCTGCCTTTCAACAGGTTGCGGGAATTGGCACAGGTCTTTTAGGAACCGCATCAGCCGCCAAACAAGTTGGTGGAATTTTTTAATAGGAAAATACAATGCCCGGAATACAAAATAGAAAAATGTTTAGAATGGCTGACGGAGGCTTTGCGGATTCGATTTCCGGAAACACATCTATGAACCCTGGAATGATAAACACTTCCATGCCAGAAAATTCTGGTGCAGCCTCGGGCGGGTCTGCAACAGACCCTATAGTCTCGTTGTTTGTAAATAAGTATGGACGACTTCCAGCACCGGCGGAGCTAGAGCAGTTTTTGGCTCAAAACATTACTCAAATGGCTGACGGTGGCATGGTTCCTACTATGCAAGAAGGTATGGAACCTGAGATGGCTTTTATGTCTCCTCAAGAAGAAGCACAAATTTATCAAGAAGCTCAATCCCTCCCACCGGAAGTTATTCAGGCTGCTGGTGGTCAACTTGACGAGCTGACTAACGAAATGACCTCCAATAGTGTAGGGTCTGCGGTCCGCGAAGAGGCAGGTCGTAGCATCAGCAACATGGAAACGGCGGGTGATTTTAAAGATATTATGAATTCCGTCTGGGACCAAGACGAGGGGATTGAATCATACAGGGCACGTTTGGCTGAAGTAGTCGGTCCTGAAGACGCTCAAAGGACACCTGATTCTGTTCTAGCTCTAGTGCAGCCAACCCTTCAGCTAGCTCAAATAGATCAAGGCATTGGTGCTTTGATGCAGGAAGAGTTGGCGGATGTTGGCGGAATGGGTGGGGGTATTGCCGAACTTGCTACCAAGAGTGCCGTTGCAGATGGTATGGCCGCAGAAACAGGGGCCTTGGTTAACGCAGTAGGAAACATGGCCCAAGGACCAGCCGGTATAATGGCAACGGGAGAAAATCCTATGGGTATGGACCCAATGATGATGCAGGCAATGATGCAAGGTGCAGGTCCCATGGGCCAAGGTATTTCTTAATAGGAGTTGACCATGGCTGAAAACCCGTTTGATCCAGCAAACATAGAACAATACAAGTCGTTCTTCCAGAAGGCACCAAGACCAAATGTTCTCGGAACAGAATCCGGTCGAGCAGCAATAGAGTCTGAGAGAGCTGGTTTAGCATCTTTTCTTGGAGCTACCGACTATTCCAAACAACTCGAAGAAGCTCAAAACATGGGTAAGTTGCAGTTTGGTTTGGCTTTAGCCCAGAGAGGGTTTGCGGCAGCGGGTGCCACACCAAGACGTGGGGAATCTTCAATAAGTACTCTTTCGAGAGAATTGCTGTCCCCAATTGCAGGAGATGCGGGTTCGATTTCCAATCAAATGATGCAGCAGCGACAGGCCCTTAAACAAGCCGAAAGGCAGGAAGAGCGCCAGCTAAGACTTTCTGCTCTTGAAAATGTACGGGCACGACAAGCCCAAGAATACTCTGACCAAGACTCCATTACAGAAAAGGCTCGTAACCTGAGTATGCAGGTTAGGAAGAAGAATGACGAAATTTCTAACGATTATTTAATAGATGGAAAAAACATTCCGGTAATTGTTCGTAAGAATTGGACGGGAAAACTGGATGGATTTTTTAAGCTGGACGGTACACCAATAAACAACGCTTTAGTTAAATCAGCGACTAACTCAGCGAAGTCCATAACATCGTGGGCAAAAGACGTTCAGATTAAAGGACCCAAAGGTAACTGGATTGATGCACCTGACGCGCTCAAGATTGCTGACGCAACAGGGGAAAATTCTAGGTTGGTAGTTGGATCCTCCACATTGGACTTTAACAAAGAATCTCCGACCTACAACGCAAGGATCGTCGCTAAAAAGGGTTCAGGGACCTCTGCATTTTATAGTCCTACGTCTAGATCTGTTTATCTTAATCAGTCTGCTATTGAGTTATTTAATCTCTCCTCAAATTTAGTGGGGCAGGAGGCTGTTTTTAAGGAATATGCGCTTAAACCAGACATGGCTGGTCCTAACTCAAGACCCGTTAAAGAGCTTGTGGTGGGCGGCAAATCATTCTTTTTCAACGAGCATTCCGGTTACAAGCCGGAGACTGGAGACCTTACCGTTCAGCGAGGTCCAAATGAGGCCCCTGTAACGTTTCGTGCGGAGAATTTGTTTGGGCTAGAGGATCCCAAGGCGTTTACGGGCGCAGGAGAACTTACAGTTCCGTCAGATCCAGCCCGGTTAGGTTTAATTCAAGGTATTCAGGGACTTGTCGGCATTAGTCCAGGTGAAAAATTAAGTATTGAGCGGAACAAAGCTGGGAAAACACAAGTCCGGTATGGTAATGTCGTAGTTGTCCTAACCGATGACCAGTCTGCGTTGTTCCAAACAAGCGACCTTAGTGAGGTAGACAAGGTAACTGCGGGACAGGTTACTGAAAAACCACAATCTTATGTTAACCAAAGCAAAACAACTGTAGAGATTGCCGGTCAAAGCGTTGCTCCAGGTCAGGTAGCTAATCTTACTAAAACAGACATAGACAGTGATGCGTTTAAAAAGGTGAGTAGTGATTTCCGGCAAGTAGGTCCGGTGTCTACCGACACAGTCAACTACATGTTTAAAGGTCCGGAGGTTGTGGACGGTGTAAATTATTTGGCTGGAGACAGCATTCCATTTACACCGCAACAATTTAATAACCTCCCCCCAGAGTTTCAAAAAAATCTGGTAAGCGACGCGCCGGGTAGAGCAAACGTGTTAAAGAAAGAATATATTACGTCTTTGTTTAAAACAGTTCAAAGTCAGAACCCCGAACTTCCCCAACGTGCCCCCACCAAGGAAGAGATACAAACTTTGCTGGGAATTTTTCCGGGAACGCGTTCCGGTGGAACAAAAATGCGGGACGAGGTATTTAATATTCTTAAATTATCCAAAACGGCTAATCCGGATGCAAATGCTACACCCGCTGTGGTGGCGTCTTACGACGCTGCGGAGTCTTACGCGAGTTCTGTAAAAAAACAATTAGATTCTGCCAAAACAAGGTACGAAAAACTTGTAGCACGGGATGTTTTAGGTCCTGTACCATGGGAAACACTTAGTTATCAAGATAGAAGAGCTTTTGCGGATATCCCGAAAACACTACAAGCCACAAATGTTCAAGGTTTTTGGGACAACTCTAAGAAGCGTATACAAGACGACAAGAAAGAATTTACAAAGCTTACTTCTGACGATGAAACAGCTTTTGCTGCGGCAACGGAACTTTTGATTTTAGCAAAGTACTTAGATAAAAACAGTGAAATTGACAAAACAGGTGTTTTCACCGGTTTTTTAGGGAAACTTGGAGCAAATACGTTTGCAGATATTAATCCTTTGCCTTCCGCTTCTGGGTCGTTACGCCTTCAACAAATAATAAATCGTATGAAAACAAGTTATGGTACTCTTGCCGGTACAGAAGGTTCCGGAACCGGAAGAGATTCCGTATATAAACAACGACTTCAATCCGAATTAATACCTGCTTTTTCTAGCTCGACAAATCTCAACCGTGCGAATTTAAAGAGTATAATAAATAGGTTGGAAGCAAACATACGCAGTTCCTTCAGTCCAGAAGTTAAGGGAAACACAGTAATCCCTAAAGGTTTTGAAATAATGGCTAAGGAAGCTGGAGTGACTGGAGTTTCCGTAGATCAAACAAAGTACCGTTGGCTGGACCCAAATGAACCGATAAATCCTGCCGTTACTCGCCAAAGAGTTATGGAATCAATCGGCATAAAGAAAATTGTTTTTGAGGACATTGCAAATTTCAAGACAGGTAAAATCCTACCTCCTGCACCAAGATTTCAGGACAGGCGTTTTGTAAAAATTAAGAACCTTTCAAACGGAGAAGTTTTAATTCGAGAAGCCAAAAGTGACGGCAGACCGGACGAAACTAAACCTTTGTTAATTTTTGGCACCGACATGAAAACTAGGATACAATAATGTCTGACAACGACTATATTCTTCCAGATTGGGAATCTATCGATACACCAGAAAGTCGCGTTCCTGAAGTTCCGTTTGCTTATAACAACATGCCGGATCAGGGGGATATTTACGTAGACCCTGAAAATCCTGAAAGCATGGGGTTTTCAGAGCCTTTTTCAAATGTCTATGCTCCTAACCTATACTCGGGTGCTATTGATGCAGCTACGTTTTTAGTGGATGTTCCTATTATGGGAACAGGTTATGCTCTTGGTACAGGAGCCGAAGTTCTTGGCGCTGACGAATTGGCACAGAATCTTAAAAATCCTGTTTTATTAAGTGATGTTGTTAAAGGCACTTTTGAATTACCGAAAATAATTGAAGAAGAGGTGGGTGGAGATAACAAGTTTTTCGGCGGTTTCGACGCAACTCCTCGGGCACCTCAAGGCGCATCAGAACGTTTTTTTAAAGATGTTTTTTACATATCGGGTGGCGGACTTTCTCTTCCTGCATCATTAAGAAAAGTGTTTGGAAATAATAAGAAACCTCTGACAAAGTTATTGGAAGATGCCTCGGGAAGAACCTCCAACAGTGAGTTTGCTCGTAAAACCTTAGCCAACGCTATTAATAATCCTAACGCAAGAGGTCCAAATGCAGCGAGCGCACTTGTCGAAGCGGCTCGTCAATACTCGGCAAAGTTTACGTCGGGTCTTGGAAAAGCTCCCGTTAGCACTCTTTCAAAAGAGCAAGCTTTCGCTACTGTTGCCGGTGTAGGTTTTGCTGCTCCTGAATTAATGGCCGACGAAGACGGAAAAATAATGATGGATTTAGGGGAACAATCCGGATCTTTTGATGCCGCACCTACCCTTAAAGTTCTTTCATCTATAGGTCTGCCAATTACTGCTGCTCATACTCCTAGCATGTTGGCGGGAAGTAAGGTTGTACCTTTAATTAAATATGTACGAGACCGAACTAAAGTTTTTGCTAAATCTTTAATTGGTGGTTTTAGGGATCAGGGTCGCAAAGATATAGCGTCTAGAATATTTAATGGTCTGGAATCAGAAAAAGGGGTTTTAGAGAATATTCTACTTCCGGCTATTGAATCCGGTTCGTTTTCTTCTCCTGGGTCCAGCACCCCAATAAAAATATTAGATGATGGAACAGTGGTCCCAGAATTCGGAGGACTTCGTCCTGACACGTTGCAAGCTTTAAAAATATTGGGCGTTGACGCCACTCGATTGGCGGCTTTGGATAATACTTTAAAAAGTCGTAATTCAGGGGAGATTGCACAGAGTAGGTTGGGGCAAGAGAATCGCCGTGCAGAGACATTAGACGAAACTTTTGAACTTTTGAAATCTCGTTTGGGATCTGGAGACGAAACAGAATCTTTTAAAATAATACAAAAAATTAAAGATAACCTTGATGACCAAGCAGTAGAATCTGTCGAGACATCACTTCAAAAAGCTCGCGACGTTTTGGAATCCTTAGAACCTGTAATAGGTAGAGCAGAGGCTTCAAAAGTTGCGGTGGAAATGCTGGACGAGGCTAGAAAAAATAGTCAGGTAGTAACGAGAAAACTTTTTGATAAAGAACTAATTGGAACTGATTTTGTAGATACTCGTAGTCTTGGAGATTGGGCAATAAAGATCATTCAAGACGTTGGACAACGAAATATTTCAATTACTCCTGAGATGGGTCTTTTTTATAAGTTGGCCGGTATGAAACGTCTTCAGGAAGCCGGAATATTGCCTTCTGGAAAACCTATTGCAGACTCTGACTTATCCGGTGCCAAAGGAGACGGAGATGCACTGATAACAGCAGACGAAATTCCAGCAAACGGTCTTTACGATGTTTTTGGTGATGCGGGTACTATTTATGCCGCTCCGGTTAAGATTGAAACCGTTCAAAATTTTAGAAGCGAAGTAGGCGATAAAATCAGACAAGCTTACAAAACTGGTAACGCAAAGGTTGGCCGAAGACTGGGTTTAATTGTCGATTACATCGACGATGAGATTCTTGCGGCTAAGAATTTCGAAGGAAAAGTGGCCCCTGAAAACATTCGAAATATAAAAATAGGACGAGACTACGTAAGGACAGCCAAAGAACGCTTTGGTCCAAACTCTCCAATTGGAAAACTACTTTTTAAAGGCGACGAGATCATAGACGAAGGGTTTTTAAAGAAACTTTTAAAAAGTGGCCCTGAATCTGGAGCTAGGGTAGAACTTTTTCGAGATGCTTTAAATGAGCCGCAACAAGTTGTTGAAGGATCTAATGTAACATGGCAGCGAAATCCTGAAGCCTCTCTTACAATTGGAGACAACCCTAACGTCATAGAAGCAGACCTGTTGCTTAGGTTTACGGAAGGTTTAGCAGGCGGCAAAGTAACACAAAGAAACGTGGATAGATTTCTTACTCAGTACGGCGATGCTATTGACGCGGTTCCCGGTTTGAAAGATAAATTTAACAACTTAAAAGCTGTTCAACAAGCTGCGGATGTGATGACGGCTAACGTAACACTACCGAGCAAAGGTGACGTGATTTCAGCCATCAAGTCTGGTGCCTCTCTAGATGACATAGCTAATGCTAGAAAAATAAATTTAGAGAATTTAAGAGATCGGCAAATCGCAAATACAGCATCCGAGTATATCGGTGTAGATGTTAACCAAGCGGCAAAAAATTATATCACTACCAAACCAAAAAATGCGGTGCAACGTGCAGAAGAACTTGCTGCTCTTTTAGCTAAAGATGAATCAGGTTTTGCAGAAAAAGGATTTCGTGCGGCCTTATGGAGAGTTCTTCGAGACAGCTCCAGAAGGATAGGACCAGACGGAGAAGTTCTTCCCGGTCTAGATACTAAAAAATTAGTTGATACTATTGAATCTAATCGACCTTACCTAGAAAAATTCTACGACAAATCTTCCATGGAATTTTTAGATGAACTTGTAAAAGGTGGGCCGATTCAAAGAACGGGTATTGAATCGTCGTTCTCGGGTACACCGGGTGACGTTATGGGACCTAGTTTTGGAACCGTAGAAACAGTAGGAGCAGCAGGAAGAAGTGCGGGTCAATACTTCTTTGGTAAAATGGGAATAAACACTCTTGTTGCCACCGGAATGGGAAAAAGAATCTCCGCGTACACTTTTACAAAAGTTGGTGAATCTAAGATATTGAAACTTGTAGAAGATGCTCTTAGGGATCCCGAAAAAGCCGCCGAACTGATACGACGCTATAAAGAAATAAAAGTAAACGACCTAGAAGAATTTGCACCCGCTAAAAAAATTGCAGATGAGTTTTCGGACGACCCTACAGGGGCAGCAAAAGAACGTTTATCTAAAACAGTCTCTTTCGCAGGAAAGCATATTAAAGGTTATACTAAAGAAGCTATTGAAAGAGCCGTTAAGTTTGGTTTAATACCCGCTCAAGCTGAAGTAAGAAGTAAATCTCTTGACGAAGACTATCGTTCGTTTCCTCCGTACTTTGACTACGAAGATAATCGCATTCGTTCCGAGATAGAAGAGGATTACTCTGAAGAGGACGCTGTCGGGGATCAGTCCTCTTTGCAACCTGTCGCGCCACCTGTTCGTAAAATGGCTGCTAACATGCCTCCGTCACGGTCTCCCGTATCAGGATCCTCGCTTAGTCAGGTAAGTCCTGTCGCACCACGGCCCACGGGACAAACTTCACAGGAAACTTTGTCTGGTCTTAGCCAGCTAGGGATGCCGTTATTTGCAAACCAAGGAGGTTACATAGATAGGGGTTTAATGAATACTTCGGTACCAATGGAAGATTCTGGTATATTTTCTATTACAAAGAAGCCTAAACAGATTGTAGGGTAATCTTTAAGATAACCAGTCTCTTGCATCTTCGCCTAGTATTGTGTCAGCTATCTTAATCTTATTCCGCAGGGCGGTGACAATCTTCTCGTCAATTGTCTTTGGAGATATAAGATCGATGTACGTGACCTTATTCTTCTGACCTATCCGGTGGGCACGATCTTCCGACTGGAGACGAAGCTCCAGGTCATAGCTGTTACTGTAGTATATTACAGTGTTTGCAGCCGTCAGGGTCAGACCGTACCCACCTGTTTTAGGATGCCCCACGATAAAACGTAACTCAGATTGACGATCTTGGAATGTTTCCACGATCTGCTGTCTATCCGAATCAGGGGTCTCACCGTGGAGCGTTGCAACCGCTTGTACGCTAAAGCGGTCGCGCAGAGCCTCAGCAATTGAGCGAATATCTTGCGTCCAAGTCGCCCATATAATTGCCTTGCCCTGTATCTCTTCACAAATGTCCATCAATTCATTTAATCGGTTGGATTTCAAAGGGTGAACAGTACCGTCATCATCCGTCAAGCTTCCCAAACATATCTGTTGGAGACGCATTATTTGCGTCAAAACGTTTTGCGTAGTGGACAGATCACCATTGTCTAACCTAGCCAACGCAAGGTTCTTCATCTGTACGTAGGCATCTGACTGTTCTTTGGTAAGCTCTACCTCTCGCTTCATGTAGACCTTGTCCGGAAGGTCTAAGCAGTCTTCCTTTCGTACTCTGAAAGAATGGCTATCTAATTTCTCGGTTAGTTCATCAAGACGTTGGAAGCCCAGTATTTGGTTGAAAGAGTGCGCTCCCATGCTTCTACGTTGGACAACCGCGTATCTTCCTTGAAAGGCATAGTAACTTTTGAAACCTAAGATGTCGGGACTGAGAAAGTCCATTTGGCTGAACAAATCCATTGGAGACTTTGTGACAGGTGATCCTGTTAGAATACGACGCATTACTGCACCACGGCCCACGGTACAAATAGCTTTTGTACGTTTGGCCTGACGGTTCTTGATA
>TARA_R110000737_G_scaffold154374_2_pt1 | contig 9960 bp, 13 predicted proteins | sample TARA_R110000737 | Tara Oceans TARA_R110000737 (sample SAMEA4398027) | marine metagenome | biome: Polar Biome; feature: [SRF] surface water layer (ENVO:00010504); material: water (ENVO:00002006), including particulate matter (ENVO:01000060) such as... | depth 5 m
TTGACGTACCTGCCAAGTACCTTGGATATACCAGCCATTTTTATCAAAATCTTTTACCCATTCTTCCCCGTGTTCTCCTTCTACTTCTGCTTCAGTCTCACCTTCGGTCTCTGCGGTAGAGCCAAAAATTTCACCCCGGACACTGGCATAACTGCCTATCCAGTTAAAATCAATGTTATAAGCGCTGTAGTTCAAATCACCGTCGTCACTATAATCACCGCTATAATAAGAAACACCTATTTCCCATTCAGGCAAAAAGGCATAAGCAACACGCCCACCAAAGGCCATACTGTCATTGTTGTCGCCTTTTTTAGCCTCCATTTCAACGCCACCACCATGATCACCAACTTCTTGACGTGGGCCACTTACCGTATAAAAATCGGTAAAAATACGGCCTGCATCTCCTAAGGTCCAAGTATTGGCAATGTTAATACCCGTATCACCCATGATACTTGTAATACCACCCAATGAGCCGTTACCACCATGACCACCATAAAGACCAGGGTTACTCGCCGCTTTGTTGATCCAACTTGGGTGTAAATTTACGCCAAACTGACCAAATGGCAGTAAAAACTTACCTGCTGTGATAGTAGTGTTGTCATTGAAAAAATAATGCATATTGGCATATTCAAGTTCAGTCTCAGTTTCACCTTCAGCATTAGTACTAAATTCTATTTCTGCTTCAATATGAATTTTTTCAGAGAGTTGAAATAAAAATATAGGAACAAAGCGTGCGACAACATTATTTTGAATGTTGTTTCCTTCATTATCTTTCATATTTGATTGATCGATATAAGTTACATCGCCATAACCAGCAATAGCCAAGCGGCCAATATCTAGAGCTGAGTTTTCTTGAGCGTTAGCAGTTGTCATCGTTGACATTAATATGGCTGCTGCGACAGCCGAATAGAGAGTTACCTGTTTCATGGTATCACCTTAGTATTTTATTAAAACGCAAGGTTTCACCGCTTACGTTTTATGAACTCAAAAAATATAATTATTAAATGTAAGTAGTCGAGCCAATAAATCCTTTATCACTACTATAAACGCTGCGCTAGCGATGTCTGTTCGTCAACGAACAGACATCGCTAGCGCCAAAGTTCAAGCTAGAGTTTTTAAGGTGTCGCCGTAACTAAGTGTTTATATTGCTTACGCATTACCTGAAGCAGACTGAGCTCTTTTTTAGTGTTTACCCAGCATTAAGCTTATGTGTTGGTTTGTGCCAATAATCACCAGTATGTACTCGTTATTTTTTAATAAGGAACACCATGATTGCCCTTCATTCAGCAGCACCCAATACAACATTAGGTGTTTTACCCATCAAAAGCGCGCTTGTTGCAGAAGGTGGTGGTCAGCGAGGCATATTTACTGCTGGTGTGTTAGACGCGTGGCTAGAAAATGAGTTTGACCCCTTCGATCTATTTATCGGCACGTCCTCAGGCTCACAAAATATCACCAGCTTTTTATCTCGTCAGAAAGGCTATGCCAGTCGAGTCATTCTCGGGTTATCTTGTAATAAGCGTTTTTGTCAGTTAAGTCGGGGGCTAAAAAGAGGCAACGTAGTCGATTTGGATTGGTATTTTGAAAGCACTATTGAAGGTAATTTTTCCTTAGACTTTACAGCGGCTAGAAAATCCTTAGGACAACGAGAATTATTAATCGCCGCAACAAATGCTCGTAATAGACAGAGTTATTATTTAACGCCAAGTGGAAATAATAATTACTGGCGCCAACTGCTCAAAGCCTCGAGCGCATTCCCTTTTTTATATCGCGACGGAGTCAAGCTAAGTGCTTTTTTAAGCGGCAACTCAATTAATGCAACAGAATCAAGAGATAAATTCCCTCAAGCAGATTTTTACTTAGACGGCGGCCTGTCTGCTCCATTGCCAGTGCGACAGGCTTATGAGCGTGGAGCACGTAAAATAGTGCTTATCCGCACTGTTAATGCTGACGTTAATACACAGTCTACTTGGATACTTAAGCTAATGTCGTGGCTTAACGAATCTGCTTATTGCCCTATATCTATTGATTACTTGAACCAGTATATGGCGGCCTATCAGCAAGAACTCAACTTTATCGCTAAGCCACCAAACGATGTGGAGATTATACAAATATTTGCAGAAGATCATCTTCACAGTAGCTTGTTAAAAAGTACTCGTGAGGATTTACAACATGATTATAATGCAGGTATCAATGCGGGTACGGATTTTTTGCAGTCTCATTCGCTATTAGAAAGTATTTACCTTACCAGCGACCAATGAAGGCGAGTATGGCCACTTACTCAGGTTTCTCACTTTATGCAGGTGTTTATGCTGAAACTAATGAATAATATCTTTCGCTGTTTCTTAATGGTCTTAGATAGCAAAAAACACAAGGTTAGATTGACTGTATAGGCAACTTTAATGCGGTAGATCAATGTATGCAATATTCACAGCGTTTAAGCTAACTATATTCACTAATGTCTTGTTAAGTTTCAGCGCGACTATTATGGAGTAAACATGAATAAACCATCACAAGCAGTCTACGTTTGGAGTAGATATTTAAGACTCTTTCACTGGCTTAATGTATTAGCCATTATGCTGCTGTTAGCATTTGGACTGGTTATTTTTAATGCAAGTACTTTGGGCATAAGTACCGAGGGCAAAGTATTACTGAAAACGCTGCATGTTATCGTCGGTTATGTATTTGCAACTAATTTACTTATTCGCATTGCCATGGGTTTTTTCGGCAAGGGGTATGAGCGTTGGCGTAATACCTTACCATTTACCAAAGGCTTTATTGCTCAGTTAGCGGGTCTTAAACAGCAAACGCATAAAAAGCACAAGGGACATAATCCATTAGGAAAATTGATGGTTGGAGCATTATTACTGGCAATGTGTGTTCAGATGATAAGCGGGCTAGTTATCGCCGGGACAGATATTTACTATCCACCATTTGGTCAGTATTTCGCAAAATACATTGCACTTGATAAGACACAACTTGAGTTGATTAAACCCTACTCTAAAGAAAATGTTGATGAACAGGCGTATCAAGCGATGCGCGAAATTCGAAAGCCGTTTATAACAGCTCATGTTTATGCGTTTTATACCTTACTTATCTTAATTCCATTGCATATGATTGGCGTTATTATTAGCGAGCGTCGAGAAAAAACAGCACTTGTTTCTGCAATGATCAACGGCTATAAATACCTTCCAGAGAAAGACCAAGAAGAAAAGTGAGGAGCCTGTTTTTTACAATTCTAATACAGGTGTCGACGCCAGTACCGCTTTCTTGCAGTCTAATTCCCAGCTCTAGCAAGTTAACAACTCATATGTGAGTTTGAAATACTTATATTCATTTTTCGTAAGTTACTAGCTAAAGAAAAAAATTTTGGCTTAATTTACGACTTAGTATTGGGTATTGATAATTGGGGTATTCAAATGATTACTTGTAGTTACCCATAGTTTGTTGCCAGATGGTAAAAGGTGTTAATCTCGCCCAAGCACATCGATTTAATCAACTGGCTAGAACACAGTGTTACTTTCTCCCTGAGTGTTTTTTTTCAAAGTAATATCTCGGTCACTTTGGGGAACACTTCACTGGGTAATGGCTACGGTTGTTAAGCCGAGTACCAGCCAGTCCTGCATACCGCCCCTGTAGTAAAAGAGCTTTTCAGGAGGGAACCCCTCGCTTACCATCGCATCAATTGCGATTGGGCTTTGCGGACACGCAGGACCATTGCAGAACACCACCACATTCCTCGCCTTGGCGCAGTCCCATCCAGACGCTGTTCGCGAACACCCCAGCTCGTTTAGCCGTTGTACAATATCGCTAAAGGGGAGCGACACGCTACCAGGAATGGTTGCCTTGATGCGCCACTCCGGCTCCCGCATGTCCACGACGAGGAAATCGGGATCGCCAAGAGCATTTAGAACCTCTAGTTCTCCCACAGGCGTAACGCCCAGAACCGGTAGAATCGGTTGCAGAAATCCTGTAATGAGCTGGGTTTCATTTCTATGCCGCAAAATTTCTACAGGACCATCCGGCATGTCAATGATGCGCTTTGTTACATCTTCGGAAATATCGAGCAAGTCTGCCATAAGGTTTGCTCCTTCTTTACTGTCTAAGATCGTGTAAGCGCTTTTCGTAGACATCTTTCTCGATTTCGCCGTTTGCATATCGTCGCTTAAGTGTCTGTTCAGCGGACTCTCCGCCATTAATGGTTGTTTGAGACGATGTTCTGAACACAGTCCAAACAAGTGCAACGACAATCACTATACCGACAATCCAGAAAAACCACATACCGCCCATATGCCCTGCTCCGTTCCAGTCATGCATATTAAACCACTCCCGTAATTAACCAAAAATTAGACGCCTGTTTTCGCCTTTAACCTCTATTGCTGTTCCGCCTGCACAGACAAATGTTCCATCATCTGCTGCATCATCATTTGCATCATTTTCATGCGCCCCTGCATGTTTTCCTGACGATTTTCCATGGTTTGCGCGCGTTGGCATGGCGCATCTTCTTGTTGACAGGCCATCCGATTTTTCTTTTCGTGCATCGCAGTGTGTCCCATCTTGCTCTGGGCTTCGTCCATCCTGGCCATCATCATCCCGCCGCGGACATCATCCGTCTCGCCCATCATGATCATGCCCTCTCGCATGCTTTGCATATGCTGATGCATTAGCTCTTTGCGTGTCTCGGGATCGTTGGTGGCTTTGAGATCTTTCATTTGCTGCTGCATCGTCTGCATCTGGCTGTGCATCTTTTCCATCTGCCGAGCCATGGGTTTTTCCGTCGTCGGCTCGTTCTGGGCAGCTAACATCGGTAATGAGAACATCATGAGAATTGCAAGGGTTAGAGTATATATAATCGTTTTCATTTCGTTCCTCTATTTATTGCTTTAGGGCGCACAAAGATATGAATGCCTTAACTTTATTTGCTTCCATATACGGTCGAGCGCAAGGTTTATAGGGATGCTACAAAGATTACCGCTCTGCGCAGCGCAGCATCTATTAAAGAAACAATTATTCCGATTGATGCGCGCCGTGTCTGTGCGTTTGCGCACTTAATAGCCTGTTTGAACACAAGACTTGCCGTTTTGGCATTAAACCAATTCATTAGCTGATGGCCTCTTTAAACGTCAATGGTTGACAGTGTGTTTGCTTAGTTTGTAACACAACTGCACCTTAATAATGCACCAAGACTGTTCGCGGTATCTCAAAAGCACCTTTGACCATTTCATCGCGCTTGCCGATCTTGATTGAGCCTATAAATATATCCTCTGCCACCTTATTCAAATAGGAAATGCAGCCGCTACCATCGGTGGCCAACACCGTATCAACAATGGAATTAAGTGTTACCTGAGCCCTTTCCACCTCCGCATATAGCTCTTCTTCAGTTTGGTGCAGACGCGCTTCGCGAGATTTTCGTTCTGTTATATCTTCAACTATTTCCACATAGCCATTCAGTGCCTTTCCCTCAAAAATTGCGGCAATATTCAGGCGTACCCACACGACACAGCCGTCCGGATGTAAATAACGTAGGTAATATACTTATTGTGTTTATGTAAGCTAGCGCACAGACCTAAGCGTGAATTTACGCATAATCTAGGTTTTCATCTAACAGTAGAAAAGAGGTAGATTGGAAACCAAATGCTATGTGGGATTATTCCCTGAACGGCTCTATTATGTCTGCGATTGGCACAAAGTTCTCACACAACTTTGAACGGCGTATCACGGCTATTGCAGTATTTAAGTTCGAGTTGATCAAGCAAAAATGGCAGTAAGCCACCGTACCTGTTTTGACTAACTATTTTCGTTATGAGCGTTCTATAGTCTTTCAACGTTAATTGTCTACACTTAGATTGTTTAGGTTATGTGCTCATGCATACGAATATCAAATTGATTTTTCACCTTAGATTCAACATAAACAGGGAAATTACATGAGCTCAAAGCTTCTTTACAAAAATTCGAGCGCCAAAGATGTTCAGGCATTTATTGGCAAAGTTAAAAATGCTGCTTTGGCCACTTGTGTAGACAAGGGCAGATTAATCTTTGCAATGGATGCCACAGCAAGTCGTGAGCACTGCTGGGATATGGCTAGTCAAAAACATGCGGCTATGTTTGCTGAAGCAGATAAGGTGAGTGCACTTAGTGTGCAGCTTTGTTATTACCGGGGGATGGGAGACTTTACAACGCTCCCTTGGACACGTGGCGCGGATGAAATTAAACATGCCTTACTTTCGGTACGATGCCTAGCTGGACAAACTCAGATTGCCAAAGTACTTGCACATGCACTGAGTGAGACGCGCACAAGCAAAGTAAACGCACTGGTATTTGTAGGTGATTGTGTCGAAGAAAACCCGGATTCACTCACAGCCTTAGCAGGTCAGTTGGGAATACTGAATCTACCTTTATTTGTTTTTCAGGAGGGAAAAAATCCAAAGGTTGGCAGTATCTTTGCACAGCTAGCGACATTGAGTGGCGGCGCACATTGCCAGTTTGATCAAGGCAGCGCTAAACAGTTAGGTCAGCTGTTAGCAGCGGTTGCAGTTTATGCAGCGGGCGGTAAACCTGCTCTGGAAAGTAATTTATTGAGTAAGGACGCGAGCGTGCGCCGTTTATTGCAGCAGCTAAAATAATCATGATTAGATAGCCGCCAATAATCCAACTGTTCCCACTAAAATACAACACCGTAAATTAGAGAATAATTGGCTTTGCGGCTTATCTGTTACCTCAAATAAGTGAAAACTCTATGTTAGCATTTGTCGCTTTAACAGCGGTTATCATCATCGTCTATATCACAGTTGAATATATTCGAACTCTGAAACGGGAACAAAAAATGAAAGTGGGTGCGAAAGCCGGCGCGCTCGCGTTTATCACGACGCTGATCTTGCTAACAGTCACTGGAAAGCTTTATATTTTGGCAGCACTGGGAACAGGTTTAGTTGTATTTGCTAAGCGCTTATTTCCCTTTCTAGGTTACTTGCCGTTTTTTAAAGGCCTCTACCAGAAGGCTAAAGCTACACAGAGCTCGGGTTCATCCAAACACTCTACTGTTGAAACCAGCTTACTCAAAATGACCCTCGATCACGAAAGTGGTGAAGTAGAGGGTGAATTACTCGACACTGTTAGCAAGGGTAAATACCTGTCTGAATTTGATCTGCCAGATTTAATCAATCTCTATATCCTAGCTGATAAGCAATATCATGATTCTATTGAGGTTTTGGCTGCCTATCTTGATCGCAAGTATGGCGATGACTGGCGCGAAACTGTCAATGCAGGAAATGGTTCTCAAAAGAGTGGGCAAAACGCTCGCGCAAACGATAGAGGTGAGATGACGGTAATTGAAGCTTATGAAATACTCGGCCTTGAGTATGACGCAACGGAGAAAGAGGTTATTGCCGCCCACCGCAAACTAATGCTAAAGCTGCACCCAGATAGAGGAGGAAGCAATTATCTGGCAGCAAAAATAAACCAGGCGAAGGATTTACTAGTGAGCAGCAAGGACATATAAGTGCAGCCCCTAAGATGACATGAGTAACATGCCAGATTTTTTAGGGGTACAACAAGAACTTAGTGTCCTGTATCTGTAGGCGGAGTTTGAGACCATTCCTGCATAGCTTGGTCTCCTGGACGATCTATTGTAACCTTATTGCCCTCAGTTGAGGTTACCCAGCTTAACGGAATGTAATGGTGTTGACCGCCCTTATCTTTCTTCAGCTTTAGGGTCTCAGTGCCCTCCATATGATCTAAAGTAGCAAATTGACCATCTTCGGAGCAAACAACAGGCATATCAGGTTTAATTTGGTTGGTTTGAATCATAGTTTCCCCTCAGAGCTCAGTATCAGCTCTTTATATTTATAAATGAGTAATCAGTCATCTGACAAGCTTCAGAAAGCTGTATCGCCTTTGGACTTTAACTGAAATTATTGTTTACTTAATGTTCCCCATCGGCCAGTAAAACAATACACATATAACTAAATGCAGTCTGTTCGGAAACGAACAGAGAACCTCATATTCACTGACTACTTGCTGGAAAACGAAATGTTTTTTGATGATTTACAATGTCATATGAAGTAAATCAAGAAATAGCTCAAACAGAACCTATTCACTGATAGGCCCATTATTTACACGCAATAATGCTGATTGTGTTTACTTCTTTTCAACTTGCGTTTGCTGCAAGTATTGAAACAATTCACTATCGGTCGATAGCAGCAAAGTTGTATTTTGACTAATGGCTATCTCATAGGTTTGCAATATTCGTGTTTGGCGACTGTATTTCGAGTTTTACTACCAAAAATATCATCTATCCTGGATTGCGCAGTGCGCTCATCGCCCAAACGCAAAAAGTATTGTAAAGGTTAGTAACCTGCCAACGGGCAAACAAACTTACAGAAATATACAGTTTATCTTTAGTGGGCATATCTGATGGTGTGCCTTCCCATTCCAATACGCGCTTTTCTATAGAGTTGACTTGCTGAACAAAAGGAATTTTTAGTTTAATACCCGCATTAATATCAGGCTCTCCAACGGGTTTACCGAACTGTGTAATGATCACTTGATCTACTTCATTCACCTTATACAGCGCACTATTTATCGATACAACAATAAACACCAATGCTACGGCACTTACTAACCATAGAAACTGTTTCATTGTGTTGCTTCCTTAATTGTTGTTAAGTTTAAAAGTGGCAGAACGCTTTGCGCCTTGCTGTCAATGATGATTTTATTACTGATCTGTGGCATCACCTTTTGCATGGTTTCTAAATAAAGACGTCTACGCGTTACCTCTGGCGCTTTTATATACTCGGCAAACAATGCATTTCTTGAATATCGGTATTATCCACCACTTGCATTACAGCTTCCGGATCCATAAAAGAAACAGTAATTATACCGTTGGCTTCTTCGCGCACCACTACATTACAAGGCAGCAGCAACCCGATGTCGGGATCGGCCTCGATTGTGCGATGGACGAGCGGCGGGTTGCATGCGCCGAGTATGCGGAACGGCCGATGTTCGATATTGAGTTTTTCTTTCAACGTCGCCTTGAGATCAATATCGGTGAGCACACCGAAGCCTTGATTTCTCAGAGCCTCGGTGACTTTCGTGATGGCGTATCGAACGGTAGCTTTAACTGAGTGCTGAATCCGTACATGAATTTACTCCTTAATTAGGTGGTGAGAAGTTAGGTGTTGAAACGATCAATACAGTTCGTACATCTGCAATTTCTCATCCTGTTTCTTTCGTTCCCGGGAACTTCAACGGTCGGTTCACTTTTTTTATCACGATAATCCATGCCACCAGACCTACATCTACAAGCAATAAATGAGGGTTCCGTTACTTGCCACAATGCTCATCAGTGGAATCAGGATGGCCAGTTGCGAGGTTATCTTTTATACATACCTATTTTTTCAGCGTCGGTGCTGCATCGCGTTTAGTCTCTCCGGCGGTCAACTCGATGGCGAAGACGTTATAGCCGTTGTGGAAAATGAAAATAAACTCGCTTCTGTATTAGCCAGATAGTTAGAGATTCAACATAAACAACTTTGCAAATGATATGGAGAGATTTAGTGTCTTAAACAACTGGAACACATGACAGAAACTCAATCTACTCTGCAGTGCCGCCCTCTATGATCCACTCTCATCTTTGACCAATTCTGGCACGAGTAACATCTCAGCCCGTTTGCGAAGGCGTATAGCGTTTGCTTACCTTCAACCATGTTTGTGATCTTTTGGCTCGATAGGGTTATACCGTAAAAACAAAATCTCCATAATCAGGAGAGCCAGCATTACGGCACCCGCAACGCCCACCACCAGTGGATCGCTGGCTATCTTAATCCAAACAAAGCCAGACAGAACAATCAAATCTAGGATAATGGCGGCGATTAGAATACTGAGTCTTGCACCAATTTCGCCGCGCAGATGTCGCAATATTCCCCAATGTACCGCGATATCCATAATCAGATAAAAGATGAT
>TARA_R110000737_G_scaffold104613_2_pt1 | contig 9950 bp, 6 predicted proteins | sample TARA_R110000737 | Tara Oceans TARA_R110000737 (sample SAMEA4398027) | marine metagenome | biome: Polar Biome; feature: [SRF] surface water layer (ENVO:00010504); material: water (ENVO:00002006), including particulate matter (ENVO:01000060) such as... | depth 5 m
TATTATGCCCCTATGTATGTTATTGCCCCTACTTGTTTATGCCCCTATGACCGAATGGTAGTGTGCCTATATTGCCCCATTCATCATAAGGTAATATATGTCTCTTATCGTAACAAAATCCATATGCTTTTTTCTGTGTATAACTATTTAATACTTTTGATTTCTTATTACGGTTTATCATAAAGTAATCTACAACAATTTTATTTTTTATAGGGTCAAGTCCCTTCATATGATTATCAACCATATCAATCATAGAGAAGTGATTTAATTTATTTTTAGACTTTTCATCACCACCAGTAGCGTCATAGTTTAGAGTGAAACCTTTAATTTTAGTCTCCCAGCATACTTTATCTTTTTTATGTTTTTCATAGGAGTAATTTTTAGGTCCTCCTGAAATAAAAGTTCCCTTCATAACACCACCTTCCATCTCATCAGTCCAGTCACCAAGATTATCACCTAATTCTAATTCTTTATGATTAGGATTATCAGGGTCAAAGACATAAACAACACTATCTGTATCGTGATATAAAACTTGGTCGCCTAATAAATCAAGAGCGTAATATAACCTTAACCGAGCGTGTGATGTAGTAAAACTAGCAATAGCAATATTAGTATTAAAATCATCCTCTACATCATCTTCATTCGCTTTATAAGAAATCTCCATACGCTTATCGTCTATCATATGATAAGATTTATTACATAATTTAGTATTAAGCAATATATTATGAAACCTCTTTTTATCTGTAATAATTTCAGTTTTAGGCATATTAGTCCGCTGACCAAACTTACCCCACAAACTATTCAAACATAATTTAGCAATAGCACGAAGACCAGGATTCTCTTTAATATTTTCAATATCTAATAATATACCTTGTTCTTTTTCATATTTTTTCACATAATCTAATTTATCTTTATCAGTTTTAACCCAGTCGGGAAACCCTGACGACTCCTGTTTTATCTTCAAAAAAGTATCAACATACTCTTTAAAAATACCTGTTATTCTTTTCTTGAAGTGTAATACCTTAAAAATCTTAACAACCTTATAACCTTTTTCAATCGCTTTGTTTAATTCAATAGTAGTCCATACGCCTCTTTTGTTTATTAAATCAAAAGTTAATTTTTTACCCTTTTTAGCAAGGACAGGAAAATATAAATCTTTTGGTGGTATTACAAAGCAATCAACAAATCCAAAATATTTAGTAACATCCCCAAAGTTTTCTGTGATTTCTTCGGGGTGTCCCGCAGGGTATTCATCATAATAATTTACAGTAGGGTATAGACTAGTAATATCAGCATATCTACCCTCTTCTTTACCTTTAAAAGTATATTTTAATTTTATGGCGTTTGTTCTACCACCAAAAAAAGATTGTCTAATAAATTGTTGTTGTTCGTAGGGTAATATAGCGACTTTTTCATCTTCCATACAATCTAATCTCTGTAAAACTTGTAATTCAGGGTCTAACAAGCGAGTATCTACATAACCAGGATACAAAAACTTATTTTTATATATCGCCATACATACAGAAGCAATAGTAGTATATTGAAAGGGGTCAATATCACAAATATCTAAATATAATTGTCTAAATATGATACAACTGCGTCTTAAAATATCAACATCACTAATACAATACGCTTTCATCTCTTCATATTGATTCCAAGTATAATTAGTAAGTCGTTTAGCAACCCACCACTTTATAAACTCTTCACGCTTTTGTGTATTCATACCATTATACCCAAAGTATTTCATATCAGGTATTTTACCAATATAATTAAAGTTTTCTGCTGTGTTATGGTAGTGAGGAAAGAAACCCTTTTTTAATTCTGTTAAACCGAAAGTTTTAGGAAACTTCTCTAATTTCATAGTTAAAAAGTTCAAACTATCAACAAATCTCATCTGTAACTCTTGTAATTTCAAAATCATAATTTTAGACCCAGCATATACATTAGAAGGTTTCATACTTGTATTTAAATAAATCCATTCTTGTATCAATTGAAAATCATATCCTCGCCCGTTGTGAGCGATTACAATAAAGGTCTCGTGTTTCTTATCCAGCAACCAATTCATAAAATCATCAATATTAAAAAACTCAATAGGAGTAGGGTCGTGTAAATATTGAGCGATACAATAATTTACAATATGTTTTTTATTTTTAGTGTTTTGTGTCGCTTCAAAATCAAAGAATATAATATTTTGGTTTTCTGCTTTTAGATTACAAGGCATCATATAGCACTTATGACCTTTATTAGCAACTGATTTACAATTACCACACCAAAAATCACCGCACTTATGGGTTTCCATATCAAACTTTTCTTTATCATACATAACTTTACACTTGGGACACTTGAAAACAGATTGACAACAAGAAGGTTTCATATTACCTTTATTTATTCCTCGTGTAATAGGGTGTTGTATTTTATGATTATCAAAACAATTTTGAGTAGGGAAACTTCTCCAACACTCCTCACACTTAAACCATTCTTTAACCTTTGTAAAATCACCAGCAATAAAATCACAATCCTTACTACAACATATACCACACTTGTAATCGCATATATGTTTTTCTTTTGATGTATAAGACTGCTTACACTTATGACACCAATTATTAGAGCAGAAGAAACCCGCCATCTGTTTAGAGTTAATTAAATCAAAGTGTTTTCCCGACTTCAACAAATAGATATTTTTTTCTTTTGGTGTATAACTTTCGTCTTTAACATCAGGATAAACAACATTATTAAAACTTTGAGTATCAATAATAGTTATACAACAATCTAATTTATCCTCAAACGATTTAATCAACTTTAAACTACCCGAGACCTTTGGTATTAATAAATCTTCATATAATTTGTTTGTTAATTCTGTTTGTATGTTTCTACCCATCTTAATCTGTTTTAATTGAGGATGTTCTTCCCAAATCGCTTTTTGTATAGTAATACACCTACCTAAACATAATTTATCAGTATTATTAACAGATATAACAGATTTCTTTAATTTATAAGTATCCTTTGTAAGTATTTTACAATTACTTCTATCACCTTCATAATCTGTTAGTCTTGTAATTTGTATTGTAATAGACGCTGTTGGATAGACCTGTTCAACCTGACCACTTTCTTTATTATATTTCCACTCAAACTCACCATCACTAATATCAATAAAATCAGCAAAATCATAATCAACATCCTCAACAGATACAGGGTCACTACCATAATCATCACCTGTAATATCATCAGTAATATTAACTTGAATTATATCATCAGCACCTAAATCCTCATCTTCAATAACATTCATAACCATATCACCTATGCTATCACTAATATCACTCAAAAGCATATTACTATCCAAAGTTATTTCATACTCTAACTCTTCAAGACCAATATCATAATTATTTTGTCCAACTTGATTAATAGCAACTTGGATAGGAGGTTCAGGAATATCAACAGCACCAGGATAAAAAAAATCAGGAGGTTCTTGAAAGGCAGTAATACCTGCTAAATCAGTCAAGTTTGAGTAATCCTGTGGTCTGTAAGTTTTGGGTGTTCTATTCTTCTTCGGCATATTTTATAATATAAGTATAGAAAATAATTTTGTAAAATAGTAAGTATTAAAAAGTATTTTAGAAGAAATTATTAATCAATATTCATCCCAGGTTTATAATCAGGGTCATCACTTTCACTATCACTAGGTAAATCAATATTTAATATATTATGTTCTTGTTGGGGCAATACGCCTATTTTTGTAATTTTTATTTCAGGCATAAACTTAAACTTAATAGATTTCTTTTTACACCTACCCTTTGGACCAAGTTCGCATATTTGAGAATAGGTTAAACCTAAATCATCACCTGCTTCTCTTAAAGTAGTATATTGATTATTATGTAAAATAATATCACCCTGTTTAATTAAAACATCCCAACATAATTTTTTAGTTTTAGCATTCTTTGTTCTCATACTTTATATTAAAAGATATATAATAATAATAATTATTTAAGTTAAAACTCAACAATAAACTTTCCTTGTTTAGAAGTCATAGCAACACTTTTGGGTTTCTTACCTTTTGATATTCGCTTCTTATCGTTTTTGATAGATTTTTTAGTTACATCCTGTAAGTCACCCCAATTCCATCTCGCCATAATAGCATATAACTCATCAGGAACTTTTGGGAAGTTTTGTCTATACCATTCTTCACCTTCCTCAACTGATTTAACATTCATATAACTTAAACTATCTCTTTTATCTACTTCTATTTCTTTATCAACTTTTTCTTGCTGAACGATATTATAATCAATAGAAGGGTCAGTAGAACTAATATAATCAATTTTATTGTTTTGTTCTTTCATATCTTCTTCAATACCTTTACTACCACATAAATAATTACACCTGCTATCATCAGTAACCATAAGTTTATAAGTATTACTTGTTTCTATTGAAGTAATAGGTTTTATACAATCATCCTCGTCTCTATGAATTAAAAAATCATCAACTTCACCTTCTGTAATAACTTCTTCTAATATTCCAGCAACCATACTTTATAATATACTTAATATTAAAATATCAATTATTTAAGTTTTCCGTTTGTTTTCATATTCCTCAATCAATAAATCCAATAATTGTGTTTCTTCCTGTGTAAAATCGTTTTTCTTCATATCACTTTTAACCTGTTCTACTCTAAAATCACTCCACATCAAACTTAACTTAATTAATCCAGCAGGTAAAAGTAATCCAGTAAATACAATTCCAGTAACAATCCATTCACCCAAAGTCATTCTATAATAACTTAAATATTATATTTTAGATTATTTAATAATTCCTTTTAATTAAAGTATTTGCTTCTTCCAAAGTTTTACCACGCATCATATACGCTCTCATCCTTCTTATATAGTGTTCGGGTAAGTGCTGACTTAATTGTATAAGTGCTACTGTTTGTTCTCCTGATAATCGTTGATATACTCTTTCTTTTTCAGGTCTGTAATCATCATCAACAACTTCATACTTAAACTTATTACCCAAATCATCCTTAATTAATCTTTGATTATCATCATAAATAATATCACTTTTTAAATCCTCATCCAAATCAACAGAAGACATACTTGTATAATAATACAATTATTTTAATTTAAACTTCTTTTTATAATCTTTAACTGATGCTTCGTATGTTGGTTTATTCCACAATACCCAACGAGAAAGACTACCAGCAGTATCAGGCACATTCCAATTCTCGTTTTTCTTATGTCTTGCTAAATATCTTTCTTTTCGTTTAGGGTCTTTATGTTTTGTAAAATCACTCATACCTTTTGCTCCAAAGTGAATAGTTTTAGTTTTACCATCATCAGTAATCAAAGTTGCTTTAAACTTTTTATCTCGTTTTGATACTTCAATCTTTACACTAATATATTTAGACTTCGCCATTGTTTATATAATAATAAGATATATTTTTTATATACAATAAATAGTATTTTAATCCAAAGCAGCAAACGCTTCCTCACTACCAAAAGGGTCATCATCCTCTTCTCGTAAATCTAAATCACTAGGTGGTTTATTACCTATTTCAAATTGAAATTGAGTTTCACCATCAAAAGGTTTGTCTTGTAGTGCTAATAATCCTTGTCCTGTCGCCAATTGTAATTCTCCTAATCTTCGTGGTTCTTCTGTTTCTATAAACTGTTGTAGTTCCTGACCACTTTGTATTTCAGCGGCATCGCTTTTTTGTTTTCTATCTTTTTTACTCGCTTCTATTTGTATATTTGATTGTTCAATAAAAGTAGGTTGTTCGGCATATTGTATTGCTAAACCTACACCCCGTTCAGCAGGAACAAGTCTTGGAGGTGGTAATCTTGGTGCTTCACCTATTAATCTACTACTTTCTCTTTCAGTGTCTCTCTGTTGTTGTAATAAAGTTTTACCTTCCTTGTCAGCAAGTCTAACTAACGCTCCTCTACCTGTTTCTTGAATATTAATAGGACTACGGATTGTTCTTGATAATTGTTGTTCAACAGAAGTTCCTCCTCTAAAAAATCTTCTTTGTGTATCCATATAATCCTTACTACCTGGACTTGTATGATATTCTACCCTATCAAAATCTCTAAAAGAATCAGTTTTTCTTCTACCTTGTATTTGTCTTTCTAATTGTTCTGCTTCTCTTTGTAGTGCTTCACCTTCTTCGGTTCTTCCTGCTTCTTTTCTTGATTCTTTAACTATTGCTAATCTTGCTTTATTTTCTAATAGTTTAACTCTAATATCTTGAACTTCTTTTGCCTCAAAATCCAAATCTTGTTCCTGTAACTTTTGTTCTGTTGTAGCAAGGTTTTCTTGTATTTCTAATTCTGTAAATCCCTCACCTTCTCCTTCTCCTTCTCTCAATTCTTGTTCATAATTCAATAAATAATCTTTCCAAAACTCCGCTCTTTGTGTATCTGCTGTTGATTGTGCTTCTTTGAATATTGATAGAACCTTTGCGTAGTGTAGTTGTTTTTTACCCTGCGTAGGTTTATCTCCTAATTCTTTCAGTAATTCCTTTCTTTTTGATTCAAGAGATTCAAGACTCTTTTTACCAGCACCTCCTAATGCTATTTTCTTTTCTCCTTTTTCTGTATAAGTTCGTATGGTGTCAAGTGATGCTAATTCTAAATCTATTTCACTAGGTTCTTTTTCAGGGTCAGGTAAATCAAAAGATTCTGCTTCACCTTTTATTAAACTTATTAATTTACTACCAGGAGGATTAAAAGTTTCTAAACCTAACAACTGACCTTCACCAGCAGCACCACCGTATAATTCACCTCCACCTGTTATACTTAAATCTCGTTGAGATATTAGAAAAGCATCATCCCTAAATATATCAGTATCAGTTCTACCCTTTGCTTTTTCTTTTTTATATAATAATTTTAATTGTTCTATTTCAGTATCTGTTTTACCTGATTGTTTTTTTCTTTGTCCTTCTAATTGAGTAGAACTTTCTAAACCTTGGAAACCTCCTACGATAGACTCTAACAAATCAAATTGGTCTTCATAACCACCTTGATTAAAAGCACTACCCGTATCTTCTTTCTTTTTATCAAACGCTGCTGCTGCTTGTGCTTGTAATACTGCCAGTTTCTCTTGTTTCAATTGTTCAGGAGTCTTTTGTGATTGCTTCTTTTTTAGTTCTTGTAATTTCGTTAATTTTTTTGTAGGTAAAGGTGGTTTAAAAGCAGAAACTGTTTTACCTGTTTCTTGTGGTGTAGGTGGAGCAGAAGGAGGACCTGCTTGTGGGTCTATTTGAGCAAGTGAAGATTTTCTACCTACTTGTGCTGCTTCAATCTTTGCTTGTTCTTGTTCTGCTTCTCGTGTTCTTTGTTCAACAAGTGTTTTTTCTGCTTGTTTTTGTATTTCTGTTTCTTGTAACAATTTCAATCTTCTAGAATTATCCTCACCGACTTTAATTATTTCCTTTCCAAACTTTTTATCAGTAGATTCCTTTTTAGATTTAGATAATTGTTTATTACCAGCGACCGCTTTACCAGCAAATAAATCACTATCAATTAAACTTTCAAGCATAATACCTTTAAACTCATCAGTTGCTCTTCTATACATATCAAAGTTTTCTTCTAATTTAACCAAAGCATACTTAAATCTAGGTTTCTTTTTATCTTTAAACTCATCAGGTATATCGTCTAGTGAAGCGAGTGTCTCTTCTAAAATATCACTTGGTGATTCTATTGATTCTTTTGCTTCGGGTAAATCAATTTCAACACTTTCACCAATACTAGGTGGAGCAGCAGGAACAGCAGGAGCATCGGGTTCGGGACTAGGTGGTTTATCAGGTTTAGGTTCTGCTGCTGCTTTAATTTCTAAATCACCACCACCACTACTGGTAGAAGAAGCAGTTTCTTCTAGATATTTTCCACGAAGATTTTCAGGTAATACACCAGCATCATCAAGTAACTTTTCTGCTTCTCTATATACTTCTTCGGCATCTTTATCACGAATAAAACTATCACCATCTGCTTTTGCTTGTTCTCTTCTTCTTATTCTTTCTTCTGTCGCAACCATATCACTTCTAGCATCTTTATACTTCTTTAATTCTTGCCTACTTGCGTCAGGAAATCGTGCTTCAAGTGCTTCGCTAAACTCTTTAATTGGTCTATCTCTTTCTTCTCTTTCCCTTGCTAATCGGTCTTCTTCTTCTTGTGCTGGTTCTATTTCTACACTTGGTGGTGGTTCTATTTCTACACTACCTTCTTCGTCACTACCTACTTCTAATCCTTTAATAATTTCTGCCTGTATGTCAGCACTAAACTTTTGTTCTACTGGTGTTTTACCTGATATTGTTTTAATATTAACTGCTTTAAAAGATTGTGCTGTCGTTTCCAAACTTAATCTTTTTGCTTCTGCTGTTTCTCTTTCATCCTCTTCTATTTGTCGTTGTAGTTCGTCTTCTTTTGCTTTAAAATCTGCTCTTGCTTGTTCTGCTTCTGCTTCTGCTATTTCTTCATCAATATCTATTCTTTGTGGTCCTGTATCTTGTGCTGGTTCAGGTGCTGCTTCTATTTCTTCACTACCTACTTCACTTGTGCCGTCACCTATTAATTCACTTGCTGCTTTACTTGAAGTTTCTAAATCAGGGAAGTCTTCTTCGTCACTAGAAGTTATTTCTTCAATAGTAGGTCCTCCATCGTTTAAATCCTGCTCTTGTTGTTTTGCTTCTGCTATGTAACTTGCTATACCTATTTCAGGGGTAAAGGGTTCGTCCTTCCTTAATATAACCGAACCTGGTTTTAATTCAACACTACCTCTTCTAACTTGTCTTATACCTGTTAATTTTTGTGTAGTAGGGTCTGCTCCTTGTAATTCTTCTTGTTCTTGTGTTAATCTAGCAGTTTCAAGTAATAATTTTTGTTCTTCTAATTTTCTTGACCTTGCTGGATTGGTGGATGATAGTTTATTATATTTTTCTCTTTTTCGTTTATCTTCTTCACTTAATCTATTTTCTGCCGAAACAGATAATTTATCGTGTTCCACAAATCTTAATTGTCCATCAGGTGTTAAAAGAGAAATACCTTTAACACCAATACCAGCAACAGTTTCCCCTGGTTGAAACTGTAAAGATTTACCTGGTAATAATTTTTTGTTAAGGGCAACACCAAACTTATCTAAACTATCAATTTCATCAATCTTCAATTGAAGTCCTTGTTTTTCAATTACATCCTCTTCTAAAAAATTATCATCATCCAAACCAAAACCTGCTGGTATATATTCAAGGGTTGCTTCTTCTCCTTCTTTTGCTTTCTGTGCTGATTTCCAAGCATTACCAAAATCAGCAAAGGTTCTCGCCCAATCTCTTTGTAATTCTTTTTTTGCTGAACCTTGTGTAGCAGAAATCTCATCCTCTAATCTTTTCAAAGTAGAATTAGTTGTAAAATCAATAATCTCACCTGTTTTTTTATTAATTATTTTACCTCTACCTTGACCTATTTTTGTTCCAGCGTGTCTGTATTCGTCACCTTCGCCGAGTCTAAATTGTGATGTTTCTTTTACTTTTGGTTCATTAAGGTTTCCGTCATCATATTTATTTTTAATAGTGTCTAATTTTTTTAACTTTTGTGTTTGTCTTGTAAAATCTTCTAACCCTTCAAACTCACTAAATACTTGCTCCAATTGTTGTTTAAACAAATCATCAAACTCACTATCACCAATACCATCAGTAAAACCTGTAATTTTTTCTCTTGCTTTTTGTAAAAATCCGTCTCTTGTTGTTGCTTGACCCCTACCACCTGCTTTTTTAGGTGGTTTTGGTAGTGGTTTTGGTTTTGGTGTTTGTTCTAATTCAACACTTGTATCTACTGCTGGTGGTTCAGGTGCTTTTGGTGCTGCTGGTTGTGATACTACATCCAGGAATGACATAGAGGCAAACTTTCCACCAGGAGCAAAAGAACCAGCAGTTTTACTTGCTTTTTCTTGTGATATTTTCAGTTGTTCTG
>TARA_R110000737_G_scaffold339843_1_pt1 | contig 9948 bp, 10 predicted proteins | sample TARA_R110000737 | Tara Oceans TARA_R110000737 (sample SAMEA4398027) | marine metagenome | biome: Polar Biome; feature: [SRF] surface water layer (ENVO:00010504); material: water (ENVO:00002006), including particulate matter (ENVO:01000060) such as... | depth 5 m
CCCTGCCGATGAAAACCATGCCTGATAACGGCTCGCCAACCATGGAAAAACTCATTCCAATGACCCAGCCCACCGTTGACGGTTAGGGACAAATATCTGGCGTTCGCATTCTCGCGCCAAAGAACCGAAACAAACTTGGCATCCACACCTCATGCCATTTGAGATAGAACAAAGACCACCACCGCCAATCGCATTAGAGTGCTTCTCATAACCACGCGGTCACCTTGATTTAAGGCGACCTTACTCGGAATAGGAGACTGGCAGATGTATCGGGATATCCTTGTTCACGTTGATAATTCAGCCCCTTGTGCGGAACGACTTTCGGTCGCACTGAAAGTTGCCAAGGCGCACAAAGCGCATCTGACGGGGCTGTTTCTTCTGCCCTATGCTGAAATTCCGCGTTTCATGGAAGTTCAGATTTCTCAGGAAATCATCAATCAGCAACGCGCTGCCATGGCCGAATCCGGCAAAGCCGCCGAGCAAGAATTTATCAAAGCCTGCGAAGCCGCCGGTGTTGCCTATAGCTGGCAGCAAACGCCATGTTCGGCTGCTGAAATTGCCGACACTGTCGCAATGTATGCCCGCCACCACGATCTGACCGTTCTGGGCCAATATGACCCCGACAGCCCCGATCCCGCATCGACCTCGGAAATGCCCGACAAAACCATCCTGACGGCGGGCACCCCGGTTCTGGTCGTGCCCTATGCCGGGCGTTTCGAAACCGTTGGCGATCGTGTCATGGTCGCGTGGAAACCTTACCGCGAAGCTGTGCGGGCGATGAATGACGGCATGGCCTTCCTTGAAAATGCCAAATCCGCCTTGGTCCTGTGTGCTGATCCGAACAAGGGCGCGCGCGATAGTATCCCGGTGCCCGGTGTTGATATTGGTGCACGTCTTGAACGCCATGGCATCAATGTCCGCAAGGAAAACATGAATGCAACGGGCATCAGCGTTGGCGACCTGCTTCTGTCGCGGGCTGCAGATGAAAGCATTGATCTGATCATCTGCGGCGCCTATGGCCGCCCGCGCCTGCGCGAATTGATGATGGGTGGTGTAACGCAACACCTTCTGCGTCACATGACCGTCCCGGTTCTGATGTCGCACTAGGCTTTGGGCAGCACCTTTACAAAGGCTGTGCCATAACCGCATACATAACAAACCGGTCGGAAATTTTCCGGCCGGTTTTATTTTTGCCATCCGGCAACAGGACTTACGCCCCAAAGCACGCCAACAAATGATTTCCAAGCCACAAATAGCTGACTAAAGTGCTTGAAATCATCAGGATCACACCTGCACGAAACAGAGGTTCGCCATGCCCATAAACGCCACCACCACCACCGCCCCGAACGCCAAAGGCAATTCTGCTGCCAGCCGCGATATCGCAAGCTACCTGCATCCCTATACCAATTTCGCGGCCCACGAAAAGAACGGCCCGCATATCATCACCAAGGGTCACGGCATCTATGTGACTGATGACAACGGCAAAAGCTTTATCGAAGGCATGGCCGGACTTTGGTGTGCGTCGCTTGGCTTTAACGAGAAACGCCTGGTTGCGGCCGCGACAAAACAGCTTGAAACCCTGCCCTATTACCATACCTTTGCCTCGCGCAGCACCAATCCGGCGATTGATCTGGCGGAAAAGCTGCTGGAACTCGTACCGGTACCGATGTCCAAGGTCTTCTTTGCCAATAGCGGCTCCGAAGCGACCGATTCTGCGGTCAAGATGGTCTGGTATTATCACAATGCGATTGGCCTGCCCGAAAAGAAGAAAATCATCTCGCGCAAAAAGGGCTATCACGGGGTGACCGTTGCGGCGGCTTCGATGACCGGTCTTCCAGGCAACCACAAAATGTTCGACCTGCCGATTGACCGTATTCTTCACACCGAAACGCCGCATTATTGGCGCGAAGCCCAACCCGGCGAAGAAGAAGAGGATTTCGCCACCCGTCTGGCCGAACAGCTCGAAGACCTGATCCAGGCCGAAGGCCCCGAAACCATCGGGGCGTTTATCGCCGAGCCGATCATGGGTGCTGGTGGTGTCATTGTTCCGCCGCGCACCTATTTCGAAAAAATTCAGGCCGTTTTGGATCGCTACGATATCCTGTTTATTGCCGATGAAGTCATTTGTGGCTTTGGCCGTACCGGACGGATGTTTGCCACCGAAACCTTCCGCCTCAAACCCGATATGATCACCGTCGCCAAACAGCTGTCATCGGCCTATCAGCCGATTTCGGCCCTGTTCATCAATGAAAAAATCTATCAGGCGGCCAAAAAAGCATCCGATGAAATCGGCACCTTTGGCCATGGCTTTACTTATTCCGGGCATCCGGTGGCGGCCGCTGTGGCACTTGAAACCCTGCGTATTTACGAAGAAGACGGCATCATCGAACATGTTCGCAATGTCATGTCGCCGTTCCAAAAACGCCTGAAAGACCTCAATAAATTCGACCATGTCGGCGAAACGCGCGGTCGCGGCCTTTTAGGTGCATTTGAACTTGTCGATGACAAATGCCTGAAAACCGCAATCGCGCCTGCGGGTTCGGCCGGCAAGGCCGTTTCTGAGAAATGCATGGAACACGGTGTGATCCTGCGCGCCCTTGGCGACACGGTCGCCTTCTGCCCGCCGCTGATCATTACCGAAGAACAGGTCCATGACATGTTCGACAAAGTCGAAGCCGCCCTTGGCGAATGGCATTCAAGCCTCGGCTGATCAATCTATCGGCATCGGCAACAGCGTTTCATCTGGTTTCAACCACCAGATGAAACGCTGCTCAACCTTTGATTTAAATCCCTGAAAACAAATACTTGGCTCAAAAAACCCGCTATATTTTGAAAAATATAGCGGGTTGCTTAGCACCCGAAACAGGCAGATTGATCCGGTCGATAGTTTAAATCACATGTTTAAATCGATTTAATTATGTGCTGGAAACCCCTTCAAAACCTTGCAAAATGTCGCCAATCGCGCCAAATTGAAACCGAACCTTAAACGCGAAACAATACAAGCTCGCGAATAAGACCGAGATCGACACACAACAATATGGAACGCCTTCTTTGTCATCGTGGTTCGCGAAGAAGTTTAAAGTGAAACTGGAATCGCTTTAATTTTTTTGACAAGGGTCAATGCCAAACCGGGCGCCATGCCCGATAAGGATACGATCAAGACCCGGTCGAACGGGACCATGCTGATCCGGATATAACGTCATATCGGGATAAGACCAGAGCTTCGCATCAGGGATCCCGATCCCGCACGAAGAGACAGGCGAAAGACACAAAACATGAATTATAACACCTTCTTCAAAGACGCGTTGTCCGGCCTTAAGGCCGAAGGCCGTTATCGCGTGTTCGCCAATCTTGAACGTATCGTCGGCGAGTTTCCCAAGGCCCTTTATCATCCGGGCAATGGCGAAGCCGCGCGTAAGATTACTGTCTGGTGTTCAAACGACTATCTCGGCATGGGTCAGCACCCCAAGGTTCTTGAAGCCATGCAAAACGCCATCACGGGTCAGGGTGGCGGTGCCGGTGGCACACGCAATATTTCCGGCTCCAACCACCTGCATGTCGCGCTCGAGAATGAACTCGCCGATCTGCATGGCAAGGAAGCCGCCCTTTTGATGACATCGGGCTATGTCGCCAACTGGACGACATTATCGACTCTTGGGTCGAAACTGCCTGATTGCGTTATCATTTCCGATGAATTCAACCACAATTCCATGATCGAAGGCATGCGCCATTCCAAGGCGGAACGCCGCATCTGGAAACATAACGACGTCGAAGACCTTGAACGCGTCCTGCGTGATCTTGGCCCGGAACGCGCCAAGATCGTTGCGTTTGAATCAGTTTATTCGATGGATGGCGATATCGCCCCGATTGCCGAGATTCTTGACCTTTGCGAAAAATACAACGCGATTTCCTATCTCGACGAAGTCCATGCGGTTGGCATGTACGGTCCGCGTGGCGGTGGTGTTGCCGAACGCGACGGCGTAATGGATCGTGTTGACATCGTTCAGGGCACCTTGGCCAAGGCATTTGGCGTAATTGGCGGCTATGTCGCGGCCAAACATGAAATCGTCGATTTCGTCCGCAGTTTTGGCAACGGCTTTATCTTTACCAGTTCCCACCCGCCCAGCATTGCGGCCGGTGCGCTGGCATCGGTCCGCCACCTTAAAGACAGCAACGCCGAACGCGAGTCCCAAAAAGAACGCGCTGAAACGCTGCGCGAACGCATGCGTGATGCAGGCCTTCCGGTTATGGATGCGCCCAGTCACATCGTGCCCTTGATGGTTGGCGATGCCAGCATGTGCAAAGAAGCAAGCGACCGCCTGCTGTTTGATCACGACATCTATGTTCAGCCGATCAATTATCCAACCGTGCCGCGCGGTACCGAACGCCTGCGCTTTACGCCCGGCCCATTGCATAATGATGAACTGGTCGATCACCTGATCGACTCGCTTCTTGCCGTCTGGGGCCAGCTCGGCATTTCCAAGGCGGCCTAAGCTCCCTCATTTGGATGCGGTTCCGATTTTAAAACCGTCCAAGACCCAAAATACATGTCCAAAAACGTAAAACCGGCGCATTCCATGCGCCGGTTTTACATTCCCGACAATATGCACATTCAACTTTGTGGTCAGTGTGCTAAACTGACATTGCTATGTTGAACCATCGATTGAACGTTCGTTTTGTGATCAATGCGGGTTCCCTGCTCGCAGGAACTTCACCCCGAGTGGGGTGAGGAACGTATTCCTGTACCTGCACTCGGGGTTTTGAAGTCAAACCTTCAATGACCTTTGATGGACATCCTGCGGGATCGTCCGACAGGCAGGATCACAATGACAACGTTGAAAAACCATGCTTCGGGTGGCATCCCCCCGAACAGGAACAATCGCACCTCGCCGCTTGACCTTCGTATGCGCCATATCCACCGACCGCGCCAATTCAAGCGGTTGGAAGCTCTGCGCCCGATGACAAGCTGGCTGTGTTCACAGGATTTTACCCGGCTTGAGAAAATGCGCCATGAATCCCCCCCGCTTGACCTTTTGCTGGGGCGGCTTCTTTGCACAAAACTGGCTGATGCACGTCTGCTCGATAGCGCCGGTGCTCCCCATCCTTACGCAGCCTTTGGGGACAATATTTCCTATTCCCTGAATGATCAGCCGCCACAAACTGCGTTACTTGGCATTCCCGAAACCCAATATGGCGATCTCTCAAATGATCAAGACAATCATCATGCCAACACCAATACCGGCTCAGGCAATCAGGCATACCTTGACCTGCGCAGTTTTATTGGTCTGACCGTCATCGGGCTAAAACCGGGCCAACGCACCCGACTGCTTTCGGCCGATGGCACTGTCGGCACCCTGACCCTTCACAGTATCAACCGCGCCCAATTCCCGACAATCCGCGCTGTCTGCGACCTTCATCGTCCAGATGGCTCAAATCTTATCCAAAAGGACCTTTCATGATGCAAACCAGCACCACAACATTCCACGAAACCCAATCGCATGATCCGGCCGTTTTTATTGACCGGGCCATCGCCGAACAGCTTGAAAACCTCGCACGGGCCAATCTTGTCCGAAATCCGATTGTTGCCAACAGGTTGCTTGACGAAATCGACAGGGCGCTCATCGTCTGTCGGTCAGAACTGCCCCCCGATACCATAACCATCGGATCCGAAGTCACATTCCGCGACAACGCCACAGGGAACATGCAAACCGTGGCCCTTGTCATGCCGGCCGAAGCCGACATATCCGCCCGTCGCATTTCGATCATGACACCCGTCGGTGCCGCATTGATCGGAATTGCCAAGGGGGAAACCATCTGGTGGCAAACGCCCGATCATGAAGTTCGTGAATTGACGATCCACGATGTAGTCACCCCATAATTCTGCAGGGCCCCCGATGATCCCGCGGGATCATCGGTCAGATAGTGACCGTATAACCCGGTGATGCCAATGACAGTTTGTTTGCGCAATCGGATTTGTGATCTATATTTACCGGTGCCGGGATTTCTCCGGCACCGAACACTTGCAATTAATAACTGTTCGCGTTAACCTCGGTGTCTGCAACATGACAGGGACCGTTTATGTATTCGGATAGAACCTTGCTGCCCAAAGAATGTCTGCGCCTGTGCGCACTTGGAACCCTTGCCCTTTCCGACCAACCGATCAGCTATGCTGATCTGGCCAATTCAGTGCGCCATTTCACCGCCCATATCATGGGTCCGTCGCTTGATATGATGGGCAGTTCCCTGCAACTTCTGAAGCTTGAAGGGCTTGTCCGCGAAAACACCGAAAGCGGCACATTTTCCGATGCCCAGTTGTCTTTGACCAAGGCCGGGCATGACAAGTTTTTGGAACTGATGCAGGGCACATTGCGCGATACCTCCGGCGAGCTATCGCGCCTTGTCATGGCACTTAAAATGCGGTTCCTGCATTTGCTTGACGAAGAAACACGCTGCGACCAGATCGAAATCCTGCACGATGTTTGCGAACTCGAACTGGACCGCGTTCTTGCCCTGCGTGAAGAGCATTCAAACGAAGCCGCCCCATTTACCGGATGGCTTGATATGGAAGCCCGTCGGCTGGAGCAAAAGCGCGATTGGCTTAAAAGCCTGTTGGCCTAAGAAATTTTCCCGTTATAGTCGTGCGATGACCATCTGCAAGTAGCAGATGCCTTGTCACAGGATGGGACGGGACAAATATGCTTATTCGCGAAGAAAACGCGTCAGACATCCCGGCAATCCACGCATTGCTGGCCAGTGCTTTTGAAACAGCACCCCATAGCCAGCAAACTGAACATCTGATTGTTAATGCCCTGCGTGACACGGGCGCGCTTAGCCTGTCTCTTGTCGCGATTGAAGACAACGAACTTGTCGGCTGTGTTGCTTTTTCTCCGGTCCGGATTAATGGCCAGCAAACCGATTGGTTTGGCCTTGGCCCGGTGGCCGTTACCCCGGACAGACAAGGGTTGGGTATCGGATCGGAACTGATCCAGGCCGGTATCGCACGGCTGCGTGTCAATGATGCCGCCGGATGTGTCGTCTTGGGCGAACCCGATTATTACAGCCGGTTCGGCTTTGCGCCCCTGCCCGATCTGAAGCTGGATGGCGTTTCGCCAAAATATTTCATGGCCCGCCCGCTGATCGACGACATCCCGGTTGGAAATGTCGATTACGATCCTGCCTATTCCATTACCAACCGAACCTGAAAACAGCCGGAAAATCCCGGCTGTTTTTTCGATTGATCGCCCCCGTCATGCAATGCGCATCAATAAAGATGCTGCCCGCCGGTGACAAAAATTTCCGTGCCGGTGACATAGCTGCTGTCCTCTCCGACCAGATAAAGTACTGCGGCGGCGACGTCCTCGGGGGTTCCCATGCGATTCATCGGGATACGCGGTACCAATGCCTCGTATTCCGGCGAAATCATTGCTGTTTTGATTTCACCGGGCGCAACCGCATTGACGCGTACGCCAAGTTCGGCAAATTCCACCGCCATTTCACGCGTCAGGCCCGATAATGCAGCCTTTGACGTTGAATAGGCCGACCCGGCAAAGGGATGCACATAATGCCCCGCGATCGAGGTAATGTTGCAAATCGCCCCCTTGCCACGATGAAGCGCAGACGCAAATCCCCGCGACAACGTCAGGGGGGTAAAGAAGTTCAACTCGAACACATCGCGCCAGGCGGCAATATCACCGTTAAGGCAGCCCAAGCGTTCCTTATACGGGGTCTTGGGCGATACCCCGGCATTATTGACCAACGCATGCAACGGATCATCCCCCAGAACGTCATTGGCCTGTTTAATGAACCTGTCGACATCTTCGGGTTTTGAAAGATCGGCCGCAATATGAATGCCCTGTGCCGGGTCACGCGGGCAACTGGGTGGCGGGGCTTCACGTGAACAACAAATCACCCGCCAACCGCGCGCGGCAAAATAACCGACCGTCACATGGCCGATCCCGCGACTTGCGCCGGTCAGAACAATCGTTTTTGGGGCAGTGGCATTCATTTGGTGGCTCTTTCAAATCCCGCGCCACAGGGCGCGTTTGTCCGCATTTCATATTCTTATAGCATCGCATCCCGATGCAATGAAGGATCAGTCCCCATCGATGCAATGCCCCGCCAAGGATCTGCCCCTATATAGGACGCAGGTTTTACTATAACCAGTCAAACAGCTATGATCCTTATCAATTCCACACGCCCCAAGTCACAACAAGCAATCCACCGTAAGCCATTCAATGTGCAGCCGATACGACCTTAACAGCGATATTTATTCCCTGCAGGCACGCTTTGCACTTGATCTGTGCAATATCCTGCGCCCATTCCACCGCATGTCTGAACCCGGTGTCGATGATGACAGACGGAATGAGCCAGAAAGAAGCCGAGAAAACAGGGCTGAGAATAAAACTGACAAGGATAATGGCAATAAGGTTGGGCCAGACCTTGATGCGGCATTTGAAAGCCTGTCGGGTACTCGTCGCCCCACAGACCCGGTTATCGTGATACTTGCGGGCAATACGGCTGGCATCCGCAATTGGGGACTAACGATTTCAACCTTAAACACACCGTTGATCAATGCAAGGGCCGAAACCCTTGATCAAAAACCGACATTTCGCCCACTTCTTGAACGGCGCTGCCTTGTTCCGGCGACGGGCTGGTACGAATGGCGCAAGGATGGCAGGGGGAAACACAAAACCGCAATCACCCTGCCCGGCCATCAGCCGTTTTTGTTTGCCGGATTGGAAAACGGATCCGAGGTCACAATCATCACCTGCCGACCGGCCAATGCGATTGCGCATATCCATGATCGGATGCCCGCCGTGATCGGGCCAAACCACATTGCTGGTTGGCTTAATCGCAACAATGGTTTTGCCGATGTACGGCACATGCTGGGCCCGGTGCCCGATCATGTTCTGAATTGGCATGAAGATGCTCCCGGTATAGCCCAACCGGCAAAGCATGATGATGGCCAGATCGATCTTTTATGATCGATGGCAACAGCGTTTATGGCGCTGATCAGGCCTTATTCAACATCCATGTCATTGGTAATACAGGCCGCAGCACAGGGTGCTGCGCTGCAACCGCTAACAGTGCCATTGGCGATATCCGATAAACCGGCAACCACCGCACCAAGATCAGGCAAACCAATATTCTGGCGAGTTAATTCCTGGGCCAGATCCTCGGACATAGAGGCGAAATCAATGACATCGCGAAGTGATAACATGGGCTTTCCCCTGCCAGACGTTGTCTTCCACTATGCGAAACACCTCGTTAATCGGGGTTCCGTCTTTGTAAGATTTCGGTCACGGTGGCGGGTTTTCTTCGCATACGCAACAAAAAAGGCGCAGAAGACTGCGCCTTTTTTTGCTACATACAAATGGGTAGACCAAAAATCATCCGGATTTCAGGCTGTTACCCACCCAAAAGGTTAATGCATTATCCATAACGGTAAGTCGCATTTTGCCAGCATATCCTGCGTCACACCACCAAGGATCATTTCTTTGAACCGTGAATGGCTGTAGGCGCCCAGAACGATGCAATCGGCACCAACCTTATCTGCTTCGGATATCAACGCACTAGCAACATTTGACTGATCGGGAAGTTCAGATACCTTGGCCTCGACTCCGTGCCACAGGAATTGTTCGGCCAATGCCTTGGCGCAAGCCCGGCCATGCGGAACATCACCGACACTGATAATCGTGACTTCCTTTGCCGTCCGCAAAAGCGGCATCGCCGATGTTACGGCACGTGCGGATTCAACACCGCCATTCCACGCGATGACGACTTTTTCGCCAATGGTTTCCGGCGTTTTTTCCGGCGCGACCATCAACGGACGGCCCGTTTCCATCAAAGCAGCATCAAAGGTCAGCGATGCCGCAGCTTCACGCGGGTCACGCCCGATCACCACCAAATCGAACAACCGGCCCCGTCGGGCAACTGTTTCATCTTCGC
>TARA_R110000737_G_scaffold292769_1_pt1 | contig 9942 bp, 10 predicted proteins | sample TARA_R110000737 | Tara Oceans TARA_R110000737 (sample SAMEA4398027) | marine metagenome | biome: Polar Biome; feature: [SRF] surface water layer (ENVO:00010504); material: water (ENVO:00002006), including particulate matter (ENVO:01000060) such as... | depth 5 m
TTTTTTTACCCTTGTTAAATGTGCTTTGGTGTATTTAGATTTACCCATCGAACGTTTTTTACAGGCTATCATTGTTGAGTATTTGTTTATATGCATTGGTTTTGCCATTGTTTATTATCATAAAAACGGCAGATTTTCTGTTTTTAATATTGATTATTCTTACGGCTTTTCTTTACTAAAAAAATCAGTTTGGTTGATATTGTCGGGTGTCGCTTCGGTTATCTATTTAAAGATTGACCAAGTTATGTTGGCTGAGATGGTATCAACAACTGAAACCGGCATCTACGCTGTCGCTAGTCGGTTATCTGAGGTGTGGTATTTTTTTGCCACTATCTTAGTTACTTCTTATTTCCCTAGCTTGCTTAAACTCAAACAAAACAATGGCGCTGGCTACCAAGCTAAGTTACAAAAACTTAATGATGCACTATTTATTTGTGCCTTGTTGATTGCTATTTTTATGTATTTCTTTGGTGAGTTATTAATCGTCACTCTTTTTGGTCATCAATATGCTGCGGCAGGTATCATCCTCGTTATTCATATTTGGGCCAGTATATTTGTCTACATGCGAGCGTTGTTGAGTAAATGGCTTATTGCTGAAAACTTGTTTAGTTTTTCATTATTAACCCAGGGGATTGGGGCAATAGTCAATATTGTTTTAAATATTTACTTTATTCCACTTTGGGGCGGTATCGGTGCAGCAGCGGCGACCGTTATTTCATATGCGTGTGCCGGCTATTTGTCGTTATTTTTACTACCAGCTACTCGTCCAATGGCATATATCATGACTAAATCGATTTTTTTACCTTTAAGAGTTTTTCTTAATAGGGTAAAATTTGCCAGTTAATTTCCCCGTCATTTGTGAACCATGAAGTCATTCTTAAAAAAACTAATCAGCCGAACACTCATTGATAAGGTTCGACATTATTTGAGTCAATTTGATCGACTTATTATACCTTTTTTTGCTTGTCATCCCATTTTAAGTTCTTTGTACTATAGCTTTTTTAGCCGTCAGTTCGCTCGCGAACACCAAGCGGTATTAAAGGGGCGTATTGCCTATAATCAGTCATTGTTAAATATCGAAAATAGCAGCGTACTCTTGCGCAGAAATACGCATCGCCTAGAAAAGGGACTTATCATGCGACCGCGCCGTGATATGTTTGCCAGTGCTTACATTGGTGAAACCGTTGCCTGTTATGTGAAGTGTGTAAATGCTGCTACCTTATGTGACTCAGAATTAAAATGGGCGTCAGATGTTTTAACGGCGTATTTTTCCGCCGTAATAGATTCACCAAATATTATGGTGTTACGCAATGAATTCCAAGCAAGCCAAATAAAATTCAGTGATGAAAACAGCCAAGAGAATGCCCTTACCGATGAAAAGTTTATTCCTTATCAGCAAAGTAGTCGAAATTTTACAGCTATTACGGCTGAGCAGTTAAAAGGTTTATTTATCCAACGTCGGTCAGTTCGTTGGTATAAACAAAATCCTGTCGAGATTGCCTTAATCAAGCAAGCCGTTTCGTTGGCAGCACTTGCGCCTAGTGCTTGTAACAGACAACCCTTTGAGTTTTATTATTTAGCCGGTAAAGATGCGGTTAATGTTGCAAAGTTAGCTATGGGGACTGCAGGTTTTGCCGAAAACATTCCGGCCTTATTTGTTGTGGTTGGCGATCTAGGTGCGTACCCAGCAGAGCGAGATAAGCACGTTATTTACATCGACGCGTCGCTTGCCGCCATGCAGCTAATGCTAGCACTAGAAACCTTAGGTTTAAGTTCATGCCCAATCAATTGGCCTGATGTAGAATTTAGAGAAGTTATTATGGCTAAAAAGCTAAAGCTAGGATTACATCAACGTCCCATCATGTTGATGTCTGTTGGTTATGCCGACAATGAAGGTATGATCCCTTACTCTCAAAAGAAAAATGTTAAGCAGTTATTAAAAGAAGTGAAATTATGATTATCGAAATTAAAGGCGTTCAGTTCGTTAATAAAGGTGCTGAACTTATGTTGTATGCAGTATTGCAGCGTATCAGGCTTTATTGGCCAGAGGCGAAAATCGCCTTGGCGCCTAATGTAAACTCTTCTTATGAAAATCGTGCAAAGCTAGGTGCATTACAGAAAATCTCTTTGAGCAAGTACCCATTTGATTTCAATTTTATCGCTTATATTTTGCCGAAGCGTATCCGCGACTACCTTAAAAGCTGGGGTATAGTCACTGAAGCTGATATTGATGTAGTGTTGGATGCTTCAGGTTTTGCCTATGGCGACCAATGGAATCCTGTGTTGTTAAAAAATGCCTTAAAAGAAGCTAAAAGAGCCGCTAAACATAAGCGAAAGTACATCTTTTTACCCCAAGCCTTTGGGCCATTCACTAATCCTAAACACGCTAAATTGATTCAGGAAATGATGCATTATCCAAGCTTAGTGTGCGCAAGGGAACAGCAATCGTTTCAGCATATTAGCGCTTTGAGCCCGAATGGCGACAATGTTAAAGTTTACCCTGACTTTACTAATGCTTTAATTGCTCAAACACCTGATAACATTGATGCATACCAGCAAGGAGCTTGCTTAATTCCGAATTACAATATGCTCAGTGCTAAGAATCCTAATAAGGGCTGGATAAAAAGCTATATTGATTTGTTTGTCTACGCGGCAGAGCAATGTCTTAAAGCGGGTGTAAAACCCTATCTGCTGAATCATGAAGGGGCACAAGATTTAGCGATTTGCCAACAAATTAATCAATGTTTATCACAGCCGCTTGAAATTGTAGTTGAACCTCACCCTGAAAAAGTAAAAGGCTACATAAAGCATGCACAGCTAATTGTCTGTTCACGCTTTCATGGTTGTGTAAGTGCATTGTCACAAGCTATTCCTTGTATTGGCACAAGTTGGAGTCATAAATATGAAGAGTTATTTAGTGAATATGGCGCGGGTAATTTTTTAGTGCACGATCAATGGCAGCATGAGGAAGTTGAAACGCTGATCGCTGCTGCGTTAAATAGGACGCCTGAACTGATGGCCAATTTAACGCTAAAAAGTGAGCACTACAAAGCGCTGACAGAGCAAATGTGGACTGAGGTCGTTAAAACAGTCAATGGGGTAAAGTAATCGCAGCTACGCGTTTTACTCATGGTATATTCTTAATAACAAGCAATAACTAACTTGATGTAGCCTAGGTTGGTTATCGAGTGCGATATAAAGTGGTGAAAATGAAAAACAATGACTTAACATTAAAAGAAGTTTCATTAAAAGAAATCTGGCAAGTACTGATGGTAAATAAGCTCATTATTACCTCGATCGTCGCATTGTTTGCCATCGCGTCGGTGGTAATTGCCATTAATTTACCCAATATGTATCGCTCGGAAATAAAGCTACTTCCTTCTGGGGATTCTACTTCAAGTTTATCATCATTAGCGGGAAGTTTAGGCGGATTAGCGAGTCTTGCTGGGGTAAACTTATCAGGTGGCAAACAAGGTAACACGCTATTAGCAATAGAGATGTTAACATCGCGAAGTTTTCTGGAAAAATTCGTCGTTAAACATGATCTGCTGGTTGATTTGATTGCAGCAGAAGGTATCGATAAAAAAGGTAAGCTAACATATAACGAAAAACTTTATGATTTTGGTACTAAAACATGGATTAGAGATGTTCATTACCCTAAGCCAGTTATACCTTCGGCAGAAGATATTCATTTAAGGTTTAGTGAAATATTAGTCATTGAAAGTAACGCAAAAACAGGTTTAGTCAAGTTGAGTTTGACATTTTTTCAGCCTTTTATCGCGCAACAATGGCTGACCCTGTTAACGCAAGATATTAACGCTTTTATCAAGAATAAAGATATTATTGAAACAACAAAAAATATTGATTTTCTTCGAGAAGCGCTGGCAAAAACAGAAAATAAAGCCATGCAAGAGTCAGTTTATCAAATCATTGAAGAACAAATGAAAACTCTAATGCTTGCTAAAGTACGTGATAATTATGTTTTTAACATAGTGGATCCTGCAACGTTTCCAGAGATAAAAGCGTCACCTAAACGAGCGCTAATTTGTATTGCTACGACATTATTCGGCATGCTCTTGGCATGCATGTTTGTGCTCATTCGCCATTTCTATAGAAAATCACTTAGTCGTTAAGATTTGTTTTTATTTAAGGTTTAGATGTGAAAAATAATGTTCCATTGGTGTCGGTTTATATTCCGACACATAATCGCAGCGAATTACTGCTCAGAGCGATTAATTCGGTATTAGCACAAACTTACCCAAAGATAGAAATATTGATTTGCAGCGACGCCTCGACAGATAATACCGACCAGATGATGGCCGATTTAATGAAAGAACATTGTAATATTTATTTTTTCAAAAATGAGGTCGCTAAAGGAGCTTGTGCTGCAAGAAATGTATGTATCAAGGCCGCGTCAGGAGAATACATTACCGGGTTAGATGATGATGATATTTTTCACCCTCAACGCGTTGAAATTCTACAAGCACTCTATTCACATGATGATGCCTTCATTTGTTCAATACTGTCGGAAAAAGACCTTGGTCTGACAAATGAGCTAGTGTTATTTCCCATCATCCCAAAAGTACACCGTACTGAAGCAATAACACTAGACGATGTTTTATTTGATAATGTTATTGGCAATCAAGTTTTTACTGAGCTTGATAAACTAAAGGCTATTGGTGGGTTTTGCGAAGAAATGCCTGCTTGGCAAGATTATGACACTTGGGTTCGTTTAATGGTTAAATATGGCGCAGGTCGTAAAGTCCGTACGGCGTTATATATTGCTGATATCGACAGAACTCGAACGCGTATTACAAACTCAAGCCGACGAGTGCTAGGTTGCAATAAATTTTATCAACGCTATATGCCGCTAATGACAACGCTGCAGTTAAAAAATGCTCGTTTGCGACAAGCTATTTATGCTAATCAAAAACTTTCCGTAATGGCACTATGCCGAAATATAAATATTAAAGGCTTTAAGAATTGGCTAAGGGCAGTCGCACTAAAATTAGGGCATAAGTTTTAATGAAAATCCTTGTCGTTACTAATATGTACCCAACACAAGCACAACCTTACTATGGCATATTTGTTAAAGAGCAAGTAGAGAAAACTCGTCAAATAATAGGTGCTGAATTCGTTGACTGCCTCTTTTTAGACGGCAAAAACGCATTGCAAAAGTATGTTTTTTCATGTTTTTCGTTACTGAAAAAATATAGAGAATTTAAACCTGATATCATACATTTACATTTTGGCTTGAGTATTTTACCACTTTTGCCCCTATATCCTTGGCTGAAATATAAGCAATGTAAACTTGTCTTAACTACCCATGGAGGTGATGTTATTGGTCATTATCCCATCACACGTTTTATTACTCGTGTCGCTATTCGGTTGTCAGACTATGTCATAAACGTTAGTCAACAAACCCATCAATTGGTACAGAAATTCACTAAGCAATGTGCGTATATTCCCTGTGGTATTACCAATGAATTTTCCGCTTCAAGCGTTAATCGAGAAAAAATTGTGGTTTTTCCTTCGAGTCCGAGCCGACATGAGAAAAACTATCCACTGTTTTGTAAGATTATTGAGCAGGTTAAACAGCAATATCATCAAGCTTTTGAAATCGCTGTTTTAGAAGGTTTATCGCGCATTGAAGTCGCAGAGTTATTACAAAAATCAGCCTGTATGTTAATGACATCTGACTATGAAGGTTCACCACAAGCCGTGAAAGAAGCAATACTCTGCGGATTACCTGTTGTTTCAACACCTGCTGGTGATGTAGCTTTATTGTTGGGCGACTACAAGGCCTGTGTTGTTTCGACAAATGAAGCAGAGTTATCTGATGCGGTCACGCAGTTTTTAATTAAATATCAAGACGGTTTTAGTTATGATAAAACATTAATAGACTCGCTTTCCAACAATGCAGTCTGTGAAGAAATCATCAAGTGCTATAAATCTTTAATGCCCGTTTAACCTAGAATTACGGAATTATATTGAGTTATATTATTTTATTTTTTTGGTTAACACGCGTGTTAACTATTTCTATCGATAATGGCATATTAAGGCTCGGTATACCTGTCTTTATGCTTTCGTTATTGTTTATCTTTTTGATGATCAATAAACGAGCCTTGCCGGCTTTTTTTAATTCGGGCTATAGCAAAAGTTATTTTGCCATCTTTTTAATTGCGCTGATTTCAAGCGTTGTCGCTTATATCAATAACATGCCAATTATTTACTCACTTGTTGAGTTAATGAAGTTGTTGTTGATGGGCGGTTTCTTTTTTCTTGGCTTTGTTCTTTGTCTCTTCGGTAAAAGAGCTGTTGCATTAGGCAGTTTGTCTGTGGTTATTTTTATTCATATTACCTGCGGTATAGTTGGTTATTTTCTAGGTTTTGGTGCTATTGTTGAAGATGTTTTACGTCCTACCGGCATTACGGGGCGGGTTAATATATTAGCTAATATCGCGCTGTTTTCATGTGTTTTTTATGGCGTAAGATTTTTTCTTGAGCAGCGACACCGCTGGTTCTTTTTCTATTTGAGCGCATCTTCATTTTTATTAATTGTCCTGAGTGGTACATTAAAAAACCTCATCAGTTTATTAGGCGTCGCTGTTATTTATGTTTTCTTATCAAGTAAACAAAAACTCCTAACACTATCTTTACTTTTTGTACTTGGGATTCCCATTTTGTATACGGTGATCTTTTATACTCCGATCGGTGAACGTTTGATAGAAACGTTAACGGCGGGGGTAAATATTGAAGTACAAGAGGGCGAAAAGCTTGAATCTTCTCTGCAGTGGCGTGTGCTGCATTGGAAGTTATTGTTTGATGATTGGTATAGCCGGTTTTTCTTCCAAGGCGCTGGTTATGGCCAAGAAGTCAATATGAATGGTTTAAAGCTATCGACCGGGGTTGGCTATTCAGCACATTCAGACTGGTTGAAGTATTGGGTTGAGTTAGGACCTGTGCTTTTTGTTTTGTTTGTTTTCTCTCACTATAAATTAGTCAAGCCGCTTTATATTGCTTCGCTTGATGGCAAGCCGCTTGAAACTAGTGTTTTTTATAGCTTTATCGCTTTGGTTATCGCGATGTTAGCGGGGCCTGTTTATTTTACTGTTTGTTTTTTCTATTTCTTTTGGTTAGTACTAGGGATAATTGCTGGCGATAAATATTTTGCTTTAAGCCGTGCCAGCAATCGTCAGTCGTAATTTTACCTGCTGATTTTGGTGCTATTATTCAGATGAAAAATAGTTGATAAGATCGTCAGCCATGAAAAAATCATCTTTTTGATAGCTGGCTGGTGTAAAGTGAATGCACTGTTCTAGATCGTACGCGAGCTGATCTAAATTATTGCATACGATTGCGTAATGATTGTCGCTGACAAATGAAGCAAGGTCTGTCTGATGTTTATCAATTCGATCTAGGTTAGGCACAACAATAATTTTTTTTTGTAATTCAAGTAATTGAAATATCGTGCCAGCTCCGCCATGCGTAATGACAATATCAGCATCAGCTATTAATGATGGAAATTTATCGCTAAAGTGAAAAAACTTATGATTTATGGGCTGATACTTGCCGTCAGATATCTGACAGGTAAGTTGGTATTTATTGGCAGGAATTTGCTTGTCAACAGCCTTAATTAGACGTTCAAAAGATGAAGTGCCTACGGTGACTAATATTTTCATAATCGACCACAATATTCTGCGTTGGGGTAGAGCTTTAAAAGTTGTTTATTTTGCACTAAAAAACGATGACTAATTCTATATAATATCCTGCCAGCCATCGATTGAGTGTTAAATCGACAAAAGCTTTCTATAAATACGGTTTTAATGCCCATTATTCGTAAGACGATAAAGGGGACTATGGCAATACCGGGGCCTGTCGAAATGGCGCCTTGAATGCTATATTTTTTCATTGCAGAAAGCGTCAAAAACAGCAAGCTAAAGAGCCCAACTATCATGTAATAAAGCGATTTGATATGGCTTTTTTTATCCCGAACATCGTTGCAAAAATAATGTTGTAATGTTGTCTTATTTGATTCGTTTGGCCCCATAGAAATAAAACTATATGCTACATTTGTTGGCAATGTTGACAATAGTAGCTCCATTTCTTTTTGATGTCCTCCCTCACCGAAAATGACTAATATCACTTTTTTCTTTGCCATAATTTCTTAACACCAAATATCGTTGCTATCTAAGCTATTTTAAATGGAAACGATTATAACGTCTAACCTTATCATAAGAATTAATCATTGAATTTCATTGCTGTTATATAAAGGTAGTCATTATTACCTTTTTACCGTTAACAAGCAGGCATAAAGAAAAGTGATGCTTTAATAAATTTGTGCATCGTATACCCGTGTTGGATTATTAATAAATAAGTACCTAAAACATGCATTTTTTGCTAGAATCGCGGCAATTTTATCAGTAGGTGATTTTTAAATGAATGTCATAGAAGCTAACTTTGATGCAACCGGGAAGAAATTCGCCATTGTGGTCTCTCGTTTTAACAGTTTTGTTGTTGAAAATTTACTTGAAGGAGCATTAGACGCTCTTAAACGTCATGGTAATGTTGCCGATGGTGATATTACCGTCATTCGAGTGCCTGGTGCTTATGAATTGCCAGTAGCTGCTAAAAAAATTGCCGCTAAAGGCGGTTATGATGGCATTATTGCGATTGGCGCGGTTATTCGTGGCGGCACTCCTCATTTTGATTTTGTTGCGGGTGAATGTAATAAAGGTTTAGCACAAGTGGCAATGGAATATACTTTACCGGTAGCATTTGGCGTGATCACTACAGATACTATTGAGCAAGCTATTGACCGTGCTGGCCTCAAAGTGGGTAATAAAGGCGCTGAAGCGGCATTAAGTGCTTTAGAAATGGTCAACGTGCTCGATAAGTTATAACAGGATAAATTTGTGAAACCATCACCTAGAAGAAAAGCCAGAGAATTGGCAGTACAAGCAGTATATTCTTGGCAATTAAGCCAAAATAATATTACTGAAATTGAAACTAATTTTATTACGGAAAATAGTGCACGTCGTTTTGATATTGACTATTTTCAACAGTTGTTTCGCGGTGTTTCAACGCAAGTCGGTAGCCTTGACGAGAAAATTTCGCCACATGTTGATCGTCCACTTGTTGATGTTGACCCGGTAGAAAAAGCCATTTTACGTGTTGCAGTCTATGAACTATCAGATTGTCTAGATGTGCCTTATCGGGTGATTATCAATGAAGCCATTGAGTTAGCAAAATCATTTGGTGCTGATGATAGTCATAAGTTTGTTAATGGCGTTTTAGACAAAGTGGTTAAGCTTGTTCGTCCGAACGAGTAGCCATAATTTGGTTGTGATATGAAAGAGTTTGAATTGATCAAACGCTTCTTTAGCGAGCAAGCGATTAAACGCAAGGATGTTGTGCTTGGTATCGGTGATGACTGCGCTATAGTCAGCCCTGCTGAGCGTCAAAATATAGCAATCACTACCGATACTTTAGTTGCCGGCGTACACTTTCCTCATGAAACCAGTGCACGCGCTATTGGTCATAAATCCATTGCGGTCAATCTATCAGATTTAGCCGCTATGGGAGCTGAGCCTAGCTGGGTTTCTTTGGCAATCACGATGCCAGATGTGGATCTTAAATGGATTGAAGAGTTTTGTCATGGTGCCTTTGAGTTGTGTGAATATTACAATGTCCAGCTAATTGGTGGCGATACCACGCAAGGTCCTTTGACTATTACAGTAACCGCTCAGGGCTTCACCCCTAAAGATAAACATATTACCCGCTCTGGCGCTAAAGCCGGAGATTGGCTCTACGTCACGGGCGAAATTGGCGATGCCGCGTTAGCCCTTAAGGGCATTTTAAACGAGGTCAATGTTGCGGCTGAATATAGAGATGCGTTACGACGTAGTTTAGACTTTCCAACACCCAGAATTCTTGCAGGGC
>TARA_R110000737_G_scaffold318991_2_pt1 | contig 9928 bp, 7 predicted proteins | sample TARA_R110000737 | Tara Oceans TARA_R110000737 (sample SAMEA4398027) | marine metagenome | biome: Polar Biome; feature: [SRF] surface water layer (ENVO:00010504); material: water (ENVO:00002006), including particulate matter (ENVO:01000060) such as... | depth 5 m
AGTACAGACGAAAGGTTTGTCGCTGGGGTTGTCGAATTTTGAAATTTGGAATATATTTTTTTTGTGTGGAAAATTTCCGGTAGCTTAAATTAAAAAGGTTGATGTCCCTGTTCTTAATTCGCTAAAAAACTACAATAGCGAGGGATATTTTACATAATAGAATTATGACTTACAGCTAAAGGTTTATACCTGAAATACTTATAGTTCAACCTGTATCATATTGTTCTGCGTTATGTTACTTTGCTTTGGTAAAAGCGAAGTTTAAACTACTACATTTTCTTATTTTTTTCTTCTCAAATGTTTCTCTACAATGTTAATGGAACACTCTTTTTACGAAGCGACGATAGGAGAGTAGTTGAATGTGTGTGGAGTGGTTATTTAGTAATAACCTTAATTTTAAATGTAAAACATGAACTAAATACGGTCTCTAGTGAACTATAAATGAACCCATTCAGTAGAGAATTATGGATTAATTAGACAGGCAATAATACTTATCTTTTAAAACACAAATTATATCTTATTTTTGGAGCATAAACATTTCTATCAAGCATTGAAAAATCCTTCCATAAAAAAACATACAATAAGTGATATTATTGAAATTCTTGGTGATACACATCAAGCAGATGGTTTACATATACATTTATCAAAAAATAAGTTTGAAGAAATACCATTAAGCTACCCTTTTAGAGGCGATAATTATGTGTTTTTATTAGTCGTTTCAGGTACTTTAAAAATACAACTTAATCTAATCACTTATACTATTAGAAGTAATGAGATGATTTCTATAAAACCGCAAACAGTAACTCATATTCTTGAAATGAGTAACGATTTAGAAATTATTGGCGTTAGTTTTACAGTAGATTTTATACTCAAAAATTCGTTTAAAAAGATAGAGTTAAATGCTTTTGATTTCTTTACATCTAATAATATTCCAAAGTTAAAATTATTAGAAGATGAGATGAATACTTCTGTAACGCTCTCAAGATTATTAGAAAAAAATAATAGTTTCAATGATCAAAAACCTTTTTTTAAAGAAGAAATTATCAATTACACCTTTGGTTTATTGATGTATCACTATGCTTCTATTTATAAAAAGACATATCCTAATTTAGAAGCAGATTTGTCACGTCAAGAAGAATTAACACTTCGATTTTTAAAAATTTTAAATGAAAACCTTAAAAAAGAACGAACAGTACAGTTTTATGCAGATGTATTATGTATCACTTCAGGGCATCTTTCCAAGGTTTTAAAAGAGGTTTCAGGAAAAACTGCCAATCAATTAATTGACGATGCTATAATAATGGAAGCCAAAATATTATTGGGAACCCCTTCTTTAACGATAGCAGAAATTACTTACGAACTTCAGTTTAGCGACCAATCTTTCTTTGGTAAATTCTTTAAAAAGCACACAGGTTTTTCGCCTTCAGAGTTTAGAAAAACACATAAAACAATTTCTCTCTAAAAAGAAATTTATAGACCTATACGTGAATATAGAACTTAATTCAATATACTGATATACAGTAAATTGAATATTTTTAATATTTCACCTTAAATTAAAAATCCCTGTTTTAGACCAATTACTGCTTTTTATAGACCTTTTGTATTTGTAAGAATAGAGCCAATTTTGCAGAGTAAATTTTTAATAAATAAACTCACACATTATTATATCTATGAAGCAAATAATCACCTTAACAGCAGTAGTGCTATTATTAGTAAGTTGTTCAGAAAAAAAAGAAACACTAAAAGAAACAGTAATACCAAAAGTTACTGTAAAAGATATTAAAAAATCATCTGAAAATGAAGTTCTAAATTATAGCGGAACAATTGAAGCAGATAACGTAGTGTCTTTAGGCTTTTCTGTTCCAGGACGAATTTCAAGAGTTTATGTACAAGAAGGGCAAAAAGTAAAAAAAGGACAATTATTAGCAGCTATAGATGTAACCACTTATAAAAATGCCTTCGATATTGCTAATGCAGGTTTAGAACAAGCCAACGATAACTTTAAAAGATTAAATGGTTTATTCCAAAAAGGGAGTTTGCCGGAGCGCGATTTTATTGCTGTTAAAGTAGGTGTTGCACAAGCCAATGCAAATAAAAATTTGGCAGCAAAAAAGTTGTCAGACACTAAATTATATGCACCATTCTCAGGAATCATTACTGCAAAAATGACTGAAATTGGCGCAACTGCTGCACCAGGAATTCCTGCTTTTACAGTAATGAAAACTGACAAAGTGTACGCAAAAGCATCCATCACAGAATCTGAAATTTCAAAATTAAAAATAGGAACAGATGCTAAAGTAGAAATCGCATCAATGGGAGAAACATTTAATGGTAAAGTTGCTATTGTAAACCCAAGTGCAGATGCTTTAACTAGAACATTTAATGTAAAAGTGCGATTGGATAATGCCGAAAATAAATTACTTCCAGGAATGATTAGCAACATCAAAATTGAAACAGGAAACGAAGTAAGTGTAATTACGGTTCCAACCGATGCTATTGTTAGAGATGCCAATGACCTTATATATGTCTATGTGGTAAAAGAAAATAAAGCCATTAAAAAAAGAGTGTCATTAGGTAATTTTAAAGGTAATGAAGTTATAGTTACTGATGGATTGCAATTAAATGACAAGGTAATCATAGCAGGTCAAAGAAATTTAAAGGACGGACAAACAGTAGCACTATAATCTAATAAAGCACATTTTCGAGATGAAAAAAGTAAAAATAAATTTTATAGAGGCAGCAATGAAATACCGTCAGGTAACCATTGTAATGACTATATTATTAATGTTGTTAGGTGTCTATGCACTTACAACAATGGCGCGTAGTGAAGATCCACAGATTACGGTTCGTAAAGGATTGGTTATTGCGGCATTTCCAGGCGCAGATGAGTTGCAAGTAGAGCAACAATTAACCGATAAATTAGAGCAATATCTTTTTGGTTTTGAGGAAATTAGAAAAGAAAAGACTATTTCGGAAACTAAAGAAGGTCAAGTAATTATTACAGCAGAATTAAATGAAAATGTAAAAGATACCGATCGTTTTTGGGCAACCTTACAACACGGTTTAAATACCACTTTTAGACAAAATTACACACTTCCTGGTGGAATGATTGGGCCAATAGTGAATAGTGATTTTGGTGATGTTGTAGCACAAATGATTACTGTTTCTGCACCAGGACGTAGTTATGCAGAAATTGAAAGTTATTTAGATAAGTTAGAAGATGGCTTAAAAACCATTCACGAAACCTCTAAAATAAAACGATATGGCGGACAAAAACAGCAAATTTATGTGACAGTTCAAGATGAAAAAATGAGACAATATGGTTTCGATTTTTCAACCATTGCACAGGTTATTCAAATGCAAAACAATACAGGATATTCTGGAGGCATCACCTTAGAAAATTCAGAAGTATCCATTTTTGCGAAAAATCAATATAAAAATGAAGCCGATTTAGGCAATCAAATTATCTATAGTAGTCCAGATGGAAAAGTAGTGCGTTTAAAAGATGTTGCAACTATTGAGCGTCGTTACGAAGAAACATCGAGTTATATAAAAGTAGGTGACCAAAAAGTAATGATGCTTACGGTTGAAATGCAACCAGGAAATAACATTGTTCAATTTGGAGAAAAACTAACCGAAAAAATCAACGAAATAAAACAACAACTACCACAAGATGTTGTTATTGATACCATTGTAGATCAACCAACAGTTGTTAAAGGTAGTATTAGTCACTTTATGTTAGAATTTGTGATAGCAATTTTGGCAGTAATTATAGTAGTTATCCTTTTATTGCCATTTAGAGTGGCAATCGTTTCGGCAGTTGCTTGTCCAATAGCCATAGTTATCACTTTTGGAGTTTTAAATATTATAGGTATTGAAATTCACCAAGTAACATTAGCAGCTTTGATTATTGTACTAGGAATGGTAGTAGATAATGCCATTGTAGTGGTAGATAATTATATTGAAAAATTAGATGAAGGTGTTGATAGATGGTCTGCTGCATGGAAAAGTGCAACACAATTAATGGTACCAATTTTTACAGCAACCATGGCAATTATTTTTGCTTTTTTACCATTGGCATTTTTCTTAAACGGTATTGCAAAAGAATTTATTCAAGCTTTACCAATTGCAGTAGCAGTTGCTTTATTTGCTTCTTTATTAGTTGCTTTATTATTAACACCTTATATGTGTTATGTGTTTATTAAAAAAGGATTAAAACACAAAGTGAGCGACCAATTAGAGAAAAAATCGTTGCTAGATAGATTACAACATGTTTTTAACAATACATTGGATAAGGCTTTTAAAAGACCTAATTTAACTTTAATATTAGGATTACTTTCTATTGTTTTAGCAGGAGTTGTTGCTTTAGGTTTGGAACAAGAATTATTTCCAACAGCAGAAAGAAATCAATTTAATATTGAAGTATGGCTTCCCAATGGAGGAAGTTTGCAACAAACCGAAGAAGTAGTTACTCGTGTTGAAACCGAAATTAAAGACGATGAACGCGTTGTAGGTGTTGCCAGTTTTGTGGGTACAAGTTCACCAAGATTCCATTCTACCTATGCACCAGAAACACCACGAAAAAACTTTGCGCAAATATTTATTACAACCACTGGCAAAGAAGCAACGCAAGAATTAGCAGATGAATATATTAAAAAGTTTGAAGGTTTTGTTCCTGATGGCTATATAAGAGTTAGGCAATTGTCTTTAAAAGAAACACCAGCACCTGTTGAAGTGCGTATTGTTGGTGAAGACTTAAACAAGCAAAAACAAGTTGCTGAACATGTAAAAACTATTTTAGAAAATACAGAAGGTACCAATTGGGTAAGAACATCTTACCAAGATGAATATTATGGTGTAAAAGTTAATTTAAAAGATGATAAAGCCAATAGATTAGGCGTTACCAATGCAATGGTATCACAAACCTTAGGTGCTGGTTTAAAAGGATATCCTGTTTCAACTTTATATGAAGGCGATAAAGCCATTGATATTCTATTGCGTTTTGATGCCAACAATCGTGGAAATTTCAATGATTTAGGAGCCTTAAATATCTCTACACTATTTGGAACAAAAGTGCCATTAAGAGAAGTAGCAGATATTACACCAGAATGGCACACAGGAGTAATTGCCCATCGTAATGGATTAAGAACATTAACTGTTCTTACCGAAACACAAATGGGTTTAAAAGCAGCAACGATTCAAAGTGATATCATGCCAAAAATTGATGCACTAGAATTGCCTGATGGAATTACAATTAATTACGGAGGAGAATACGAAAGCACCAATGAAACAGCGCCAGCAATGATGCTATCATTAAGTATTAGTTTAATATTAATCTTCTTGGTATTATTATTTCAATTTAAGGATTTCACCAAAGTATTGGTAGTATTAGCAACATTCCCATTGAGTTTATTGGGTGCGTTTTTAGGGTTATTCTTAACAGGAAATCCAATAGGTTTTACAGCCTTTATGGGAATTATAAGTTTAATAGGAATTGTAGTTAGAAACGGAATTATATTGGTTGATTATGCAGATGAGTTGGTTTTAGAACATGGTTATTCCGTTAAAGCAGCAGCAAAAGCATCAGGTAAAAGACGTATGCGACCTATTTTCTTAACATCTATTGCAGCAGCAGTTGGTGTTGTACCAATGATTGTTGGTAAATCACCACTTTGGGCACCCTTAGGAAGTGTTTTGGCAGTAGGCTTAATAGTTTCTATGATATTAACTTTATTTATTGTGCCTATTCTGTATTACAAATTTGTGAAAACAGAACCAGATGCAGTACATCCTCATCCAGATGCTGAAGTATTTGAAACCATTTTATACAAACCAAAAAAGAATAGAACACTTCGTAAGATAGAAGTAATGAAACATAAATTAAAAAAACGAATCCAAAAATAAACCTATAAGCTATAGTACTACTGTTTCTGTGATTAATAGCAAAATAAAATCCCTAGCAAACGAAGCAGTAGTTTCTATAGTTAAATAATATTAAAATAAAATTATGAAAGCATATACATATATTCTGTCTCTAGTTTTTTTGATGGTTTTTATTCCTTTTCAAAAAACAAGTGCACAAGAGATTTTGAGTTTGGAAGGTGCCAAAACAATGGCTTTAACCAATAACAAAAAGATAAAAAAAGCCACTCAAACTATTGAAGCAGCAAAAGCAGCAAAAGCATCTGTTTACGCATCAGACAAACCGTTTGTAGATGCAAGTGTAATGGGATTGCACGTTGGCGACCCATTAAGTACATTATTGCCAGAATTTAATGCCAACGCATCGTTGGGAGTAACACAAGTAATTTATGCTGGAGGAAAAATAAATACAGCAAAAAAATTAAGCAATACAGCAGTCAATTTATATACTTCACAAAAAGAATTGACAGATAGAGAAGTATTATTAGATGTTGAAACGACCTATTGGCAATTGGTAAATGTAAAAGGAAAAGTAGCCTTGGCAACAAAATACAAAGCGCTTTTAACCGAATTGTTAAAAGATTTAACCAATTTATTTGATGCAGGAATCATTTATAAAAACGATGTGTTGCAAGTACAAGTTCAACTAAATCAAGCCGATTTAAATTTAATGAAAGCAAATGACGGCTTATCACTTTTAAAACTAAAAATAGCGCAATTAACAGGAATGACAGATACTAATTTTACAGTTGAAGACACCATAACAAGCGATATCAATTTAGTAAAAGAAGTTTCACATGCTACTGCAATAGAAAACAGACCAGAAATAAAAATGCTTAAAAATGCTGTTGAAATTGAAGAATTACAAACCAAAATTTTAAATGCAGATAGAAAGCCTACTGTAGCATTAAATGTAAGCGGAATTTACGCCAACGGAAAACAAATTAATTTTTCTGATGGAAGTAATGATATGACTTCTTATTACGGATTATTAAGTGTTAATATACCTGTTTTTGATTGGGGAAGTAGAAAGCAAAAAGTAAAAGAACAAAAATTTAAAGTAGCAGCACAAAAATTAGAATTAGAAGAAACTGAAGAACTATTATCAATTCAAATTCAAAATGCTAATTTAGAGTTACAACAGTCTATTAAAAGAGTTGAAATCACTGAAAAATCATTACAGCAAACTGAAGAAAACTTAAGGCTAAACGAAGACCGCTTTGAAGCAGGAACCGTTATAGGAAAAGACGTTTTAGAAGCACAAGTATTGTGGCAACAGGCTTATTCAGAGGTTATTGATGCCAAAGCAATGTATAAAATAAGTGAAGCTAATTATAATAAGGTAATTGGAGAGTTGTAATTAAGAAGATGTGAATCTATGAAAATCGATAAAGGAAATATCATTTTAGAAAAGTCGTTAGAATTATTTTTTAACCACGGTATTCAACACATCACAATGGATGATATTGCTGAGAAATGCTACATTTCAAAAAAAACAATTTATAAATACTTTGATAACAAGAACGATTTATTACATCAAATTATAAAACTACAAGTCAAAGAACTTCAAGATATAATTCGCGCAAATAAGCAAAAAAAAATAAACGCTCTTGAAGAATTAGTACTTTTCTTTAAATATATAAATAATTTGTCACACACCATTTTTCCAGCCTTTGGCAAAGAATTGAAAAAATATCATCCAGCAATTTTTTTGGAGACGTATAAATATAAAAATACTATTATTTTACCTTTTGTTATTGAGAATATTGAAAAAGGGAAAAATGAAGGTTTGTATAAAAAAAATATAAACGCAGAAGAGATTTGCGATTCATTTGATAATATTTCTAAAATTATTTTTTCAGATGGTTTTTTATTAGATACAAATAAAGCATCAATAGAATTTTTAAACTCACTATTTCTACATAGATTAGTTTCTGTAAAAGGGTTTGAAATACTGAAAAAGCAGTCTGATAATTAATATAATCTTAAGAATTTTAAATGTGTCTAAAAGTAATTTTAACAACTTACAATGTTTCCAAAATTATATGCAGCCTTGATTTTTTTTGTTTCTTTATTTATCAAGAAAAAAAGATAATAATAAACCATTAATAGTCACGATTTTAAATTTCAGTTCTAAATGTTCTTAAACAGCTCAAATCAAAAAAGGCTGAATAATAGCACAATTAGAGCAAGTGTATAGAAGTTTATTTTGCTTAAATTTTATACTCTTGCGGAAACCTTTACGAGAATGTCGTAGAAAAAAATATTGCAGGATTATTATCGAATACGCGAATTTTAAACAAAACTAAAAGGCTAGCTTTTTTTGGCGCTGGCAATGCGGTTGGAAATTATGTTTTAAAAAATTAATGCGTTAGCATAATTATTTTAAAAAAGCAATCGAGCGCATTGGCGTGCGGCAATTTTACATAACGACTAATTATGGTACAAATGAAAATATGCGTCGCAGACACCGCTTAAAAAAGTTTCCTGACCCTTTTGTAAAGTTTAATCAATTCTCAGCGCTTGAGGGATATTTTACATAATATAGAATTATAGATACGAGTTCCTTTTAAGCTAAGTAGTATAATGGCAGCCTCTCAAGTCTAGCCGTTAATCTAAAAAGCTTGTCGCTTTCTATATTGCCACTTGTACTATATTTTTTTTTATGTTTAATAGAACCATAATATTTGCCGAATTACTGGGCTATTAAAAAAGTAGGATAGGCTGCAAAATTGTTAAACCTCGAACAGTACTTTCAGAAAATAGTTTTATTCATTACGCCATTTCGAAATGAAATATTTACAATTATTCTACCCTTAGAATACTGTATTTATGAAAGGCAACTCTTTACAGAATGCACCTTTTGTAAAGAGTTTATTGTTTCACGTGATTTTTAGTATCTTCCTACAAAGTTCGAATAAACGATGAAAATTGGCTAAAAAAAGAACTGAACATATCATACAAGAGGATGAAGTTGAAATCGGACCATTTCAACTCCGTTTGATGTTTGGTGATTCCTGGGAAGAAGACATCCATCTTTTTACGCACTCCTTCTTTTGTGATTATGGAGATGAAAATAAAAAACTGGTCAATTATAAAAGTTATATCAGCAATTTAAATGATGTGATTTTAAAAGGTTGGTGCAGCTCATGCAAGACAATTGCCATTAGGTATATTGAAACTGGTGAGCGACCAGGAATTGAGAAAGTTAGCGACAGGATTAGGAAACTTAATAAGAACTGAAGTTCAAATAAAGGATTAAATGCATGACTAAAAAAAAGCTAGGCAATCAAAGTAAAGTTATAATAAGCATGATTGAAGAGGAGCAAAGTTTGCTCCATGACACAAAGAAGTATACAAGTAAACTACCAGCTTTATATGAGGGCAAACCTAGTTCTAGAAATGATCTCTTACTGGAGATAAAACATATGGGTACATATCTAGAAAATTTATTGTCAAATCTCAATTCGGAATTAACTACTTAGCAGTTAGCTAAAGCTTATATGGACTTAATCAAAACTAAGGTCTCTCATAAGATGCTCCGAGGAGGAATAGGTGTGGATGAATAGTTCAGATAAAGGATCAATAATATAATGATATAATGGAAACCAATAGCCCTAAAGACGAATATATTGTAAGCCTGTTTCAATAGGTACGCCATTACTTAGGGTTTCCTTAGAAAATCAAAAATGAAAGTCGTGCAGTTTCGCGAACTTGACCAGAATAAATAACGTCTTTCTCTTTCTAAACTCTTTGGTTTTGCGTTATTGGCATATATCTAAACCCCTATGTGTTTAATGTCTATTCACTATCCTTCTTTTTGATTGATTTATTAGCGATATGGAAATTTCATCTAGAATTTTGATTCTACCATTTTTCTATGTCTAATTTCCATATCAGTTTTTCAAGAATTCCATAAATTGAAATTAAATAGGTTTTTGAAACACTTGACGAATAAATAATATAGATTGATATGTTTTGTATCCATTTATTGAAGTACCTTTAA
>TARA_R110000737_G_scaffold14785_2_pt1 | contig 9925 bp, 10 predicted proteins | sample TARA_R110000737 | Tara Oceans TARA_R110000737 (sample SAMEA4398027) | marine metagenome | biome: Polar Biome; feature: [SRF] surface water layer (ENVO:00010504); material: water (ENVO:00002006), including particulate matter (ENVO:01000060) such as... | depth 5 m
CAAAGTTACCGGTATTATTGAACGAGAAGGCGATGTTATTCACCTTATTGCTGGACGTTTATACGACTTAACTGATCATATTGAGGGCCTAAAGAGTGAGTCTAGGGACTTTCATTAGCTAATATGTTTATTGATAAAAATAAATTAAATATCAAAAGGCTAACACCTAAACTAAAAGGCTTGAATCGCAACTGTTATTCAGTGGCTTAGTGAGTATCTTGGCTAAAGTCGCATGGAGTAAATTAGTCTATAAGCAATAATTTTTACGTTGTCTTTCGCTTACTTATCGTTAAACTAAACAACAAACACTATTGCCGTATAAAGGATAAACCATGGCCAATAACAACAGCGCAGAAGAAACCATATTTTCAAAAATTATTCGCCAAGAAATTCCAACACCGTTACTTTTTCAAGATGAACTTGTTAGTGCCTTTCGTGATATTTCCCCGCAAGCTAAGAGCCATATTTTAATCATTCCGAATAAGCTCATTCCAACGGTTAATGATATTAAAGTTGAAGATGAACTGACCATTGGCCGTATGTTTAGCGTAGCAAAAAAACTCGCGCAAGCAGAAGGTATTGCCGAAGATGGCTATCGTTTGATCATGAATTGTAATCAACACGGTGGCCAAGAGGTTTATCATATTCATCTGCACTTAGTCGGCGGACAGCCATTAGGACCTATGTTAAACCCCAAGACATAATCAAAGGCTTTATAAATGATATAGCGTAAAATTTAGCTTTTACGCTGTACATTTAAGTAAATATTGTTAGTATGCACATCGAACCAAGGGGTGCCTGAAAAATCGTTTACGATTCAATGGCTGAGATGCGAAGCGAACCCTTAGAACCTGAACCGGATAGTACCGGCGTAGGAATGGTTACGCTGAGCGCATTACTGTTTTGTAGTATTATATTTAGCCTTTATTTGCTGATGTATTATAACTGTTACAGCTTGTTACGAGCAGCTATCTATCTTCCCCATGCCGGATCCCATAGCGTATTCTTAATCGAATTTATGAGATCATAATGACATTTACAAAATCACCACTTGCTTTAGCTATTTTTACTAGCTGTATATCTGCAACATGCTTTGCCTCAACAACTTATGCCGCTGACACGTCAACAGAGACAGCAGAGCAAGCAATAGAAGTTATCACTATCAAAGGTGATTTCCGTTCCGCATCGTTACAAAAAACCGCCAGTTCTTTATCTGTTATTGCTAGCGAAGAAATTAGCGCTCGTAACGCCCAGAACTTAGAAGAAATCATTGCCCGTACACCCAATGTAAATTTCTCTAGTGGCACCCAACGCGCTAGATATTATCAAATTCGTGGTATTGGCGAACGTAGTCAATTTCAAGAGCCGATTAACCCCTCTGTTGGGCTAGTGATTGACGGTATAGATTTCTCTAGTATCGGCAGTATAGCGTCAACTTTTGATGTTGAACAAGTTGAAGTTTATCGTGGACCGCAAGGTACACGCTTTGGGGCTAATGCCATGGCAGGGATGATTAATATCACCTCAAATGCGCCTGCCGATCGCTTTGAAGGTAAGGTACGACTATCAGGGGGTAATTACGACAGTTATAGCGCTGGTTTAGTTTTATCTGGCCCCGCCACCGAAGCAGTAAATTATCGCTTAGCGGTGGAACAGTATAATAGTGATGGTTTTATTGAAAATGATTTTTTAAATCGTGATGATACTAACAATCGTGATGAATTTACCATGCGCGGCAAATTAGCCATTGAGGTAAGCAGTGATTTAACGCTGGATGTCACTGCCTTCGTTGCAGATTTTGATAATGGCTACGACGCCTTCTCACTTGATAACACACGTTATACACTCTCCGATCAACCCGGTTTTGATCGCCAAGATACCAAAGCATTAGCAACTAAATTTACTTATCAAGGCTTTAGTGATTTTACGATCGAAAGTATCATAAGTTATGCGGATTCTGCGTTAGATTATGGTTATGATGAAGATTGGTCCTATGTTGGCATTCGACCTGGTTGGGAATATAGCTCAACAGATCATTATTTTCGTAATAAAACATCAGCGACATTCGAGCTAAGAGCTATTTCAGAGCCAGGTGGCGAAATTTTTAATCGCACAACTTCATGGGTAACAGGATTTTACTATAAGCAAGAGCAAAGCGACTTATTACGTCAATATAGCTATTTATCTAGCGACTTTATCTCGTCTTTTGACACCGATAACCTTGCAGCATTCGTGCAGTTTGATAGCCAACTAAATCAACAATTAACGTTAACGACCGGTTTAAGGCTAGAGCGAAGAAACTCAGATTATACCAACTCTGAACAACTTGAGTTTGACCCTAGCGATAATATGGTTGGTGGTAAAGTAGTGTTATCGTACCAAATGAATGAAAACAGTCTATTCTATGGTTCGGTAAATAGAGGTTATAAAGCCGGAGGAGTGAACATCGATGGTAGTCTACCAAACGATAGACGTGGCTTCTCCCCTGAGTATTTATGGAATTATGAATTAGGCTATAAAGTTAACTTATTAGATAATCAAGCCTATATTCGCAGTGCGATATTTTACATGGATAGGGAAGACATGCAGGTGAGCACCTCTTATTCAAAAGAGCGTGAAGATGGTAGTACAGAATTTGTTTCTTATTTAGGTAATGCCGCAAGCGGTAATAATTTAGGTCTTGAATTAGAAGCAGGGTGGCAGATTACTCCAACATTGGAAATTTACGCTGCGATAGGTTTATTAGCTACTGAATATAACGACTACATTGATGCTCAAGGCAATAATAAGTCTGGTGAAGAACAAGCGCATGCGCCTAGCTACCAGTTTAATCTCGGTTTTAATTATCAACTGTCTGATAACTTACGGGTGAATATTTCTGTCGACGGTAAAGACGAGTTTTTATTCTCTGATAGTCATCAAGAAAAATCTGCAGCAATCGAAGTGGTTAATATGTCAGTCATTTATGCACAAGACGATTGGCAAGTGAAGTTATGGGCCCGAAACATGTTTGATGAAAGCTATGCGACGCGTGGTTTTTATTTTGGTAATGACCCAAGAGATGAATATACCGACAAAGCCTATTACCAATTAGCTGAACCGGCGGTATTTGGCGCGACATTTGATTATAATTTTTAGACACTTATGGCTAGCTGTTAGTTTTTAAGTCGTAATGAACCGTGTAGCATATTCGAAAAAATGTTGAATGTGCTACACTTTTAATCAGTCAATAATAAAAAGTTACGTATGAAAATATCAATAGAAATTAGTTTATACCCGTTAGCGGAAGAAAAATTTAAAACTGAAATTTGGGCGTTTATAAAACGCTTACGTTTAGTGACAGGGTTAACTGTTGTCACCAATGGTATGAGCACGCAAGTATTTGGTGATTACGACTTAGCTACAAGCCATGTAATGGCTGAAATAAAGCACGTACATCAAACGCTTAATGCTGCGGTATTTGTTTGTAAGTTTATTGGCGGTGATCGCTCAGTAGTTGAAGCGGAAGAATAATGGCAACGCTAGCAATAAGTAATGAAGTGTTGTCATATTTCACTACCATGCCAACTTTAGAGCTAATCGCCGTTTTTGCCTCATTGCTTTATGTGGTATTAGCCGCTAAAGGTAATATACTTTGTTGGTTAGCCGCTATCGTCAGTACGGTACTCTATACCATTATATTTTATGATGTTTATCTTTGGATGGACAGCTTATTACAATTGTATTATTTGTTAATGGCGATATATGGCTGGCTTTGTTGGAGTAAAAGTAAAGTATTTGTTAGGTTAAGATCTAGCAATGCTAGTTACCGTCAGTGGCCGATAAAGCATCATATTATTATCATCATTGTTTTGGCGCTTTTATCGCTAGTGTTAGGTTGGTTAATGGCTGCGTTCACACCCACAGACTTCCCTTATTTAGACAGTGCAACGACGGTATTTGCCGTGTTTGCAACCTATTTAGTTACCCAAAAAGTACTAGAAAATTGGCTTTATTTTATTATTATCGATCTCGTGTCAATATATATTTATATCGAAAAGGGTTTGCTCCCAACCGCCATATTATTTGCTGCCTACGTTATATTAGCCGTGTATGGTTTTTGGCAGTGGCGTAAGCAATATAAATTACAATTTCGTCCACAACACTATGATATAAATATTAATAGTTCGGTTGCAGAATAAATAACAGGATAGCGAATGTTTAATGGAAAGCGTTTTGGATTTTGACGATTCGATAAGAGGTGATAAATTACAACAATTAGCGCTAACGCTATACCAATTACCTTGTTTTAATCAATACAAGGTAGATAAAATTAGTGTTATTGAAGCCGGCTTAAGCCAATCTTGTTTTTATGTTAAATATGATCATAAAGCCTATTTCGCGAAATATTTAAACGCTAACAGTATTGAGCCTTTAGCGAGTCAAATTGCTGCTAGAGAAGGGCTTTCCCCCAAGCATATTTATGTTGAACAGAACTGGTTAATCACTGAGTTTTTACCGGGTCAGGGGCTAGATAAAGGTCCGCAGTCGGATGACGATAAATTAACCACTACGCTGACGCTATTAGCACGTTGTCATCGCATTCCTCACAATAGCCTTAGTGGGCATAATAAAAGTCATTATCGAGACTTAGCAGCCACAAGCCTATCGATAGTAGCACTAAGCGCTGAGAGGGCACTAGGGCAGCTAGTTACGCCGGTAATAGCACCAACAGTTATACCAATGACTCTACCGACACTTAATATATCAGCCACTATTAGGCAATTATGCCAAGATATTGAACTTAGCGCTGCTCAAGCCAAGGTACTAAAGACGTTATTTCATTCTTTAGAGCAAAACCTAGCCAACGCACAGCAAGCAGTGCAGAACACTAAACAAGTACTTTGTCATGGTGATGCTAACTTTAGTAACGTGATGTCAGTCGAAAATATCGCCATGAAAGCTGACAAAAGCGACTATCAATTAATTGATTTTGAATGTGCCTGTATAGCACCTGTAGAGTATGATCTAGCGATGTTAATGGCAGTTAATAACTTCGATATTCGCAAAATGGCATTGATTTGTGCATGCTATCAACAAGTGTTTTACCGCTTAGGTAAACAAGCACATCAGCATGAAAAACCACATGGAATTGTCGACAATCTAATGACTAATAGCCATAAAGACAATGCTATATCATTACCTTTGGTTACGTGTTACTACGACTTATCTCTTTTAATCAATGGTTTATGGTACTTTTTGCAATTTCAACGTCGAAAGGTCGTGAAATACAAAACACTTGCATTAAAGCAAATGATGCTACTGGCATTAAGGCACCCCCAAACAAATAATGTCATAGATGAAATGAGATAAGGCGCTGAAATCTTAAGATTAGTGGTAGTGCGAGAACCGCAAGCTTAGCGCATAATTACCTTAACCTCACTAAATGGTATTTTGCGTGAATTGGAAAGAGTTTGTAGAAAATAGAAATCGCTTATTTTGGCTGGTGCATACGGCCGGCTGGTGTGGTTTCGCCTTAGTACATTATTTAGGCTCCTTGCTACATGATTTACGCGATATTTTTCTGGTGATTATTTTATTGAATGCCTATGCGGGTTGGTTATTTACTGCACCGCTCAGGTATATATATCGTCGTGTTTGGAATTTTACGCCGTTAAAAATTGCCTTTGTGGTGATACTAACCTCCTATTGCACCGGTGTATTGTGGCAAGTGGTAAAAAATATCAACTATTGGGAGATATATAAGCACGGCTATCGCCCTGACTTCTGGCTTTATTACACCAAAAATAGCTTATTATCTTTCTTTATTATTTTAAGTTGGAGTGGTTTATATTTTGGTACTAAATACTACCAAATGCTGCAAATAGAAAAACAAAATGTTTTACGTGCCAATACGGTTGCTCACCAAGCACAGTTAAAAATGTTGCGCTATCAGCTCAATCCTCACTTTTTGTTTAATACCTTAAACGCAATATCAACGTTAATTTTGGTAAAAGAAAACAAAACAGCCAATGGCATGGTGACCAAGCTAAGTGAATTTTTACGTTATTCACTAGATAAAGATCCTATGAAACGCGTGACACTCGACAGTGAATTACAGGCGTTAAGGCTGTATTTAGATATTGAAAAAGTGCGCTTTGAAGAGCGTTTAAAGGTCACCTTTGATGTGGCAAGCGACTGCAACTTGGCATTAGTACCTAGCATGATATTACAGCCCTTGGCTGAAAACGCTATTAAACATGCTATAGCAGTACAAGAGCAAGGCGGCGGTATTAACGTAGCGGTACATCGCTTTGGTAATGATTTACTGATTGAACTATCAGATGATGGCCCAGGCGCAGAAATTCAAAATGGTAACTTATTTCGCGAAAATGGTGTCGGTTTAGTCAATACCCGCGAACGATTACAAGCCTTGTATCAGCATGATTTTTCTTTAGTTGTTGCTAACAATATACCTACTGGTGTTAAAATCAGTATACGAATCCCTTATGAAGTTGGCGGTCAAATATGAGTAAGAAGCTCTCTACCATAATTGTTGATGATGAACCCCTAGCAAGAAAAGGCCTAGCGGTGCGTTTAGAAGATCATCAAGACATCGATATTATTGCCCAATGTAGCAATGGCCGAGAAGCATTAGAAGCGGTTAGAGCCTATCAACCTGACTTGATTTTTCTTGATATTCAAATGCCGGGATTGAATGGTTTTGAAGTGGTTGAAGCTATTATCGAGCAGGGGTTAGTATTACCTATGGTGGTATTCGTTACTGCTTTTGATCAATATGCCTTGCAGGCTTTTGAAGTACATGCGCAAGACTACTTGCTTAAACCCGCAGACGAACAACGCCTTGCACAAACCTTAGATAAAATTCGCCAAAATATCAGCAGTGAAGTTAATGCAATACATAAATTGAAGTTGGTGCGTTTAGTTAGTGATGTAACGGGTAATGATTGTGAAAAAATTCTAAAAGAATTAGAAAATAACGAACCAGTGAGTATTTCTAGTTATTCCGATGTCTTAGCGATTAAAGATGCCGGTGAAGTCAGTAGAGTACCGGTAAAAGATATTTTATGGATTGACGCGGCTGGTGACTATATGTGCGTTCATACCCATGAAAGCACCCATATTTTACGAAAAACCATGAAACAACTTGAAGAAGTGTTAGACCCTCGTCGTTTTTTGCGCAGTCACCGCTCGACCATAGTGAATAAAAGCTATATTGATAAATTTTGCAGCCAACTCAATGGTGAGTACTATTTAGTGATGACCAATGGCAAAGAATTAAAAGTCAGTCGCAGCTATAAAGAGAAAGTTAAAAAAGCGGTAGTGGCTTAGCCCTAAGATATTTCTATATCTGCACAATAGTGTGGCTGTCATGGCAAACATATATAAAATGCTCAAGGTTATCTATCGCTAAAACATATGACGACTATCAGTAGGTCAGCGTTAATGTTTTTCTTAAGCGGCTTTGCAGTATGGAGTTTTTCTAAATGAATAGTATTGATCTCTTTGTAAAAAATTGGGCCAGTAAACAATCGATGACCCCAATAACTAACACAGATATTGCCGAACTTGAAGCAAAGTTAGCCGCGACATTACCTGACTCCTATAAATACTTATTATCGAGTTATGGTTTGGTGCACTCACCGAATGTGTTGACTAAAATATGTGATTTAGGCGTCGATATTTCTGAAGTACAAGATTTTTTGAGCCTTGAAGATGTTGCCTCATTATCCAAGCTATATGAAATGAGTGGTATGCCAAAGGGCCATATCTTGTTCGCATCTGACTGCAAGGGCAATATGTTTTGTTTCAAACTTAGCGATTGTGACAGCAAGAATACAGATGCAGCTGTGTGGTTTTACGATCATGATTTACGCACAGTGAAAAAAATAGCAGATACTTTTAGTACCTGGCTGAGTAAATTCAACGAGCTTTAACTTACTCGCCATAACTTTCCTAGCAGATAAATAACGCTGTTTTAAGATGTCGTGATGTATAACTCGTGGCGTAATTATAAAGTATTGCTCAATGAATTTTTCCATCGTTTTTTATTATTATTGTCAAAATAAAATTTAGCTACAGTCTTTTAATATTGGGAAATAAGATGGATAAAACCGAAGAAAAAATCAGTACTAGTCGAAGACAGTTGTTGAAAAGAGCCACGGTAACGGCGGTCACCGTAGCGGCTTCAGGTGCAATGTTGTCCAGTGCACAAGCAAAAACACCAGATGCTTGTGGAATTTCGGGCATGGCAGAGCCTCGCCACCTATCAATACCAACACAAGCCCCTGCGACCGAGGGTGTATTGTCATTATCTGGCGGTGCAGGACTTTACTATTGGGATACCGGTGGCAATGGTCCTGTGGTTGTACTCTCACATCCGGGAAGAGGTAGCGCTTTAAGCTGGCCTTATCAGCAGCCGGTTTTTGCCGCTAAAGGCTTTCGAACCATAGCTTATTCCAGGCGCGGTCGCTATGGTTCTCCTGCCGGCTCTGAAAAAGATACCAGCAGCTATGCTGACGATCTCAATGCTTTAATGATGCATTTAAATGTTGATAAATTTCATATGCTTGGCCTGGCTGCTGGTGGGTTTGTCGTATCTGATTATGCCGTTTCTTACCCTGGGAAGCTGCTAAGTATGGTTATTGCCTGTAGTTTATTCGGCTTGTGGGATCAAAATATTGATCAGCGCTCAGACTTTATTCTGCCCAAAAGCTGGCGCGATTTGCCAGCAGAATTTAAAGAGCTCGGAGCTGCTTATCGTTGGGCGCATCCTGAGGGGGTAAGGGCATGGCTTGAGATGGAAAAAAACTCTCACGGAGACGGAATTCGTGTCCGTCAGAGCGGTAAAAGTAAGCTTGACTGGAATAAATTACGCGCGCTTAAAATCCCAACCTTTTTTATTGCAGGCGGAGCTGATTTAATTCAACCCCCTTCAATGATGAGGGCTGCCGCACGTGAAATACCCGGCAGTGAAACACTTGTAGTACCAGAAGCCGGCCACGCAGTACAATGGGAACAACCCGCACTATTTAACCGAGTGGTAATAGCGTTTTTCAAAAAACATAGCTAAGAATTTGTTGTTGGGGGGGATTTAAGCTCAAGATGACAAAAAATTATTTTGTTAATCAATCTTAAGCACTACAAGAACAAGTTTATTTAACATCTTCTTCTTGTAATATATGTGTGGTGACTTTTTTATCCTAAGGCCCTAGCTTAAATGTATTAGTATTGGCTAAAGCATAGTCGAATCAGGCGTTACCCTGCGTATATCGACTATGCTATTATTTTATTTCTAATGAAGCCAATGTTAGCTTAGTTGTATAATTAAACGTGTAGCCGCTTCACTTGAACTCGCCGGGTTTTGGCCACTAATAATGCCGCCATCTTCAACAACAAATGATGCCCAGTCGTCGCCTTTTTGGTAATTTGCGCCTTGTTTAATTAACTCGTCTTCAAGTAAAAAAGGCACAATGTTAGTCAATTGCACGGCCGCTTCTTCGCTGTTGGTAAAACCGGCTATTTTTTTGCCTTTAACGATGGCTGCGCCATTTTCATCTTTAACATTTAGTAGCACAGAAGTGGCGTGACAAACTACCGCTACGGGTTTGTTTTGGCTAATAAATGTTGAAATCAAAGCAATTGAATCTTGATTGTTGGTTAGATCCCACATTGGACCGTGACCGCCAGGGTAGAAAACGGCGGCATATTCATTGCCATCAATCAGGTCTAACTTGCGGGTGTTTGCTAATACGGTTTGGCTAGCGTTGTCTTGCTCAAAGCGGCGAGTAGCATCAGTTTGAAAGTCGGCTTCTGCGCTCTTTGGGTCTAACGGGGGTTGGCCACCTAATGGTGAAGCCAATGTTACACTAAAGCCAGCATCAATTAATTGATAATAAGGCGCGGCAAACTCTTCTAACCAGAA
>TARA_R110000737_G_scaffold334947_2_pt1 | contig 9925 bp, 10 predicted proteins | sample TARA_R110000737 | Tara Oceans TARA_R110000737 (sample SAMEA4398027) | marine metagenome | biome: Polar Biome; feature: [SRF] surface water layer (ENVO:00010504); material: water (ENVO:00002006), including particulate matter (ENVO:01000060) such as... | depth 5 m
GCTGCCAATGCCAGCCCACCACCGAACAGCACAATTATCCCCCAGGGGAGCTTCACCGCCGACTCCCAGTCCATGACCATTTTGTTGGCTTCGCTTTTAGCAGGAACCAGAAACAAAGCCAATGCTCCACTCATAGCAATGATGGTGTCGTCAAGACCAGGAAGGACTTTTTTGAGAAGGAATGAACTGGTTATCCAGGAAAAGGCTGTTAAGGTGAAGACAGCAAAAACGGCTTTTTCTTCCCAGCTCATTTTGCCCAGTTCTTTCAGGTCGTCTTCGATTTGCTTCCTGCCCCCTGCCAGTGGTTTTTTGGGCAGCGGGTAAGCCACCCTCACCATATACCACCAGAGGATTGTTAACAGAACTACAACAAGAGGCATCGCAAAAGCCATCCAAAGAGCAAAGGATATTTCGACATCGAAAAGCTGCTGAGCAATGGCAGAGAAAACGACATTGGTAGGCGTACCTATCAATGTTCCCATGCCTCCGATGGAAGCCGCATAGGCAATGCTGAGCATCAGCGCCTTCCCTAAATTTGCCTTCAGGTTCACTTTGTCAGGCATGTCACTCTTGTCGATAATGCCTCCAAGCTGACTGATCAACGCAATGCCAATCGTCACCATCATGAGCGAAGTGGCTGTGTTTGAAATCCACATGGAAAGGAACGCCGTAGCGATGATGAAGCCCAGCACGATACCCCGGCTGTTGGTGCCCACCCATGAAATAATGGTGAGAGCGATTCTTTTGTGCAGGTTCCACTTCTCCATGGCAATGGCGATAATAAAGCCTCCCATGTAGAGGAATAAAATTTTATTGCCATAAGCGGCTGTCACTGTGTCAATTTTGGCGCCGCCGGTTAATGGAAGTATCACAATGGGTAATAATGAAGTAGCAGCCATAGGAATGGCTTCTGTTGTCCACCAGGTGGCTACCCAAAGGGTACAGGCTAAGACGGAGCGGCCCGATTCGCTCATCCCTTCGGGCTGCACTATAAACTGGAAGATAATGAAAAGGACTGGCCCCAGCACGAGTCCAATTTTAGAAGCCAGCGATTTGCTTTCCATTCAGTGGATATATTTAGGTAGGTGCCTGAAATTAGAAAATAGCACAGAAAAGCCCAATCCTTTGATCAAAAGTGTGGACAATCAATAGTGGCGGGCAAATTTTTCCCCGGCCAATATTGCCACCTTCAACTTGTTTTGAGGGGGAGGAAGCGGACAAGTTGCAAAAGGTGTATACACGCAGGGTGGATTGTATCCCTTGTTGAAGTCCATCACCACTTCCCCGCTGCTGTTGGGCTTTGTAGTATACATATAGCGGCCACCTCCGTACGTTTCTTCTCCGGTTGTTTCATCAGCATAAGTCACAAAAAACTCATCACCTTCTTCTGTCACATCGAGCGCATATTCCTCGCCATCTTTTTCAAACACAAGCCTGCCCGGGCTTGGCTGGTCATAAGTGATGCCAAGGATGTTTTGGATTTTCAGCACTTTAGGGGGATCGTACGGCTCAAATTCAGCGGTGACCACCCAATTCACATCCACAGGGTAGGAATCGATCGATTGAAGAGAGTCTAATTTTGGGTTTTCAAAGTCTCGCAGGCGCACTGCCAGCTCATCACCTCTTTTGATAACAAACCAGGTAAGCGCCTCGTGGCTCATTTGCAGACTCATATGCATCGAGTCGTCATAAACCAGCTGTAGGGCCGGGGCTTCCCAAATTGAGTCTTTTCCTGTTTCCTTCATCATTACCACAGGCTCAGAGGGAGCCTCATACAGTACAGATTTGGTATTTGTCACTCGCAGCTTACCAAGAAAAGCGGGGGCTTTTTCAGGAAATACAATCTTATTGGACGAATCCGACCCGAAGGTAGACAAGCCCTTGTTAAGGATGTAAAGGCCTGCAAGGTTGACATAGCCGTTGGGGGCCTTTAGTTTTTCGATTCGTTCCTGTTGCCATTTTTGATGGGCTACTTTGTAAGCTGCTACTTCTTCCTCCGACATTTTATGGTCGCAAGAGGTCAAAAGAAAATACGTGATAAGCGATAAAAAGGAAAGACGGACAATTATCGTTGAGACTTTCATGGCTGGATTGGTCGGTAGACTATGCTTTTCCTTTTTACGAGATAGTAATATCTGACGAATTATCGAAGCGAGATGCTGTGGGTGGCAGTCTTTGCCTGAAAGTCAACTGAAGCTTCTTCGAAATCAGGAGGGCCTAATACCCCCATGGAATCATTTCCAAAACCATATGGTTCTTTTGGTATGCCGAAAAGGCCAGTGTCAAGCTTGCCGTTTTCATTCTCGTCGTGAAACACACTAATGGCATAAGAGCCAAAGGGAAGACTTGTGAATTGCACCCGGGCCGACTCTCCGTTTACCTTTTCTACCTTGCCTTTGTAAAGCCGATCTGTGAGAAAATTTTCTTTTAAATCGTAAAGGGCCACACGAATGTCGCCCTTTACGTTTTTTATCCCTTCGATCTCCACAGTAAGTGTGCCTGATGAATCGCTTTGGAGCCAATTCAAAAGAAGGCTTAGAACTACGACTATCACTTTTCCACTACACGGTCAAAGTCAAACTCGTCCATGAATTTCTGCGCCTCTTTAAGGTTTTGGAACTCGAAGGATTTAGATTCACCGTCTTTGGCATGAATCTCCACCTTGATCAGGATCACTTTTTTACCGGACAAAGGATCATCAACAAACGTGGCGTTCTCCGGTACGATAAACTGGCCGTCTTTTCTAACCAGCCCCAATTTTTTGTCTTTGTGCTTTATGCGGTTACAGTATGAGCATTTGTAGTGTTGAACAATTTTGCCTTCCTCTGTTTCCGTGGCCTCGCTGATGATTTCCTCGCTTTCAAGCTTCAGCGTTTGGAAACCACACCTGTCGCACTCTATCGCAATGAGGTTGCCCGGATACTTTTCAATCTTAGTTTCGCCTGTTTCCTGATCTATCCATACGTCGTAATCAACACTGAAGATATTCTCTTCCGCCTGCATCCCCTCGTCAAGGTAAACATCCTCTTCTTCTTCACTAAGCAGCTTCATTTTGTTGCCAGTTTTAGGATTGACCCGGGGAGTATATCTGAACTTTTTCAGCCTTTTTGATTGGGCTGTAGGGTAATAGAATTTAAGGATAAGAAATGCAACATAACCGTACAAAGTACCTATGGCAATGGTGATAAACAGCCTAACGAAGAACCACACAAAGTTCAGTTCGACTGTCTCGTCTTTGTAAGTGTTGGCATACGCTGTAATGGCCAGCGCAATGCACAAATGCATCACCCAAAGGAGCTTTGATTCATACTTGCTGGTAAAATCATACTTCTGCTTGAGCTCTTTAAAACTGGAAATGCGAAGCTTTGTAATAATGTATATAGCAACTGCGAGAGCAATCAATATATAGGCTCCATTTTCCATGAAGTTGTGCCAAGCCAAAAGAAATCCCGACGCCTGTTCTTCCATAATTTTCTTTTTAATTAAGGTTCTAATTCAATATTACATAAATTTCATTTACCAAGTAAAATCAAGTTACCTGAACTCTAATAACACATCAAAATAATTATACCCCATGGCCTGGAAAAATATGTCGACCATCGCTCCCAGATACGCTGAGGCCGATAATGTTGCGGATGTTTTTAAGCCTGCGCTTCCTTTGTCCACCCGTATTGCTGTGGCTGGTGCGGGTGCCTTTGGCGGGTGGACAGCGCTGAATTTGCTTAGGCTTGGCTACAAAGTAACGCTGTTTGACCCATGGGGCGCAGGCAATTCCCTATCAAGTTCTGGTGGAGAAACAAGGTTGATGAGGAGCGTGTACGGAAGCAATAGCTTTTATACGAAGCTGGCCAACGAGTCGTACGATATGTGGCTGGAAACGGAAGCGTGGGAAGGTAGCAAGCTATTGCATACTACAGGCAATTTGTGGATGGTGGGTGAAAATGACAATGAGATGGGGAGCGCTGTCGCCCAGATGGATGGTTTGAACCTTCCCTACAAGATTTTCAAAGCCAGTGAAGTACCAGATCGATTTTCGTATATTAATTGCTCCGACCTTTCGTACCTGATCCTGGAAGAGAAAGCTGGCGTGCTAAAAGCCAGGGAAAGCTGCCAGGCTGTGCTGAAAAAATTTGTCTCCGAGGGAGGGCAATATGTTGCAGAGGTGTTGACGCCAGGTTCAGTTAGAAATGGTAAAATGGGAGCCTGTGAAACTTCATCCGGGAGCAGGCATGAGTCAGACATCTACCTGTTCGCCGGGGGGCCGTGGCTTAAGTCGTTGTTTTCAGATGTGCTTGCACCGCACCTGGCCGTGACCCGGCAGGAAGTACATTACTTTGGTTTGCCTGCTGCAAAAGCTGGTTTTTTTGAAGCAAATTTGCCCAGCTGGATTGACATGGCCCATGATGGTGGCTTTTATGGAATTCCCGGGGGCTTCCACAGGGGCTTTAAGGTAGCGTCTGACAAGCGGGGTCGTGAAGTTGATCCAACAACCCAGAGCCGGATGCCAGAACAGCCGGAAGTGGAAAGGGCAAGGGATTATGTGCATTACAGGTTTCCCGGCCTGGGAACGTTGCCGCTGATTGAGTCCAGGGTCTGCCAATACACGAATACAACTGATGGCAGTTTTATCCTTGATACGCATCCCGAAGCTTCGAACGTTTGGTTGCTGGGCGGAGGGTCGGGTCATGGTTTCAAGCATGGGCCTGGCTTGGGAAAAATGGCAGCAAGTATTATCGCTGGTCAGCAGGGGCTCCCTACTTTGCTCTCACTCAGCAGGTTGAAAAGTAGTGGTTTGATAGTATAACTATTGTTATAAATTGGCGTTCAAATGAAAATATTGATGTATTTAGCTAAAGATTTGTCTAATACTATTCTAATAAAAGAGAATTAATGAATACCTATCGCTGGGGGATTGTTGGACTGGGGAGAATTGCCCACAAATTTGCGGAAGCGTTAAAAGTGATTCCCACTGCCCAGCTGGTAGCAGTGGCCTCCAGAGACAGAAAAAATGCAGAAGCTTTTGCTGAACGTTTTGAAGCGAAGACGTTTTACGACAACTATGAAGATCTCATTCTCGATAAGGAAGTTGACATAGTTTACATTGCCACTACGCATCCGTCCCACGCATCACTGGCCAAGGCCTGTCTGCGTTTTGGCAAGCCAGTTCTTTGCGAGAAGCCCTTCGCTATGAATTATCAGCAGGCCAAAGAGGTATATGAGGTGGCCCGTGAGTCAGGTGTGTTTATCATGGAGGCTTTGTGGACAAGGTTTCTTCCATCGATGAAGCGGGTGATTGACATAGTGAAAAAGGAAGAGATAGGCCATGTTGTTTCTATTCAGGCTGATTTTGGTTTCAAAGCTCCCTATGATCCTGGAGCCCGGCTTTTCAACAAAGAATTAGGCGGCGGGGCATTGCTCGACGTGGGTATTTACCCTGTTTTTCTCACGACAGCCCTTCTGGGTGAGCCGGCAAAAATACAGGCCAGCGGAGTGATTGGGCCAACCGGGGTAGATGAGCAGTGTGCCATGCTGCTGGAGTATGACAATGGGGCAATTGCCAGCCTTTCGTGCTCCATTATTTCAAATAATACTCAGGTGGCCAGCATCAACGGATCGAAGAGCCGCATCCAGATAGATCAGCCTTTTTGGGGACAAACCAATATCAATATTTTTACCGATTGGAAGCCCAGGGGGCTTGTGAAGTTTGACTACCCGAGCAATGGGCTTAACTACCAGGTGGCAGAAGTGCACAAATGCCTGGATGAAGGTAAAACAGAGAGCGATCTTTGGAGCTATGGCGACAGCCTCCTTGTATTAAAGACCCTCGACAGAATCAGGGAAAAAATTGGGTTGAAGTATGAGGCGGATATTTAACCCACCTATGTCAATTTAGAAAGATCCAGCCTGAAGCCGGGTAGCACGTTTTCGCCGTCCAGAAAAAAATCAAATGAGTCAACCTCTTTGACAGGCTGAGAAGGCTTGTAGATAAACGCTTTTTTCAGTTCCGGGTCGATCAGCCAGCCTAATTGTACTCCGTTGGCTATCCATTCTTCCATCTTTTTCTTCAAGGCGGGGATAGAATCAGAAGGAGATTTAAGCTCAAATACGAACTCCGGTGTAATTGGGGCAAACTTGTTTTTCTGTTCGTCGCTGATTTGATTCCATTTTTCTAACGGCACCCAGGTTGCGGGAGCAGCTTTCATAGAGCCATCTGGCAAAATAAATCCGCCATTGGAAATAGCTATTCCAAGGCTGGAATTTTTCTCTGCCCAGTTGCCCAGCTGTGCTAGAATTTTTAAGCCGAAGCGGCTTGTATGGCATCCCGCCAGTGAATCAATGATGAGATTTCCCTTTACGTCTCTTTCTATACGTAGTTCTTTGTTAGCCAGGCAGATTTCCAGCAATTCGTCATCCGAAAATCGGATTCTTTCAGGAAATTTTAAGAGAGTGGCTGCCATTTAGATAAACTGAAGTCTAATCAAATAAATCCTCTTCCCGCTCCAGCATCAAAATAGCCGACTGCGGCACAATGAAGTACTTTTCTCCCTTGTAGTGCACCTCGAAGGCAGCCTTTTGCAGGAAAATGGCCATGTCCCCTTCTTTTGCCTGAAGCGGCACATATTTCACTTTGTCCTCTTCAGCTTTCCAGGGTTCGTCGTCGTCGGCCTGCATAGGTATAGGGTAGCCAGGCCCCGCTTTCACGATGTATCCGCTTTGTATTTTTTCCTTCTCCTGCACTCCCGGAGGCAGGTAAAGCCCACTTTCGGTTTTCTCAGATTCCTTTTTTGGCTTGACCAATACCCTGTCGCCCACTATCACCAGCTTTTTCAGCTTGTTGTCTGCTGTCAATTCCATTCTTTTTCCCTTCATCAGGTTTCAAAGTTACTCTTAAACCAAAAAATGCACAAAACAGTTTAGTCCATTGATCTGTCGATGAGTCTCTGGTCAAGTTGCTTGGTAGTTTTAGCTCCCAGCTCTCTCAACCGCTCGGTTTTGCGAACAAGGTTGTCCTTGCCATCTACCAGCTTATTCATGGCTGCGTCATAGTTTTCCTTGGTCTGTTTAAGGCTGTTGCCCACCTTCACCAAGTCGGCCACGAAGCCATCGAACTTGTCGTAGAGTGCGCCGGCTTGCCTGGCAATTTCCTCAGCATTTTTGTTCTGCATGTCCTGCTTCCATATGTAGGAAATAGTTCTGAGGGTGGCCAGCAGTGTGGTGGTAGACACCAGCACGATGTTTTTGTCCAGGCCCTTTTCATAGAGCGCATGATCCTCTTTGTAAGCAACAGTTAGTGCGGGCTCGTTTGCCACAAACATCATCACATAGTCGGGCTGGCTGATTTCGTAGAGATTTTGATAGTTGCGCTCGCTGAGCAACTTGATATGGCTGTAAATGCTATCAATATGCAGCTTCAGGAATTTCGCTTGTTCCAGGTCGTTTTCAGCATTGAAAAAGTTACTGTATGCAGTTAGCGACACTTTTGAATCAAGTACCAGGTACTTATCATCCGGAAGTTTGATGATGTAGTCGGGGCGCTGATTGGAGCCGTCCTCATTCTTAAAGTTCTTCTCTTTAAAGTAGTGGATGTCTTTTTGGAGCCCGGCTTTTTCCAGGATAGCTTCCAGCTGCATTTCCCCCCAGCTTCCCTGTGATTTGCTGTCACCTTTCAAGGCTCGGGTGAGGTTCTCAGCTTCTTTGGTGATCTGCTGGTTCAGCTCCCGAAGGTTTTTGATTTGCTCGCTCAGGCTGCTGTTCCACTTCAGGCTTTCTTTGTTGGTGTCTTCCACCTTTTTTTCAAACTCGGCTATTTTCTCCCGCAGCGGATTGAGCACCTCGGCTATATTCGTCTTATTCTGGTCAGTGAATTTTTTGCTTTTTTCTTCAAAGATTTCCTGAGCAAGGTGCTTGAACTCTACAGTGAAACGCTGCTGAAGCTCTGCCACCTCTTTTTTATGCTCTTCCAGCCTCTCCTGCAGATTTTTATAGTTGGCTTCCAGCGTGGAGTTGCGTGTGCTCAGTTGAATTACCTTTTCCCTTTCTGCCTTAATCTCCTGCACATATCCGGCTGCTTCTTTCTCCACATCTTCCAACTTGCCCTTCAGTAGGGCGTTTTGCGTATTCAGCTCATTGCTTTTTGCCTCGAACTCACGCTGCAAACTTTGTTTGGTAGTCGACTGCCTGGCTAGCAGGACAAGTGCTGTAGCCACCAAGCCAATGGCCAATCCGATAAGGAGTGAAATCAAATCCATGGTTAACGTGTAAGAAATTTAGTGCCGAAAATAGTGATGCTAAGTTAAGACCTTCGCTACCCTTTTATTCCCTGATGCGCCACTAATTTTCATATATTGCCCGCAATCGTAAGTGGGTAAATGTATTGTTCTTAAATAAGTTGATGGGTTAAAGATGCATTACTAAAACAGACCCGCACAACGTATAGAATGACTTTCAAAACTGTTTTAGCCTCGATAGTGCACGGCTTAGGGGTTCCGGCTCGGGGCAGTTGAACAGCTTAAAGATAAAACCCCGACCTTGTGTTGAATGAAGTTTACCATTCCATGGAACTTCTTTGTCTTTCCCTTTGTCTCAAATGTTGTTATTTTGCAATATGCTGCTACGGTTCCGGGTCATCGCACTCTTTCTTTTACTCATCATCGCCTTTCCCCCGGGAAACGAGACTGTGCGCACAGTTTTCGACCACCCCGATGACGAGCTGATCTCGCTCACATCCGACACAGCTGTGGAGTTTTTATTCCAATCCCGGCTTAATCCCAGTCGTCAAAAAACCCAACTACCTTTCCTTCTGCTCTTTTGTGCCCGCCCTGCTGCGTTTTCGGCTGTGCATGTCAATGGCAATGATTTGGTTCAATCGGCGGGGAATGCCTGGCCGTGGCTGCAGCTTTTCCGGTCCACACAACTATTCCCCTTTCATTTCTTCAGGTAACATCCCTTTTTTTTAGTCAGCCGCAGGTGGGTCCTGCTTTCAGATTTCCCGCCTCCGCAAAAGACTGACACTGAATATCAGGCGGATTGAATCTGCCTTTATACAGTTTTAACTAAAAAAGAAGCTTACATGGATGATCCAAAAAAACAACTCCTGCGAATTGCAGGGGGCTTTCTGCTTGGGTATATATTTCTGGTGGTCATTACTCTTTATCTGGCCCAGATGCAGGAAGACATTTCTATATTGAGTGAAAGCCACATCGACGAAAACTAAGTGGCTCCACCAGACATCACATTGGCGAGAGGGCAGAAGATGTATGTGCCCGCCTATTCAAGTATCCCATTGTCCGACAATTCCCGGCAGAATCTTTCTATCTTGTTGAGCATACGGAACACCGACCCCACCACGTCAATTAACATCACCCGGGTTGACTACTACGACACCCGAGGCCAGCTGGTCAGGCACTTTACACCCGGCATCGTAGAAGCGGGGCCAATGGAAACTATCGAGTACTTTATTCCGCAGAACGACGAATCGGGTGGGTCTGGCGCCAACTTTTTTGTAGAATGGAGTGCCGAAACGGCCGTCTTCCAGCCAGTGGTGGAGGCACTGATGTATGGAAAAACGGCAGGAAGGGATCATGAGTTTAAAAGCATTGGACTTGTAGTAAAAAAATAGACAGAAAGCAGATGGTCATAACCAGTCACAACATCCTTTTGGTGGGTTCTATCCTGCTGCTGCTGAGCATTTTTGCCGGCAAAACGACCTATAAGCTGGGCGTGCCTACCCTTATTCTTTTTCTTATTGTTGGCATGCTGGCAGGTTCGGATGGTATTGGTGGCATCTATTTCGATAATCCCGTATCGGCGCAGTTCATTGGCGTGGTTGCCTTGAACATCATCCTGTTTTCCGGCGGGCTCGACACCCGTTGGGACAGTGTGAAACCGGTGCTTGGCCAGGGCATCACCCTGGCCACGGTGGGGG
>TARA_R110000737_G_scaffold113821_2_pt1 | contig 9920 bp, 5 predicted proteins | sample TARA_R110000737 | Tara Oceans TARA_R110000737 (sample SAMEA4398027) | marine metagenome | biome: Polar Biome; feature: [SRF] surface water layer (ENVO:00010504); material: water (ENVO:00002006), including particulate matter (ENVO:01000060) such as... | depth 5 m
TAAAATAAATAAATAATGACAATAGATGAGTTATATAGATTTGTCCAACTTATAGCAAATAAAGAACAGAGAGGGTTTATAAAACCTTCTGAGTTTGATTTATTAGCTGAACAGGCTCAGTTAGATTTAATACACGATAGAGTAGCAAGATATGAGACAAAAGCACAAAGTGCTAAACAAGCTTCATCTTTATTAGTTCAAAATCATTCTGTTTTAGATGATATAAGAACAGTTATTAAAAAAGTAATATTAACTTATGATGATAGTGCAGGAAGTGGAGTATATAAATACCCTGTAAATGAAATAGATATTATTGAAAAAGCTCCTCTAGGAGAGTATTTACATTTCTTAAGAATTTTTCAAACTGGACAACTCCCAGAAGTTGATGAGGTTGTTGATGTTGATCCAGTACACTTAGATGCTGGACATAACAATATAAAACTTGTAACTCATGATCAATTAGCAAATAGAGTAAATAGTCAAGTTTGTCCTGTTGATAACACTAATAGAGTGGCTGTTATGGTTGAAAAGGGTTTTGAGCTATATGAAAATGGAGCTCTTGAAGAGAAAGGTGCATATGCTTTAAGTCTAGTTTATATATATAGACCAGTAGCACCACATTGGGGTTTTACTATGATTAATGATCAACCTGTACATAACCCTTCAAGTTCCAATACAAAACAATTAACCTTACCTACTAAAACCCATAGAGAGCTTGCTCAAAGAATATTATCATACATAGGAATATCCTTAAGAGATAACGAACCTCTGGCTTATGCAGAAGCTAAAGTAAAAGATCAACAAATTAGTAAATAATGACAACAAGATATAAAATAGCGGAACAAGTACTTAGAATAGTAAATGGAGGTAACACATCAGAAGATAGCTCTATAGACATAAGAGAAGTAATGCTTCTTGTTGACCAAGAAAGAAATACTCTTATCAAGACTGAAATAATGGATTGGTCTTACACTAAGTCTACTTCTACAGCTAAAGGTGAATTAGAAATTAATGGAGCTTGGCTTACACAAAAAACATTAGGATTAAAAACAAATGCAGATAATCTTTGTTACGCTGAAATTGCTGAATTAGATCCTACTACAAATAAACATGGACTATCTAATTATATATCACTACCTAATGATATGGGTATACATAGAGTAGCCTCTAGTGGTCATTCTCATACAAGGGAAATAAAAGTAGTAAAAGTAGGAGGTAAGATTCATAAAACGAATTATCAAAGAGATACTATAGATATAATATTTAACAATGGACCTAAAGTTTTAGATAAAAATTACATTGTTTCTTTTGATTTTACTATAGGAACTACACTAATGTCTAACGGATCATCAACTCAAAATCAGTATGCGGGTGTTAAAACTCATAATATAAGTTTTAATGTTGATACGTCTGGTTATGATAGCTATGAAAATAAACATTTTAATTTTATTAAGGCTTTAGTTAATAGCCCTGGTTTTAAAAAGTTTATTAAAGATTTTGATATTAAATATGGTGTTACAGAAAATGATACAAATGACAACGCTATTGTAGATACTGTAGCTAGTATTCTTCATGTAATACAAGTTAGGTTATCTACAAGTTATGGGTCTGAAATTAGCGATTTCAAAATCAATGGAGTTGGAAAAAATAGTATTTTTGGAGGTCCAGGTGTAGAGTATGGTGGAGCTACTATAACGACTACTAGCCTTATTGACAATAATATAGGTCTTGGTTGGGTTATTTATAATTTAAATGAAAGTATTAATTCTTCTGAAGCATTAACAACAGCTTATGAAAACTCTCATGGAATAGGGTTTATTATTAATGACACTATATATTCTTCTGATTATATAGCACCTGAACATGAAGTAACTCAAATTAATGTAATTAATAACTTTGTTCTTTTAAATGCTGATAAATTAGCTAGAGAGCAAAATTTAACTGTAAAAGTGCAAGGAGATGAATTACATTTTGAAGAGATAATAGGTAAAGGTGGCTTTAGTTTAGATTTAATTACACCAGGAAATGCTTTTATAATGAAACACGCTCCTCATTTAAGCACTCCTCCAGGTATGTCTCTTATGAATTATGAGCCTATAATATATACAAGAATGCCTTCTGGAGGAGATCATAACTCTTTATATAATAGAGCTGTTAATAAAAGTGGTAGAAAATTCTGGTACACAGAAAATAAAGGTAGTGGTGTAAAGAATGGTCCTATTATATATTTATACAAACAATATGGTTTAGATTCTAAACAACCATACCTTAACGTATCTTTTATAGCTACATCAGAAAGCCTTTCGGATACAGATCCTTATCCTATTCCAGGAGATTATGAAAAAATAATAATAAAGAATTTAGTAGAGATGTTTTCAGTTATGAAAAAAGCTACTGAAGATATGACTAATGATAATATTGATTAATTATGGCACAGTTTACACCAGTTGATGAAGTAATACAAGATCTTCTTATAGAAGAGGGTAAGTCTAGTGAGCATGAATATTTAAGGTATTTTAATATTGCTTTAAGCGGATTAAAAGAATTAAACTTTGATACAGTTAGACAGATAAAGGCTGTAGAGTTATCAGTAGATCATAAAAACACTATAACACTACCTACAGATTATGTTTCTTTTGTTAGTTTATCTATATCTGGATCAAACGGAGAGTTAAAATATTTAGGTAAAAGAGATAAAATAAACTTAGTTCATGGAGCCACTTCTTCAAATACAGAAGATAAAACTCAACATCCAGTATTTACAGATAGTACTCCTGGTGATGGTCATTGGGCTAAATATGGTCAAGGTGGGGGTAATAATTCAAATGGGTATTATAGAGAGAATTTAAATGAAGGAACTATAGAATTATCAGATGTAACTGGATCTATTATTGTAGAATATATATCAAACGGATCTTCTGATTTAGAAGGTGAAAATATAAAAATTCACACATTTGCAGAGGAAGCACTTAAATCATATATATATTGGAAATCAATATACAGAAAAAGAGCTATTAATATGAACGAGAAGGTGTTAGCTAAAAAAGAATACCATAATCAAAAGAGATTAGCTAGAGCTAGGATGCAGTCATTCAATAAGCATGAGGCTATGCAAACTACTAGAAAAGCTTTTAAGCAGGCTCCTAAATTATAATTAAATGCCTAGTAAACAATCAAAAAAAGTATTTATAGGGGGGTTAGATAGAGATCTAGATCCTAGGTTCTTAAAAGATGGTGATTATCACCACTCTTTAAACTTAAGGAATATGGGATCTGAATCTAACACTCAAGGTCTTTTAGAAAATATTAAAGGAACTCAGGGAGTAGATTTTGAATTTTTTCAATTTGGGGTTTCTGGTAAAAGAAAATTATGTCTATTCATACCTAGTGACCTTTACTGGAAAAATTATGGTCCATCAGATGGTAGTGGATATGGTAACCCTCAAAGTTTTACTGGTCAACCTATTTCTGTAGCAGAAGGATTTTTGGAGTATAATGATATATTATCTTTTAATATAGCCTATGGATCTTCTTTGTCTGAAATTCAAAACCCGACTCAATTATTTGAAATAGCATATAGAGGAGACACCGTAGATCATCAATTAAATTACTTGACTTTTTTTAAAGACTATTATCAATCTCAATTTAATAATTTAGGTGTAAATGTTGAGGTTATTAATAACAACCATCCAGATTTTGACAATGATTATTTCTTTGGTCAAGCTATATTAGAGAATATTACAAACGATCCTGATTATAGTCCAGGTCAGATATATGCTTACGCACTTCTCTTTACTGCTGGTATTCAAGACAGTGAGCCAATGTTTTACATTGATTTATTAGGGTTTGAATCAGCACAGCCAATGTGGATAGGTGTAAGTGATACTATAACAGGGACTCTATTTACAGATATAAATTTAGTATGGTTATCTCCTCAAACTATTACTATAGGTGATTCATTTGGATATAACCCTGAAGAACTTGGTTTCACTGATGATTATTCATCTGATTTAGAAACAAACCAAACTAACATATTTTTAACAGAACATCTTGATGGTATAGAAACTTGTGGTTGGAGTATAGGTCCTGATGGTCATTGGACGTTAAATGCTAACGCTGTGATAACAATGGAAGAAGATGCAGGTTCAGGCGGACCTCTCATTGAATACACCACTATAGGTACATATGAAGATACTGAAAATGATAAAATATATTGGATGGTAGCGAGTTCGAGCAATTATCATTATATATTAGAATATGATCTTTTAACTAATCTTATAAATATAGTATTTAGAGATGTAGGTAGTGATGGAAATGTTTCTGGTGTATTTGGTTGGAGACCATATCTTTTAATTAATGATATAAATAAAGTTGGAGACGTTTTATATTGGACTTCTAGACAATATGGAGAACCTTGTTCTATAAATGTTAGAAAATCAATTAACAGTATGATCCTTATAGATTCACAAGGAACTAATAGTAATCAGAATGGTTTAGCTTATATTTTAAATGAAGAGGGTGGAACAGACAATATAAGTTTAGAAGATTATTACCCTTTTAGTTTTTATGATGTAAATGAACCAAGAGAAAATAAATTACAATATGTTGAGGTTATAAAAAGACTACCAATATATTCTCCAACGTATGTTTTTAATGACGATACTAATTACACTAAAAATAATTTATTTGGTAATATGTGGCAATTCAGGTATAGATATCATTTCTATGACAATGAAGTTAGTGCCTGGTCTCCTATTAGTGATGTTATTCCATCTCTTCATGATAAAAATAATTACACTCAGGTAAATGCCACACCTTTTGAGGATAACCAAATAGATATAAGTGTTAAAAATTCTAGTGGTATCGTTAAGTTTATAGAAATTTGCGGTAGGAAATGTAAAGATTTGGGTAATATACCTAAAGGTAATAGAGGTGAGTTTTTCACTATAGCTAAAATAAATAATGATTTCAGTGCTTGGCAAATTAATAAACTATCAGAACAGGTTGTAAGTTTTTACAATGATCAATTATACCCTTTTGTAGACGCAGGAGAAGGAGATAGGTTATTTGATGCGGTTCCAAGATCTGCTCATACTCAAACCATAATGTCAAATAATAGATTAGCTTATGGAAATTATACTGAAGGATTTAATGTTCCTAATATAAATATAGGATTTACAACTCAGTACGGTTATGTTCAAGGGGATAGTAGTAAACCATATGGTGGCACTTCATATGTAGATCCAGTTGATTCTGATATAGATGGAGGTGGTGTTTCTGCATTTAAAAGTGGAGCTTTCCATAGTTTTGGTATAGTTTATTATGGGAAAAGAGGTAGATGCTCTACTGTTTTAACAGATAATAATTCTCAAGTGTATGTTAAATTTCCTACAGAAAGAGTCGATTCAGATATACCCACTAATTTCACAGGTGATCTATATGGTGCAGCTACTATATCTTGGGAGATAAATCATAAAGCTCCTGATTGGGCTGTAAATTATAGATGGTTTTATTCACGTAATACTACTGTTGATGAGTTTATTCAATTCAGAGTTAAACAAGCTTATATTAATAATTTCACAACTTCTGATAATAGAATATTTATAAGTTTAAGAGGTTTAAAAGGTGCTGATGATTCATATATAACTTCTAATTTATTAGTAGATTCTATAAACCAAAATAACACACCTAACCCTAATACAGAAGTGTGGGACTATGATTTTGTTAAAGGAGATAGGATAAGATTTATAACTTCAGGTAACAGTACATCAACATCAACAACAGCAACTAACGTAGCTACATCATATATAGATGTTAGAATAGCTGGTTTTGAATTTTATAGTCAAGCTGATCCTACTATACCTATACAAAACGCATCAGGAAATAACGCTTTACCTACTACTGGATTAGAGGATGGATGGTTTGTTATTATAGAAGAAGTTTTAGATTCTAATGGATCACCTGTTGCTGGATATAGTGAATTATCAAATGCAAATATAGGTGGATCTATAGCTGAGATATACAGAACTAAACAAGAGCCTAGTCCAGAAGAAACTATATATTATGAGTTTAGTGAATTATATGAAATAGATACTTATAACTCTACGATTGCTGCAAGTGACATACCTAATGGTGTACATTTAGGACCTATAGCTAATCAGGGAAATATATTTACTGAAGATGCTTTTGGTAACTTTACATCTAATACTCCAGCTACAGGACAATTTACCACTGGAGATATATATTACAAAAAAAGAACAATGCAAGATATGACTGGAACTGGTAAAACAGATTTCTATGTTGAGGATTATTTTTTAAATGATTATACAAATACAAATCACTTTAGTATAGGTAGAGCTAATATATCTTCTCCTTATTATAAGCAACATGATAAAGAAGTTTCTATAACGTATTCTGATGTATATTCACCATCTTCAAGTTTTAATGGTTTAAGTACTTTTGATAATAACTTAGGAAATTGGAAAGATTATAGTGAAATAGATGCTACTATACAAAAAATATTCGCTAGAGATGGCAATATGGTTGTTATACATGAAGATAAAACTTATAATATACCTATTGATAAAAATATATTGAATAGTGCTGATGGTAAAAATAGTAATGTATCTTTATCTAGTAATGTTCTAGGTCCAATGCAACCATATCCCCAACATTATGGAATAAGTAAAAACCCTGAGTCTTTTGTTTCTAATGGTAATGTTTTATATTGGGTTGATATAAGAAGAGGTGCTGTACTAAGATTAAAAGAAAATAGTATAACTAATATAGCTCAGGCTAAAATGTTAGATTTTTTTAGAGATCAATCAGAAGATTATAGAACTTTTAACCCTCAATTAAATTGGGAGCTTGATTACGGTAATTTTAAAAATTATATGTTTAATGTATTTACCAGTAAATTTAGAATAAAAGGTGGTTACAACCCTAAGCATGGTGAATATATAGTTCAACTACCTAGTATATCTAGAAGAGGTGAAGATTGGTCTAATCTTGTTTCTATATATGATAAAGAAATAAGTACTTGGGAAAATTTACTAGATAACACAACAATTATACTTCAGGATGGCGTACCATTTGGTGAACCTTATAAGGATATTATAAAAACTACTGGTGGAGTTTTAGCTTGGTCAGAAACACAACAGAGATGGATAACCACATATTCTCATATTGCAGATTATTATGGTAAAATAAACATATTATTTACTTCTTGGAAAGGTGGATCTTTATATCTTCATGATCAAGATGAAGATAATTACAATACTTTTTACGGTATAACTTATAACACTGAATTAGATTTCTATATTAATGAGTCTCCTTCAAGTGTTAAGGGATTTAAATCTATTACTTTAGAGGCTAATCAAGAATTGAGCATGGTCAACTACCTAAGTTTAGAGAATATATTTTCTATTAATAATTTAGGTATAGTAGAAGATCAGGTAGAAGAAACAGAGAAAACATCTTACGATATTACTCTTGTTACAGATATGACTGAAACATCTATAAATAGAAATAATTTTGATCAAAGAGAAAATAAACAATATGCTATGATACCTTTTGTTACGAAAAATAGCACAGGTTCAGAAATTATAGGTATTGGGTCAGGAACTGTAGAAACAGGTGCCTTACAAACAGTTACAGGTTTCCAAACTACATTTGGTTCATCATCATTAATATTAGGAACGTCTAGTGATGTTACATCTAGTAATTATGGTGATCAATTATTTTATAATGATGGAACAAGTGATATTCTTGTAGGTACTATATCTGATTTAAATAGTGATACAGAGCTTACTCTTGCTGCTGATGCTGTTCCATTTGTTCCAGTAGGTAGTAAATTCTTATTTGTTAAAAGAAGTGGTTTTGCCGAAGGAGACAGAATGAAAGGTAGATTTATGGAGGTTAAAATGAAGAAAAGATCTAAAAAATTACTAGAAATATTCAGTGGTAGTGCCACTATATTCAACAGTGAACTTAGTGATGATTAGATAGGAATTGTAAAAAATAATAAATATATTTGTAAAAATGAAAAAGAAACACACATATAAGCCAAATAATTCAGTTTCTTATGCTAAAGGCGGTAAGAATAAAAGGGTATATAAAGATAAAGATTTTAAGAAAGGTGAAGTGGGTCGTGCTGATTTTTTTTCTGCGATCGCAGACTTATTACCAGACCTAGCATCAATTTTTGCTATTAATCAACAAGGGAGTTTTCTAGAGCAACTGCAAGAAGATTATGGGGATCTAGGTGATACGGTTGATACGGGCATGCTAGAGTTTCAAGAAAATGTTCAAGTTCCCTACGCACCTACTGGTGCTGGTTCAAATTTAACAGATTTTGCTGAGGATATACCTGGACTTGTTACAAAACAAAAACCAATATCTACAGATTTTGCTGAAAATCAACAAGATATATTAGAAAGACAGACTAGCTCGGCTCTTACTAACATTGGAAAAACTGGAAATCCAAATGCAGGGTTAAAAAATGTATTAGATTCTGCTGCTACAGCAGAACTAGGTATAGGAAAAGAAGTTGCTGGAATGAAACTGCAAGAAAATCAGCAAGAACAAGAAAGGCAAAAGTTCTTAGCTAGTTTACAGGGTCAGACAGAAACAGCTATATCAGGACAAGATTTAGATGCAGAATCAACACTTTTTTCAGGAGCTGCAAATAATTTTGGAGATATAACATCAGCATGGGGAGACTTACAAGGATCATTAATAGCTGCTGAGTCGGCAATAGTAGGTCAAGAAGCTCAAGCTTGGGGTGATTTTGCAGGTAGTTTGGCTCTAGCTATTGGTGATGCGGTTCCATTTAAAGAAGGAGGTAAAGTGAAAGAATATGATAAAGGTGGTACAAACTCAAAGTTTGTAGATAAAGACGGTTCAATGGCTATCGGAGCCAAAGAAGGAATGAAAGAATATAATGAGGGAGGAGAGCAATCAGAAATGATGCCAGCTGGAGAAGCTGATGTTAGCCCAGGGGAATTTTCCCATGACTCAAACCCTATTGATATAGTTCAAAAAAGATCTAATGGTGAAGATGAGAAGATAGGGGAAATGACAGGGGGAGAAGCTATTATGCCACCAGATGATGTTCAAGAGTTTGAAATGTTAATTTCAGAGGGAGATAAAGATGCAGTCTTTAATAAACTTAAAGGCTTATTTGTAAAATGGGATGCTAAAACCAAAGCTCATAGAGAAAAGAACTTAGATCAAAATGCTATGGGTGGAGCTAAAATGGGATACAGACCTACAGCTAATCTAAATTATTAAAATATGTCAGGAGCTTTTATAAAAGGTTTTCAACCTCAATTTTATGATATATTAGGACATAATCATAAGAAAGACTTATTAGCTCTTCAAAGAAAGAGAATGTCTCTGACTAAAGCTGCTAAGGAAAAAGAGATGAGAGACTCTGGTGTCCGAGAAGCAACATATAAAAAACCAGTAAATGATAAATTTAGAAAAGGTTACGATGCTTTAGTCAAAGAAGCTCAGGTATATGCAAAGGTAAATGCAAATGCACTAAACAGAGAAAATACAGCTACAGATAATATAAATGGAGAGTATAACCCAGAAACTTTTGCTGTATGGCAGAATATGGTTAGAAATATAGAGGACTTTTCTGCTCATGGAGAGAAATATGTCAAAGCTTATACAGATTTTGAGGCAAAACATAAGCAATCGTCAAAGTATGATCAAGATCAATTAGTACTTGATGATAGTGATGTACAGCGTGATAATGTATATGTGACTCAAGAAATGATGGTCAATAGATTAGCAAAAAATTATGAAGGTAGATCATACACTGATTTAACTAACGATGAAAAAGAAAAGTTTAGCTCTTTATGGTATGGTCATGATGAGAAGAATACAGATTATTACCAATCTGCACAAACAGG
>TARA_R110000737_G_scaffold201802_2_pt1 | contig 9905 bp, 15 predicted proteins | sample TARA_R110000737 | Tara Oceans TARA_R110000737 (sample SAMEA4398027) | marine metagenome | biome: Polar Biome; feature: [SRF] surface water layer (ENVO:00010504); material: water (ENVO:00002006), including particulate matter (ENVO:01000060) such as... | depth 5 m
ATGGTGGGAGAAAAACCAAACCTTCTACGGGGAAGGCAACAACTATCTACAGCTGACGGAGCCTCCCAAGCATTCAATGATCGTCAGTCGTCACCCCTATGATGTTATGCGAATGTCCGACTTCTCTTGGGCTGGCATCTCCTCTTGCCACAGTGAGGGCGGCGAGTATGAGAAATGTGTGCCTGGCGAGGTCGCCGGCCAAGGCGGCGTTGCCTGGGTTGTGAACACATCGGACCTTGAGAACATCGGTGATCTTGACGACCCCGAAATCTTCGCCGATCCTGACCGAGGCGTCGAAGGCATTGCCCCCATCTCGCGCCATCGCTTGCGCAGGTTTGACAACGACCAAGACAAGGACGCTCAAGGCGTAGAGGGCTACAGTATCCTCGTGCCTGACCTTGTTACATATGGAAAGAAAACCCGGGGCTTCCAGAAGTCCCTCAAGGATTGGGCTTATGAGGCGCAAGTGGGCAAAGCTTTTGAGAAGGATGCCACCCCCAGGCTCCAGAGCTTTGTATCTCGCGGCGGCAGCTACTTTGACGCTGGCTCACGCCCGGGCGATATGTTCAATAGCTTCTTTGATCCTGAGGAGAAGCCCTACCAGTCGGGCGCCCGGATGCCGCACCAACGCGAAGAAGAGGAGACGGAGTTTGTGGCGGGCAGCAACGAGCTAGCAGAGATGGAGGCAGCAGTCGCAGAAAACAATGCGTGGGCAGAGCAGCACCTAGACCACATTCACGCGCATGCCGAAGTTGAAGAGATTGACCACGACCACTATTATGTTTTGTTTAGTGCGAGGATGGAACTTGAGTTTCCAAATATCCCATATGATCCAAATGATAAGTGGTGGGAGGATTGGCGCAGCAGGGATCCACTAGAGCGCGCCATTTCGGAGGCACTGGACGACTTCGGATATCCCCACCCCGAGGAAACTACTATATCGTTCCACCCCAACCGCCGCCCCGGAACATCTCGCCTTACTGAGGGCGCCGAGGACAATCTTGGGCGCCTTGACGTGGATCTGAGCTTCAGCACAGAAAACTACGAGCCCAGCGCTGAGGGCTTTGAGGAGTATGTCCGAGATCTTTCAGGACAGTGGGACGATGAGAACAAGAGAGTCAAGGACGCAATCCACAAAATCCTCGTGGAGGAAGAGATCGTTGAGCCTCGTCCGTTTGATAATCTCAAGAAAATGATCGAAGACGACGAGTTCCCTGAGTTCAAGTATTTTGAACCCCATCCCCACGACGAATCCCACGAGCTTGAGTTCCGGCTGAAGCCCGCAGTGGTGCAGGGGCTGCAGCCCGTCGCCCGGTACATGCCCAGGTTCCTCAATGACTGGCTCATCAAGTCGTTCAAGGCGCTAGATTCGCGCTTGTTCGCCTTCACAACGCCACGGGACATTGAGGTGGCAAAAGAGGAGGGGCGTGCTGCCTCAACCAAGCAGATGCCGGGACTAGCAGGACTCGTATACAGTTCGCCCGATCCTCGCATTGTTGGCTGGATGGTTGATCGGGTCCGATTAGCGATCGGGGGCAACCATAGCGACTACATCCCTTTCCAAAATGTGGTTGCTCCCGCCGAAATGCCCAAGGGCACCAGGGGCGGCGTTTATTATTCGGAGCCATTTCGAGCTGTAATGCTGGCGAGGCTAAAGAACCTTAATGAGGAAGCTAAGGACTTCGCGAAACGACAGCTCAAGCTTCCCTTCGACAAGAAGCCACAGGGCGAGTTTAATTTTCTGGATGATTACACCCACGACGAAGACGACATTGTGGACGACTTGGACTTTGATGCGCTCGGGGTTAAGTTCGCGATCGGTTTTCAGGACACCGGTGACCGGAAGCGCGCCAACGACAACGGCGTCCGCGTTGGCATGAAGCTGGAGTTTGACGGCGGAATGACAGAACTGGAGAGCAAAGCTGCCATGGCTTTTATGAAGTACGTCGATAATCATTGGGATGATATACGACGAATGCAAGGCGACACAATGAAGGCGATGATTGGGCACTTTGAGGAAGCGACGAAACTAAGGATGGACACTCGCTGGCCAGGGATCCGCGAGGAGCTGGAAGGGCTGATCACCAAGCGCGCCAGCTCAATCGGAGCGATGGGGACCACCCAGCTCGCCGCTGTGCCGCTGCCCCCGGGGCACCCCCAAGCTCATACAGTTCGGGATCCAAGCGACGAAGAGATAGAGGCAGCCGCCATTGATCAGGGTCGCGACGTAGAGGAAGAGGTGCCGACCCTCCGCGGAACCTTGGGCGAGCCACAGCCTGCCCAAGAGGCGATCGTGCGCAACGTAATGAAGCGCCTGGGCACCAACAGCCCCCTCATTAGGGAGGCGTTGTTCAAGACGCTGGAGAAGAAGCTCATTAAAGAGAAGGCGCCCGATCCCAATTATGAGTTAAGGCTGTTTGCCATTCCGGTTCGCGTGGCAATTAGCAAGCAGCTCGGCGGCGACAAGACGGACACCTTCAACGAGATCCGGGGCATCACCGCATGCACGGTTGTGCGAGATATTGAGGGAACTGCCCGAGAAGACAACAAAAACTTCTATTCCACTTTGGTTATTAAGTTTGAGTTGTTGGGGGGACATGGGCCGCTGGATTACAAAACCAAAGAGCTTATTCCGGGCTTAAAGAGTATCAAGGGAATGGTTGTATACAACATCGGTGATGCCGAAGAGGTTCGGAAGTAGCGAACATGGTCATTCAGGGTCCACGCCATTGGTTCGAGCGCGATATATCGCCTCGCATTATGAAGGGCTCCGTTGTTAAGTTTGGGTCTGATCCAACAACAGGCGAAACATTTACAGACTTTGGTGTTATAATGACAGTTGCTGATCTGTATGTGGACCACGAAAAGGGAGGCGTTATGGCTGACATCGAGATTAGACCAAAGACGAACCCGGATGAGGTGGAGTGTCATGTGGTGCCCATTGAATACTTGGAGTTAATAGAACAATGAAACTCCTACTTGAAAACTGGAAAAAATACTTAACAGAAGAGGAATCGATCGACGAAGAATATTATGAAGTCGACGCACTCGATGAGAACGAAGAGTATTGTCCTGTGTGCGCACAAACGATGGACGAGGCCAAGAAGAAGCCCTGTAAGCCCTCCAAGGGCAAAAGGTTTGCCAAGAGAGTTGATGGGAAGTGTCGTTCGTTTGGGCAAGCCGGGCAAGCAAAAGGTGGCGGAGATCGGATCCGTCCCGGTACCAAAAAAGGAGATGCCTACTGCGCGCGGTCTGCTGGTATAAAGAAATGCAAGAACCCGCCTTGTGCCAACACCCTATCCAGAAAGAAGTGGAAGTGTCGCGGCAAGAAATCCATGAAGGAGTAGAATAATGAAACTCCTACTTGAAAACTGGCGAGAGTATATGAATGAAGCAGAAGAAGTATGGTATCACGGTGGAAAGATAGAAGGAGGTTTAGTTCCCTTATATCTCTCAACAAGCGAGAACTTGTCGTCAATGCATGGAGAACTATACCCTTTCAAAATTTCACAAGACGCCAAATGGATGGATTTAAGTGATTTAGAATTTAGTATAGGATCTCTTGCTATGATTTCTATGGATTCCATTGGATATAATGAGGAAAAAATTAATAAAGTTCGTGAGTTAGGATATGATATTGTCTGGGACAAAAAAGATTTTCGTCAGGGATATGAACAAGTTTTTGTGGTAAATCCCGAAGTTTTAACTCCTGTGGAGGAACAAGATGAAGCTCCTACTTGAAAACTGGCGCAACCCATTACGGGGAAAACTAAAAGCCAACAAACCCCTATTACTTATCAGCTTCTTATGTACCGTGGTAATAGTAAGATACGTGCAGAGTGCGGCATGATGCAGCTAGTATCAACCCACTTTTGCAAGACCCAGAACGTGGGCTACCACGGCAACCTCTTTGGCGGCACGCTGCTTGGCTGGCTGGATGAAGCGGGCGCAGCGTTTGCTGCAGAGAAATGCGGCACCCCAAGGATGGTTACTGTAAAGATTGCCGAGGTCATTTTTCGGAAACCTGTGAGGCCAGGACAAATCATTAAGATTTATGGTGATGTTATAAAGTACGGTAACACTTCCATCACAATGAAGCTGGAAGCAAGACGTCACAGCCCTTACAACAACTCGCAGAAGGTTGTATGCACAACTGATATGACCTTCGTAAGAATTGACGGCGATGGGGAACCTGTTCCCATTAACGAACTAATCAAGAATAAGTTCTTGGAGGAACAAAATGAAAGTATTGCTTGAAAACTGGCGAAGATATGTGAATGAGGAGCAGGCTGCCGGCGCTTCACAAGAATTAGATGCTGCTGAAATAGTAAGGCAAGCTTGGGAGAACACCTCCGAAGGCCACCTACAGAAAGCATTCTCCCAACGTGCGCCCGGTGGCGCTGGAAGCACCTTCGATGATGGCACGACTCTTGAGACGCTTCGAAGTGCAGGCTGGAGTCCACACCCAGATCCGAATGCCTATGTAAGAGATCCTGCTCGGGGCTTTGTAACCGACGCTGTTGGTGGCGTTTTGGGAATGCTTCCTGTGGGAAGTCTTCCTGATCAGCACGAAGTGCGATTTCAACCAGCACATATGGGCCAAGCAAAGTCTGATACCGGAGAGGCGGCATATGAAGCAGTTGCTGGCTTTGAGGGTGGGCGTCCGCCAATGACGAATACCACACTTTTGATTGGGCCGCAATGGTACCAGGGGCACGCAAAGGATGCCGAAAAGCCTGTTATTTGGACTTTTTATCCCGGAGATCCAGCCCCCCCGCCCGCCAAAGATGCTCCGAGATTTATTGTTGAGCAGGATATATTGACCAAGACCCCCAATACACAAAAAATTGAATCTGGATTTGAAGATGAAAAAGGCGGCAAAATGCTGGCTTATGTTGGCACTATTGCTGATGCCAAAGCGCTTGGATTTGGAAACATCAAATACGTAGGAAAATAAAATGAAACTCCTGCTTGAAAGTTGGCGACAGTTTTTAAGCGAGAATCAAAGGCCTTTATTTAAAAAAGCAAAGATAAAAAGGTATACTGACTTAGCATTATTTGCAGAAACAGAAGGGGATAAGATGATAGGCTCAGCAGTTGTTATATTTGATCAAGAGGGAAGGGTGCTGATTCTTAAGCGCGCAGCGATTAGTCACTGGATGCCTTTAAAGTGGGGCTTGCCCGGCGGTTTGATCAATAAGGGCGAAGCTGCGATTCGGGCAGCAGTAAGGGAAGTAAAAGAGGAAACTACCCTTGATATACCAGAGCCAATGGAGTTTTATCTGTCGGACAATGGCGAGGTAGTTTACTTTACCACTCAAGAGTACAGCGGAGAAGTTACAATAGACTTTGAGCATGAGGACTTTGCTTGGGTTTATCCCGAAGATTTGACTAATTATGATAGAGTACCCCACTTAGTTAACGTTGTGGAGAGGGCCAAAGAAGCTTTAAATTATGCGTGACGTATTTAAATTATTTGAAAGTTGGCGAAGATATAAACGCAATGATCATTATAGTGTAGGTACCGATCCGTTTTACGGGCCTCCGCCCCTGATTAATGATGTGGTGGATTGTTGGGCCCAAGAAGGAATTCGCTTTTTTACCGAGATTCACCATGCGAACGGAATGGGCTACAATGTAATGTTGCCCACCGACGAGCTTGAGTTTCATATCGAGCGCGACCTATCGAATTATAATGTCTCTTTCGTGGCGGAGCAGCTTATCCAAGACGGCATCCCCAGCCACGCAGTACGCATTCAGGTGGGCAAAAACGGTAAAGCAATTATTGATCAAGACACGGATATTGTGATGGCAGCCAAGCAAGTGGGGCTAGCTCAACTGCCCGTTATATTTAATTTTGTGGACGAGGTATAAAAATGAAACTCACTCAGGAGAAGCTTAAAGCACTAATAGCCGAAGAGTTAAGCAAAGCAGACAAAGCCGATATCAAGAGGATGATTTCCAAAGAGCTGGACAAGTCTCAAAAGGACACCGAAAAGCAACTCAAAAAAGACGTAGAGGCCGAGGTGGAAAAAATGCTCAAAGCTACCGCGACCAAAGAGGAGATAGGTGACATTACAAAGAAGATTTTAAAGAAGCTTTATAAAGACCTTTCCTTGCATCACCCCTACGTTATCGATAGAATTAAGATATAAAAAGAGATTTCCATTTCTGACCCCTAGTTAAAATAGGGGGGTTGGTAAATGGAGAATTTATCACGTAAAAGGACATTGCTTAAGTTCGTTATGAGCTTGGCGGTGTCCTTTTTGTTTATTATATCAGCAAGCTGCACCGGACCTTTGGAGATTAATCTTCCGGGTCCTGCCGCTGAAGACGATGGAGAGCTTACATTTCGTGAGGCATTTGATCGTTTAAGCAACATTAGCGATCGTGCTCGCAACGCAGCCGTTAAGGTTGTTAACATCGGCGAAGGGTTCAGCGCCCAAGGCTCGGGAACTTTATTCAAAGTTGATGGTCAGTATATTGTAATCACGGCGGCTCACGTTGTGCAAGATGCAACATCAGTTATCATCACGACGCCTGATGGTCTGGGGTATTTTGGAACACCACTAATGACCAACCGCGAACTAGACTATGCGGTTCTGTTGGTGCCAGAAATTGCAGACCGGACGCCGTTGCGTTTGCGTGCGCTTCAGGAATCACAGTTCCGGGTGGGAGCCCACGTTACTTATACAGGGTTCCCTAACAGGCACAACTTGCTGTCAATCAGTGGCGAGTTAGCCGGCACCGCGCGCGACAATCATTTGATTATGCATAGCTACGCATGGCCAGGTTCGTCAGGCTCTTGCGTGTTTGACAACCAAGGTCGCTTTGTTGGTGTCTTGCGCGCAGTTGACGTTGGTACCGTCTTCTCGCCGCAGCTTATTGAAGATATTGTCTGGATTGTTCCAGCTTGGAGGCTTGACTACGACGCACTGCACGTCTTATTGCAGTAATAATACTGGGGGGTATTACAATGGGGAAGGTTTGGAAGATTAATTGGGTGCTATTCGGTGTGGCTTTGGGGATTATGGCTGCCATTATAATGTCTCTGAGCGGCTGTAACACTTATTATTTACACGATGTTCACGACGAGGCGCCACCTAGAGAGCCGAAGCCAAACGTCGTTTATCTTCCAGGGGATCCCGTAGCAAATGACGTTTGGGTGGAGCGCTTTGAACAGCCAGAGGTATTTGATGGCATTGATATTGTGTGGGTGCTAGACAAGAGTTGCTCTATGTGGGACGATGAGGAGGAGGTTTTATCTGGTATTGATACCATGATGAACGCGCTTCCTGCCGGCGGCGCCTGGCGTCTTAATATGATCTCCATTGACCCCCAGCAGTCGGTGACGGAGGCTCAGTTCCCCCTGATTCCTGGTGACAACGCCGGCGATGCCTGGGATATGTATCACAACATCCCCAACAGCCGTCTAGAACAGGGCTTCCTGTCCATCCATGACTATATGGAGTACAACGCCTATGCTCAGACCTGGATGCGCGACGACGCTGCTCTACTGGTGGTATTCGTCTCAGATGAAGAAGAGCAGAGCCAAAACTTCTTTCCGTTGGCTGATGATTTTATTGATTGGTATACGCGGCAGCGCCCAAATGTATATTTAGCCAGCATTATTCACGATACACCTGGCCCAGGCTACACAACCGACTGTCGCTATGGCGTTATAGACTACGGAGAGCGCTATTTAAACGCCACGGACCTCCTAGGAGGGGTAGTGATTGATATCTGCACCACAGACTGGTCTACGGGCGTTGCAGAGGCTTCTACGAATATCGAGCCACTTGAGCGCTGGGTGCTAACCCACGTTCCTCTTGATACCACCATTGTCGTTTTCGTTGACGGGGTGCTATTTACTGACTGGATTTATAATACAACAGACAACGCTGTTGAGTTCACAGCGCTGCCTCCCGGCGGCTCACACGTAGAAATTGCCTATGCTTATTAGGGGGATATGCGCATGACAGGGTTTGTGTTAAGAGCTTCTTCAATATTGATGATAGGGTGGGCACTGTATTACCTTGCGAGCCTCATTCCCTAGAAGGGAGAGATGGAAGAACCAAAGCCAAAATATAAGGTAGGAACCTTATTGTCGTGCGTTCCCCGAGTAATCCCGAATAATAACTTCACATTCGGGATCATTATAACTAGGCGCATCATGGAGATAAAAGGGGGCGATTGGTCGTTTGGTCCGCAGTGGTATTATGATTTGATACTATTTAATGAAGAAAAACACCGCGTAGCGGAAATAGACCTTGACGAATTAATCAGTTGTGGTATAATGGAGATAATCTCAGAAGGACCCGATGAACTATCTAAGCAAGCTAGCCAGAAGGATTGAGAATACGGAGAGCAAACTCACCGTTCAACAAATTGTCCTTCATCGAGACTCCTTTAAGGTGTTTGTGAAAACCAAAGAGGACAATCTAGATTTGAAGAAGGTAGAAATGCTCTTACGAGAAGAGCTTTCAATGCCCAATCTTCTCATTATAGCAGCCGGAGAATAACATGTCAACAGAAGAGAGGTCCGAGCCCCTTGAGGAAATAACTCAAGAGGAAGACCTGAAACCCAAGCCACCGCCGCCGTTGGCGCCGCGTGGCATCCGCACCTTTACAGTTTGTCGTCAGAACGATGAGACTGGAATTTCGGGCACCGGCGTTGTCATTGAGGGGGCGATCTTTGCGACAGGTCAGTGCGTTGCTCACTGGCTTTACCCGCCTCCTCGTGGCGGCATCGCGATATTTGATTCACTCAACGACTTCCTGAAAGTTCACGTTTTGCCTCACAAGGAAAATAAAACAATCATTACCTTTGAGGACGGTGAACAAGAAGTTTACGACTAATTATAAGTATAATGAACCAGAAATGGAAAGCCTTTGTGAACGAAGGCGTTAAAATAAAAGTACATGGTTACGTTCGTCCCGCTGATCAGTTTCATAAGCTGGGGCACTGGGAGAGAGCCATAGATAGAATGCTCGCCCTGCAGACCATAGGAATGTCTGTGAGGGGAGGGAAAATAAAAACAGTCCCAGAAAACCCGGTGGCTTCCGAGGAATGGCTGAAATTGATTGATCACTATTTCGGCTATCTTTTAGAGGCCGAAACTGGTCGGTTCGGATTAACCACTAAAAACGTACTTGACTTTGTCGAGGACTTTATCAATCATAAGTTCTGGGCACTGCGCAAGCAATATAAAGATTACTTTCCAGACATCGACACCTTGAAGTTCGGCTTTCTTTTCTCGCGTGGGGACATTGAGCCCTATGTTGAGATAGACGACGAGTTCACCGAGCAGTTTTATGGGTCGACCGAGAATATCAAGACGGTGAAGCACTTTACAGACCCACGAGGCATCAGAAACATCGAGCGCGCTATTGACACCGGGAAAGACTTTGACATATCCACCTTCACAGTGGCAGCCTCCCCTTTCTTTAAGAGCAAATCAAATGTGGTAGTAACATTGAAAGCAAATGTTAAGGCGGCGTTCCGAAGTGATATTAAATCTCTCGCGCTGGACAATGGCAACCGAGCAGCCAACTTATATAGGCTGGACTACCCCGGCGAGGAAACAAACATTTGCCCTTCCCTCGACCTGTGCGACGGAGAGCTGAAGACCTCTTTGTGGAATGAGATCATTGCGCGCCCACTGGAGATTTTAGATACGCTAGCGGCAGACGAAGAGATCCTTCAGGAGATTGAGCCGTACCAGAAGCGCATGCGCGCCCAGCACCCTCGCTGGAAGAAGCGCCTCATCGGCGGAGGCGGTCAAGCTAACACCGCGCCGTTTACCAAAAAGCCCTCCGGCTCAAGAGCAAAAAGCGCTCCACCCGGAGCCGTGGGTGGACTTTAGTGCAAAAGTGTGTTATAATAGAATCCTATAACACAGACG
>TARA_R110000737_G_scaffold119539_3_pt1 | contig 9880 bp, 7 predicted proteins | sample TARA_R110000737 | Tara Oceans TARA_R110000737 (sample SAMEA4398027) | marine metagenome | biome: Polar Biome; feature: [SRF] surface water layer (ENVO:00010504); material: water (ENVO:00002006), including particulate matter (ENVO:01000060) such as... | depth 5 m
AACCGCCTTGACCATGATTCGCTCAGACGTCCTGAAACGAGTATTTTGCGGGGGATTTGGGGATGAATATTTTGATTTATTTTTTGGCAGTAGGGTCTATAAATTTACATTGAAATGAAAGTAGCATCGCTAAGCCAGGGTTTTTTCTTTTTACTTTAATTTTCCCCTGTTGTGTTGATACCAGTTCATTAACTAAGGCAAGCCCAATTCCTGTGCCTTGAGTGGTTCGGGTTAACTCATTGCCGCCTCGATAGAAAAGCTCAAAAATCTTGCTTTCCTGCTCTAGAGATATTCCTTCACCATAGTCTCGTATTTCTAGTTGTATTAGGTGTTTACTTTTCGGATGCTGGCGAAATATAAAATCGATTTTTTGTCTCGCTGAATCACTGATCTGTTTGCGGTTAAAAAACTTAACCGCATTGTCAGTAATATTAATAACTATCTGAGCAAAAGCGTCCTGTTCAACCAAAACCAGCATAGATTCGGCGTTAGCTATATCCAGAATAATATTTTGTTCAAAGCAATGCTTTTCAATTATCGATGATGTTTTAGAGCGAATAATATCCACTAAAAGCGTGAGCGGCGTATATTCTGGCTGCACATTTTTCTGCTGTTGGCTAAGCGCAGACAACTGCAATATATTATTGATTAATCGTGTAAGGCGTTCACTTTCACTATAGATAAAATCAAAATATTTTTTCTGGTGCTCTTCAGAGATTACCGTTCCTTCTTTGAGCATTTGTGAATACATACGAATTGAGGTGAGTGGTGTTTTTAGCTCATGACTGACAGAAGAAACAAAATTTAGCCTTTGCTCTCCTAATGCTAGTTGCCTAATTCCAAGGCGATAAAACCCATAACACGCTGATAAGATGGCAATAATTAAAATAATAATAAAAATGCTGCTATACACCGTCGCAGATGTCATCGGTAAAGCGTTGGTTGATAGGGTTAATGAATAACTATCAAAAGGTGGGTAATGGGTATAATTGTATATCGCTTGTTGTTGAAAGCGTATATCTGGCGTTGGCAATAAGCTTACCTTTTCTTGGTCGTCAGGTAAGTTTTCATAGAAAAAACACTCTGAAAGGCCAGAATGTTTTTCATCTTTTAACTCCACTAACACTGAGTTATCGAATTGCATTTGTTCCAGTATATCCGTCACTAATTGGGACAGGTAAGGTTTGCGTTTTACTATATATCCTTGCAACCAGTATTGTTTGGCTACAGTTACTACACGATAGAAAATGAAGTAGTCAGGAACATCAAAAAACACACTAAATAACTCATCTTTCGCAGAGAAATTTTGTTGGCTTAATTTCGTGATGGTTTGCTGTACTGAACTAGATTGCAACAAAAGCTGCTGGATCTTAATTGCTGTATTTTTACGTTGGCGCAATTCAGGGTTTAACGTTTGATCCGACGCGAGTAAGTTGGCATTATCGGCCTCAATTTTAGATAAACTATTATTATGTAAAGAATCTAGCCAAATAGGGCTGTTAAAATGTCCTTTGTTACAAAATTGAAAGTAGCCAACTAACCACTTATCTTTTGGTTTTTCGTATGCTAATCGAGAAAGAGGAGATATGGCTTGCTGTGACTGTGTAGTATATGGGTTATACACTTGTCGATAATAATCAAATGCATCGACTGGTAACGTATTGGATATCAATCTTCTTTCAGTCAAACGTCCATCTACTATTTGCTCTAATTTAGTTGCGGTGTGCTTGTATTCAAGCAGGAGATTATTTTCAATCTGCTGAAAGCCAAAGTATAAAATCGTTCCTAGCGGGAGCAATAAAAATAGCAAGAAAGCTATTGCTAAATGGCGTAACCGACGCAAGCGCTGAGCATGATTGAGTAAACGTTTTTCTGAAGTTAGCATCTTAATGGCTCATCATATTGAACAACTCATTAAATGACAAAAAGCTGATAACCTTCGCCACGGTGGGTGACTAAGTGTATTGGGGATTTAGGGTCGATTTCAATTTTTTTGCGAATTTTGGCGATATGTATATCAACTGTTCTTGTATCTAAGTCGCAGGTGTTTTTATAGTCCCATACGTTTTTTAGCAACTCTTCTCGGGAAACAGGCTTATTTTGCCTTAATAGATAAACTAAAATTTCCACTTCGCGGCGAGTGTACTTTATTTCATGGTGGTAAGAGGATCCCTTTAATGTTTGCGTACAAATTGAAACATTAGCGCTTAATTCCAAGGTTTTATCGGTTGCCGTCCAACCTGAACGCCTGACCAAAGCATTCACGCGTAATACCAGTTCTGATGTTGAAAATGGTTTTGCTACATAATCGTCAGCGCCAAGTGTTAGGCCGTTAATAATGTCTTCTTCGGTATTTTTTGCCGTCAACATGATGATGGGTTGGGTCCGAGAAAGTTGTCTCAGCGCATTACAGATCTCAAAACCATTCATAGAAGGCAACATAACATCCAAAATAATGCAGGCATATTGCCCATCTAAACCTTTAGATAAACCTTTATTTCCATCACTTTCGCTTTCAACCTCATAGCCGTGAAAAACAAATAGGTCCGTGAGCCCCATTAAAATAATAGGTTCATCCTCGACGATGAGAAGTTTAGGTTTGGTACTCAAATTTCCGCCTAATTACTTAAGATGCTAGTGTGAAAACGCTGATACTGCTTGCGCTTTAATATACATGACTTTAGAAAGCGCAATGTAAAGTTTTGTAAAATTTATAACCTTATTTTTTACATTGCCTGCCTATTTTATTGTTAAATCATTTTCTAATCTATCCGCATAAAGCATTTTAGCGATAAAAATAAACAGAGTTATTACCACGTCAGATAAAATCATAATTATCATCAAATTAAGATTAAGGAATTAACAATGAAAAATAAGCTAGCATTTAATTCACCTGTAGTGGTAATTGTTCATTCAGCAATATCCACTTTGTCGATATCTACGCTTTGGACAAGATATGAGCAAGACTTCGTCTCCAGAGTCAAAACCCAATATAAAAACAACAGCCAACTAAAGCCTATTACTTTAGCTATCACTTCTTAAAAAAAAGACAACTGAAACGCTTAAAGGCCAGTATTATTCAACTAACAGGATATAGATATGATCAGGTTAACATTCAAAAAATTCACTACCATTACGTTGTTAAGCGGTTTTTGCTGCTTAGTAACAGCACAAGATAATGACAAGACCAAAAAAATGAATCGCGAAGCGCCAGAGGCTACAGCAGCCGAAGCTAAGCTTTCATTTAGAGATATTCCGCGTCTCGATAAAGCCTTTATCGATGTAGCGCCTATAGATAGAAAAGACGGCATTCTCGTAGGTGAATTGGGTATTGATGGTGGCGATAAAGCGAAGATTGTTCAGCTGGCACATGAAATCGCCGACAGTAAACACGGTAACTACGACAGCCTACTTATCGCCCACAAGGATAAGCTCTTATTTGAATCTTATTACTTGCGCGGCCGTATCAACTTGCCTCACCCGCAAGCATCAGCCGTTAAAGCATACACTAGTTTGGCGCTTGGCCGTGCTATTCAGATGGGTTATCTGACCATAGCCGATTTGGACAAGCCGCTAGTTAGCTTTTTGAAAGACCTAGATCCAAAAAAATTCGTTGACGGCACTGAAAAAATCACACTCCATAAAGCATTGACTATGCACGGGGGGCTGAGCGTTAATAATGACAAATGGGAAGAACTTAAGAAAAAACCTACTGTGTTGCAGGGACAGGGGTTGGTTCAGACTCTACTTGAGCATAGCGGTTCTATTACCACAGAGTCTCAGACCTATTTATATGGTAATTTCAATCCAATGTTGGTGATGACGGTCATTGACGCCGTTGTGCCGGGTACCGCCCAGAATTTCATTAAAAAAGAAATCCTCGATAAATTAGGCATCACAAATTACAGCTGGGAAACCCATATTAGTGGACTACCACAAGCAGGTTGGATGGTGAGCATAACGTCTCGTGACATGCTTAAGTTGGGCAGCGTGGTCCTTAACAAAGGCAAGTGGAAGGGCGAACCGTTTATTTCTGCAGATTATATCGCGAAGGCCACCAAGGGACTTGTTAAGCCAACTGAAGACTGGATGCCTGATACTTACCGTTATGGTTATTTCTGGTATCAAACGCCTATAGCTGTCAGTGATAAAAACTATAATGCAACCTTTGCCTGGGGTGGTGGCGGTCAACGCGTAATCGTGGTTGATGAGCTTGACCTAATCATAGTGATCACGGGACATGACAGGGAAGACCAAATCATGGCTGAGATTTCAGATGCGGTGCTACCTTATTTTGCTAAATAAGGAGAGAAACATGAAATCTACTTACGCTTCAATATCTCTTTTTCTTTCTCTGTTGATAATGAATAACGGCAGCTATGCTCAAGATGACTTTACTGTCCTCGAAGGACCTTATCTCGGGCAAAATCCTCCTGGCTTAACTCCTGAAGTTTTTGCGCCAGGCAGTGTGTCGACTAAGCATTATGAACTTACTGGCGTATTTACGCCTGATATGAAAGAGTTTTACCTCATAAGGGATGGAGGTAAATATGAAAAACCTTCACTTGTTGTATTTAAAAATAAAAATAACCGATGGAACGAATTAGTTATATCTGACAGGGTGGGAACTCCTGTTATCTCGCCAGATGGCAATACCCTGCATTTAAGCAAGCAATATAGAAAGCGCACTGATACTGGCTGGTCAGATGTGAAAAATCTTGGCTCGCCTTTCGATGACCTGCCAATTATGCGCCTTACGTCTTCCTCGAAAGCAACTTATTTTTTTGATGAGTTCAAATCAGATTTTACGGGTTCAATTCGGTATTCACGATTAGTGGATGGAAAGTATGAAGAGCCGAAACTGCTTAGCAAAAAGATTAATGGCGGGAAAAGTTTTCATCCTTTTATTGCACCAGATGAGTCCTACCTTATATTTGATGGTAAAAGAGAAGGTGGATATGGTGGCTCTGATCTTTATATCAGTTACAGACAGAAAGATAACTCATGGGGTGATGCCATTAATTTGGGCGACAAGATAAATACAGAGGCTTGGGAGGCATTAGCCAGCGTGACGCCAGATGGAAAATATCTTTTCTTCAATAGAAATATGAATCCAAACGATTATAAAAATGTAGATATTTTCTGGGTAGACGCACAATTTATTGAAACAATGAGGCCAAAACTATAAAGCATATAACAGTCGCAACAAGAGCGACGCTTTAGTTCTCCCTGTTTTAGTGGACATCTCCCCATGACACTCAGGAGGCGAAATCAACCAGAAGCCAACGCAAATCCATGTATTGTCAGTTCGATTCATTGAAGTTTCGAAAAACTTGATCTACTTACATTTAGTTTATTTATCTCAAATTAGGACAAAATTATGAACATCCGCTTTGCAATTAAGAATTTAGTCGTGACAACCACCGTTGTCACAATGATTGTTGTTGCTTTTCTCGTCTATGCATTGGCTGGGTTGAATGCGCGGCCAGTGGTTTTTGCCGAGCCACCAGCGTTTGTCGAACGGTACGCAGCTGAAATGGACCATTCAGAACCGTGGTTCCAATCGACGAGAGCTGAAATAGGCGCCGGACAGCTTGCCACGTCTGAATTTGCGAAACTGACTGCGGATTTATCCATCGAAGAAGCGTTAGTATTCAACGTGATTCTGGATGGTAAATCGTTCGACGTGCTGCTGCGATTGTTTGCGCATCCTGAGAAAGCGCAACGGGTGAAAGTGGCGTCGGCTTTTGCTGCTGTGAATATTAGGTTTTCTCATAATGAAGAGACTGGCTTCGCAGAAAAAAGACGCCAGTTTTGGCTCGACGTAGAGCAGCACCTACCCGACATTCAAAACGCGCTTGCTGAAGCCTTGATTGCGTCCGCTAAAGAAGGAAAAAACTCTTATATTCCTTATACATTGGCTTGGATGCCGGGGCAGGGCCGTGAAACGGTCGAGTTGCTTGCATGGTCGGCTAAACACCATCCGGATCCGTGGGTGCGAAGATTTTCTGTCTATTTTGTGGTAAGAAATGGGGGGGACGAAAAAATTGCTGGCCCGCTACTCCAGGACCGATCCCACGATCCTGATTACAGGGTGCGAAAGGAAGTCCTGGAACGTCGGTTTATAAGGTTTATAGGATAATGGTGATGAAAGGTTAAATTTACCCAACACTCGATATTTAGGTCCGTGTGAAGGGGTTACTGACTAGATGAATCCGTTGTTATCTTAGCTACAGGGAAACATGTTGACGAAGGTTTTGATTTGCCACATTTAGATACTCTATTTATAACGTTGGCTATAGTTTGGAAAGAAATTTTAGTGCAATACACTGGACGAATTCATCGAGAATGGAATAGTAAAGCTGTTATTCAAGTTTACGATGTTATTGATGATTTCCCGACATTACAGCCTATGTGGAAGAAACGGGAAAAGGTGATAAAGCGTTAGGATATCAATTCAATGAACAAAAAAACTTATTGATTTAGGGCTAAAGGTTAAAAAGAGCGGGTAGGATCATATTAAGGGTCTTTAATTTTCAGAATATTTCGTGCCTTTTTTGTATGCTCTATAGCTGGCATAGGCGGTATAATGTAATTTATGCTGGTCTAAATTGTTAATTTCAACGTTGCTTTATAACACGTTAGCAAACACTAATATCATCATAAAGCGCCTACCTACGTGGATGTAGGTACTTAGCTTCAGTCTGGAACAATGAACTTAAGTACCTATAAAACGTTTAATTTTCGCTAAGTGGTGAAGTCATTAATTCAATTGGTATTATTAACTTCAGTTAACGATAGGCAGCTAGTTTATTGAAAGTTCTCTCAAAATAGCATTTTCTATCGCATAAAATGCTGTAATGCACTCATCACTAAGGCCACAATTAAGAAAGTAGACTATGCTGGTATCTGTTTCTTCTATATAAATATTTTTAGTTAAGTAACCTTCTCCGCCGCCATCATGGCTGAACAAAATTGTGCCATTAACATTTATCTTATGAATACCCAAGCCTGCGTCGTTGTTTGTTTCAACGGGGATTAAGCTAGCCTCTCCCCACATTAATTCACGAATATCATTACTAACAAAGTCAGTATCGGTGATCAGGGTTTTATAGAGATATGCCAGTTCTGTTACCGATGACGCCACTGGTGAAGCAGAAGAGAAAATATTGGACATAATTGGTGCTACATTAACAAACTGGCCATGATAATACTCATAGCCAGCAATTAACTCACCCATATGATTTTCATATCCTACTGAGAAAGTGGAATTTAACGATAACGGGTCTATTATTCTAGCCCGTATTTCAATGGCATTATGGTAGCCTAATACTTGATCTAAGATCATGCCAGCCAAGGTATAATTTGTACTAGAGTAGTGATAACCAGTTCCCGGTAACGCATAGGGTGTTTTATTGAGTGCATAATTTACTAAATCGCTATTGCCTCGTTGCACTTCTGGACTAGCCAGTAGATCGGGAATAAACATCTCGTTATCATTGTAGTCAACAATACCACTGCTATGATTAAGTAATTGTCGCAATGTTATTTGCTCACTATATTGAATTTGATCTAACAATTCTAGCGGTAACCAAGTATCGAGAGTATGGTCTAAATTCAACAAAGCTTCATCATGCAACTGAGCGGCCAGTAGTGCAGTAATCACTTTCCCGGCACTCTGAATAGAAAAAACGTCGGTAGTTTGCATCGGCGTTTGATTGTCACGATCAGACACCCCCGCGCTGCCAATAAATTCACGCTCTGGGGTATTTATCTGTAAAATAATGCCATGAACATTTTCAGAAATTGTGTTTTCAATTAATTGTTGATAATCAAATTCAACAGGAGGCGCTAGTTCTTTATTTTTCGCGGCGGGAGCATCTGAATCAGCGCCCCCACAGGCAGATAAAAATAGGATTATAGCGGTGGTTAATATTACAGATTTACGTTTGATTATTGTTGTTATTTGGGTTTTCATCCATATATTCCTTTCGTTTGAGTAAGGCAAACTATAAAGAAAAGAATAAAGAAAAGACGTACCAAACATGCTCAAAATGTACCAAGCTGTATCTTTGAAATCTATGCGCTATTTGGTAAAATAATGGTGAATTCTGCTCCTGATAATGTCGCTGAATTATTGATGCTGATTTCACCCTGATGCCAGTCGAGAATACGCTTGACTGTGGCTAAACCAATACCGTGTCCTTTTATTACTGGTTGACCTTGTTGTTGCCTTGCTATATGAACAGTTCCGCGTACGAAAGGTTTCAATAGGTTTTCTCGTCGAACTTCCGCTATTCCTTGGCCGTCGTCGGCAATAATCATGACGATAGTATTGTTATGGTTACTCAGTTCAATCGTTACTTTTTGATGACAATATTGCAGTGCATTTTGCAGTAGATTATTGACTAACATACTCAGGTAAGCGGGATCACCAACGACTATGCAATCTTTTTTGGGTTTTTCAAATATAATATCTTTAGTTTCAACGTTTTTGTTGTTTATGCTGTGTTCAATTATTTGTGATAAATTAACGCTATCTTTTCGGATAGTTAACATGGTTTGATCGAGGCGAGCATAGTTCAACAGTGTTTCAACTAAGGAGGTCATTTCATCAACATTATTACTAATTTTCTTTTCGAAACGACGTCGTAAAACAGGATCATCTTCCTCTTGCAAGGTATCAATGCCAAATCGAATTCTAGCTAATGGCGTTCTTAAGTCATGAGATACAGCACTGCTTAGTAGTTTGATATCGGCTATCAAACTTTCAATACGTTGTGCCATATGATTAAATTCAAGCTCAATATCTCGGATATAGGAAAACGGTTTAATAACAAGACGTTGATCTAATTTTCCTTCACCGAATGACTTAGCTGTTTTCCTTAATATGACTAAACGATTAATTAGCGGATACAGCCAAATGATGAATAACAATAGCAGTGCTAAATAAAACAATACGGTGAAGATATAGTTGTTTGTCTGCTCTTCGTTAAGCAAGGGGGATTTAACGATAAGTAGTTCATCAGTTTTTGCTAAATAATAGTGAAAAGCCAAATTCAGATCTGTTTCTAATAACAAGGGCTTACCAAGTTGTAGTTGCGTAAGTAATTTACTGGGTAATGGAAAATCGCCTAAAGGCATTAGGCTTAAGCTATATTGGTCTTGCTTTGGCCAATGTTGGATAAACTGATGCCTATTCGGGAGACTTTCAAGTGTTATAGCGAGGTTTGAAGCAAATTTTTCTAATACATGTGCCGCATTAGTATTTTGATTTTGTTCTTTGGTGGTATATTCCTCATATACGCGATCAAATAACCAACCTAAACCGACAGTCGCTATTAATATGATGGCAAGCAGAGAAAAACTTAAAGTACGCATTGTTTATTTGAGTCCAATATTACCAAACGTCTTTGACAAAAAGGTAACCTTTGCCCCATATTGTTTTTATCCGAAAAGGTTGACTAGAGTCGTCACCAAGCTTTTTGCGCAAGCGTGATATTCTTAAATCAATTGAACGATCAAAACCATCATATTCAAACCCTCTTAACTGGCTTACTAAATCACTTCTTGAAACAACATTTCCGGCTTGTTGTGCTAACAGCCACAGAACATCAAATTCATTCGTCGAAATATTTATTTGAACTTCATCGAGTGAAACCTTCATAGCCCGTCGATCAATCAGCAGATTATTAAATTGCAGGCACTCATCTTTTACTGAGTCAGCCGCTAACTCTAGGGGGATATTTTGTGTCTTCTGACGGTCAAGGTGTTTATGTATCCTAGTTAATAAGGCTCGTGCTCTAATGGGTTTAGTTAAATAGTCATCAGCTCCCATTTCTAAACCTAATACTTCGTCAATCTCTTCATCTCTGGCGGT
>TARA_R110000737_G_scaffold140765_2_pt1 | contig 9878 bp, 8 predicted proteins | sample TARA_R110000737 | Tara Oceans TARA_R110000737 (sample SAMEA4398027) | marine metagenome | biome: Polar Biome; feature: [SRF] surface water layer (ENVO:00010504); material: water (ENVO:00002006), including particulate matter (ENVO:01000060) such as... | depth 5 m
ACCCGTTATCAAATTGTCCATTCCTATGACGTGATAACCCTCTTTGATAAAACGGTCGCAAAGATGTGAGCCTAAGAATCCAGCTGCACCAGTAATCAATATCCTTTTTCTTGTTTCCATTTTATGATTTTGATGAATCTACAACTTGTCGTCCAACTGAGTGATAAACAAATCCCAAATTTTTCATTTGATCCAATTCGTAAATATTTCTTCCATCAAAAATGATTGGATTTTTGAGAGCTGAAGTCATTTTATCGAAATCAGGATTTCTAAAGGCTCCCCATTCTGTTGCCACAAGCAAAGCGTCTGCATTTTCAAGGGTTGAATATTGGTTCTCAGCGTATGTTATCTGATTTCCCAACAAACTTTTTACATTTTCCATAGCTTCTGGGTCATAAGCAGAAATTGTTGCACCTAATCTTAGTAGGTCAGAAATAATATACAAAGCCGAAGCTTCGCGGATATCATCTGTATCAGGTTTGAATGCTAAGCCCCATAAAGCGAAATGTTTCCCCGTTAAATCTAAACCAAAATGATTGACGATTTTTTGAACCATCGTTACCTTTTGTTTTTCATTAACTTCCAAAACACTATTAATGATTTCAAAATCATAACCTGCTGCTTTTCCACTTTTCAAAAGTGCGCTAACGTCTTTTGGAAAACAGCTTCCTCCGAAACCGATACCTGGATATAAAAATTTGTGCCCAATTCGTGAATCAGATCCAATGCCTTGTCTTACAAAATCAACATCGGCTCCTACTTTCTCACAAAAATTAGCAATTTCATTCATGAAAGTAATCTTCGTGGCCAAAAATGCATTGGCCGCATATTTTGTCAATTCAGCTGATTTTTCATCCATTATTATTAAAGGATGGCCATCACGGATAAAAGGCTTGTAAAGTTCTTCCATGATCTTCACAGCACGTGGGTCAGAAGTTCCAACAACAACACGATCTGGATTTAAAAAATCATCTATTGCAAAACCTTCGCGCAAAAATTCCGGATTTGAGACAACTGCAAAATCTACTTTTGCATTTTTAGCAATAGCAGCATGAACTTTATCCGCCGTCCCAACAGGAACTGTCGATTTATCTACAATAACTTTATAGGAAGTGATTATTTTTCCAAGCTTTTCCGCAACGCCGAGAACATAACTTAAGTCCGCAGAACCATCCTCCCCTGGAGGCGTTGGCAATGCCAGAAAGATAATTTCTGAAGCATTTACAGCTTCCTCCATATCTGTGGTAAAGCGCAGCCGGTTTTGTTTTATGTTTCTTTCAAAAACAACGTCCAAATGCGGTTCGTAAATAGGAACTTCTCCACGACGCATTTTTTCGACCTTATTTTCGTCGATATCTACACAAATAACGTCGTTTCCTGTTTCAGCAAAACAAGTTCCAGAAACAAGACCTACGTAACCAGTGCCAATTACTGCAATTTTTTTCATTCTATCTTTTAGATTCTATAAATTGTCCTATCGAGCGACAAATATGATTCAATTGCTCAATTCCCATTTCCGTGTGAATTGGAAAGGAAATAACTCGATGAGTCAACCAATCCGTAACTGGCAATTCTGTTGATGCGCTTCCAAAATGCTCAAACATTTTTTGACGATGCGCTGGTACAGGATAATATATCATTGAAGGAACATCTCTTTCAGCTAAATAAGCTTGTAATTCATCTCTATCCAGTCCTTCTAACTGAACGGTATATTGATGAAAAACGTGCTTTGAGTTTATTGCTCGAATTGGTGTTTTAATTTCTGGATACTTTGAAAAGTACATGTCATATGCATCTGCAACTGCTCTGCGTTTTTCGTTGTACTCATCCAATTTCGGTAATTTGATCCTCAACACTGCAGCTTGGATACTATCCAAACGACTATTGCAACCTACCACATCGTGATAATAACGCTTGCTTTGACCATGATTTGCTATCATTCTTATTTTGGCTGCCAATTCATCGTCGTTTGTACACATTGCACCACCATCTCCATAACAACCTAAGTTTTTTGACGGAAAGAAAGAAGTACAACCGATATCACCAATAGTTCCAGTCTTTGCAATTTTATTATCTGTGTGATAATAATCACAACCAATCGCTTGGGCATTGTCTTCTACAACAAATAAATTATGCTTGTTCGCAATTTCCATGATTTGATTCATTGGAGCGGACTGACCGTATAAATGTACCGGCACAATAGCCTTAGTTTTTGGGGTAATCGCAGCTTCAATCAAATTGAAATCGATGCAAAAAGTATCTGGATCAACATCAATAAATACTGGCTTCAATCCTAAAAGCGCCATTACTTCAGTTGTTGCAATATAGGTGTAAGATGGAGTTATTACCTCATCACCTGGCTTCAATCCTAATGCCATTAAAGCAATTTGGAGAGCGTCTGTTCCATTAGCTACAGGAATTACATGCTTAACGCCTAAATAGCTTTCTAATTCGGCCTGAAATTTTTGGACTTCTGGACCATTAATGAACTCGGCTTTTTCAATTACATTGAGTATTGCAGTATTTACATCTGATTTAATTTCAGCGTACTGAGCAACCAGATCAACCATTTGAATTTTTCTCATTCTTGTGTTTAAATTACATGAAAATCGGTCGCAAATATAAGATAAAGTTCTGGCTTTTCGGTCCATTTTGGGCAACATTTCAGACAGAAACAACACTTTATTCAATTTGCATTAGACTTCACTCATTGTATACGAAGAATCTTAAAAAAGATTGTAATTTTGGATTCATGAAAATACAGGTTTCTCTTTATACACTTCTTTTTCTTTTGATAGCTCATCAAGGTTTGACTCAAAGAAATGTAAAAGATTCAATTATCAGCAGTCCACTACTTGGTTTCCAATATGGCGGAAACGCAACACAAGGTGATTTGGCGGATAGATTCGGTTATTTAAACCACGTAGGGATTCTAGCAGGATATAAAACTTCCAAAAATTGGTTTTGGGGAATAGACGCCAACTACCATTTTGGAAGTAGAATTCGCATTGCTGACCCTTTAGCAGAACTAAGAGATTCCAAAGGAAATATAACGGATCAAAATGGTGATATAGCAAATGTATTTCTAACTGCTAGAGGATTTAATGCTAATATAGCTGTTGGGAAACTAATTCCAGTATTGAGTCAAAATGTTAATTCAGGAATACTAATACATGGTGGTGTTGGATATCTTGCATATAAATTAAGAATCGACACCCCAGACCATGTTGTGCCTCAGATTGAATTGGATTATAGAAAGGGTTATGACCGACTGACTAACGGGATAAATTTTCACCAATTCATCGGTTATCTATTTTTAGCAAACAGAGGTTTTGTAAATTTTTATGGCGGTTTTTATGCTCAAGAAGGCTTAACCCGAAATCAGCGAAGCATTTTCTTTGACACTCCAAATGTGCCAGTTTCCAAAGCCCAGAGGCTTGATATTCAGTTAGGTTTTAAGTTAGGTTGGATTGTCCCAGTTTATAAACGAGTACCGAAAAATTACTACATCGATTGATGTCGTTGTTCTATAACATATCGATACATCTATACTTTTTTGCTATCCGTGTTGCCTCTTTATTTAATCCAAAAGCAAAGGAATGGTTAGAAGGGCGTAAGCTGAAGAATTGGAAAAATCTCGATACGAAAGGTCGAAGGGTTGTTTGGTTTCATTGTGCTTCACTGGGAGAATTTGATCAGGGCTTACCATTAATGGATGCTTGGAAATCTAAGTACCCAAATGATTTTCTGTTGGTCACTTTTTTTTCTCCTTCAGGGATGAAAAATTACCACAAGAGAAAACATTGTGCCGATGCCGTGTGCTACTTGCCATTGGACACTCCCAAAAATGCTAAAGAATTTGTTAAATCAGTTGAGGCTAAAAATGTCTTTTTTGTGAAATATGAATTTTGGGCTAATCATTTAAGTGAAGTAAATAAAACTGATGCAAAAGTTTATTCGGTCAGCGCAATTTTTAGACAAAACCAGATCTATTTTAAGTGGTATGGAAGTTTCTATCGTTCAATTCTGAAAAATTTTGATCACATTTTCTTGCAAGATGAAAATTCAAAAAAATTGCTTGATGGAATTGGGGTGAGAAATACAACCGTTTGCGGAGATTTACGATTTGACCGCGTTTTTCAAAACAAACAAAAAGCTGTTTCAAATGAAATTCTTGAACGTTTCGTGAAAGGTCAGAATGCCATGATTATTGGATCCTCGTGGCCTGAAGATGAAAACTGTATAAAGGAATTAATAAACCAAGACTCGTTTACAAAAAAAGTAATATTTGCTCCTCACGAAGTGAATGATAAACACGTTAAGCAAATTGAGCAATTACTAGTAAAAAAAAGCATCCGATATACCGATATACAGGATGATAAATCGGATTTTGAAGATTACCAAGTTTTAATTTTAGATACAATTGGTCATTTAACAAATGCATACCAATATGGTGATTTAGCTTATGTCGGCGGAGGATTTTCTGGAAGTCTTCACAACATTTTGGAACCAGCTGCGTTTGGTTTACCAATACTCTTCGGTCCGAAGCATGTTAAGTTCCCTGAAGCAGATATTTTCATTCAAGAAGGATTTGCTTTTGAAATTGAATCTGGGCATGAGTTGGTTGAAAAATTTAAATATGTTGAGAAGGACATATCCTCAATCAAAAACAAGCTTTTAATTTTTATGGAAGATCAAACTGGGATTGCAGAAAAAATTATGGTTCAATTATTGTCCTAAAGGGTAAAAAATTAGATTTTAGAAATGCGTTTTATATTATTGATTTTATCCCTTTCCTTTTTTTCTGTTGCATTGAAAGCCCAAGAATTCTCTGAATTTCCTGATACTTTACATGTTCGTTTTTTATATGGTTCAAAACCAAAACCTGAGCATAAACGTGAACAAAAAAGATGGTTTGGCGGAATGCTTGGAGGACACGTTGGTGTACAATATGATAGCACAAGATATTTGAGTTTTTTCTACGAAGGTAGGGTTCATGTTTTCCAGCATCGAAATCGCAAGTCAGGACGCTATGATTTACAAACAGATTCAGCATTCAATTATATCATGGATGAAAAAGTTGACAGTGTAAAATCATTAAGTATTTACATTCCAATCACGCGAATTCAAAAAGAGAAATTCCTAAGTATTTGTCATTCATATATAAATGAAACGCCTTACGACTATGCCTTTTTCGGAGTACGTTGTGGGTCCTCTACATACGACGTATTATCACATGTTGGAGTTTTAAAGCACTACGATTACTTCAAAATGTGGACGAAAATATTCTATCCAAAGAAATTGAGGTGGCGTTTAATTAGGGCCGCTAAAAAGAACAATTGGAAAATGCTGAAGCAAAAAGGAACGCATAAACGCTTCTGGGAAAAGGATGATTGAATTCTAACATCAATTTATTGAAATAGTGAAAATTTGTTAATTTTTATTTTGGAAATATGTTGATTATATGTTTATTTGTGCTGTTATAAGTTTTGGACTGAAACAAATCATGTTTTTGGATCAAAAACTTTAGTTACAGCAATTATGAAAACTACGCATTACCCGCTAATTAAAAAATCTCTTTTTTTAAGTTTTTTAACTATACTGAATTTCTCTTTTGCGCAGCAAGATGGTGGAATTTCCCCAAAAACGGGAAAAAAAATTGAACCAAAATTTGCCCCTACCATTGGAATTCAGTCTGAATTTAGTTACAAAATGATGGAACAAAACCAGAATCTTCGTAAAACGATGATATTGCTGGAACAACGACGCGAAGGCGCCTTGTCAAATCGCAGTTTAACTATTGGTACCTCATTGATTTCTATAGTTGATTATCAAAAATCTAATACACAAGATAAATTTGGTTATTTGATGCGACACCCAACTAGTGCTAATCAATTAGGAAAAGAAGTTAGTGAAGTTGTGATTCATTCTTTTCAATTATCGACAACAATGGCAGTTAATAATTGGATTTCGGCATACGCAGACATTCTCTATTGCCCCGAACAAAGTTTTGGAGCAGGTACAATTACCGCTTTAGCGCGAAATCAACTTCAATTAAGAAAAGGGTTTGTCGTACTCGGTGACTTAAAATCTTTCCCACTTTACGCTTCTATAGGAAAAATGGATGTGAATTTTGGGCAAACTGGCAGCGTGAATCCATTTACAAATTCGACATTATGGCATGCTTTCGGGTGCTTAGGTTACGGAGGTGAATTTGGTTTTAAAAAATGGGGGTTAAATGCCTCGTTTACTGCCGTTCAGGGTGGCGCTCAATTTAGAGCCCTACAAACCGTTGTTGGTGATTCATCAAATGTGCCCTCTGTGGTTAATAATTACACAATAGACATAAACCAAACCTTTAATACAAGTGATGAGCAAATAACTTTTCGACTTGGTGGTTCTTACGTAAACGGAACCTCTTACAGTCATAGTTTTCCAGTAAAGCATTTCGCTCCTACAAAAATGAACAATCCAGCTTGGGCTGCCTACTTAGAAATGGTTGTTATGGATAGATTTACCTTAATGGGTAGTTACGCCGAAACTGTAAAAGAATGGCCAGGAACATTTAATCCAAATCCGCCTTTGGATACTTTTCCCGCTTCAAAGGTAAGTTCAATTCAAGTTGGAGCTAAATTTGATTTTAATCCTAATGGAAATACTATCTTCTCTTTGTCATCTGAATGGTCGAATTTTAAGGCTGGACCAGCAGGTTCACCTTGGGAACGACAAAACCAATTTGTTGTTGGTTTCAATGCTTTGGTTAATAAATCATCAAGATTATTTATTGAGTATTTCAACACTGCTGGGTATTCGCCTTTAAATTTTATTAGCGGTGGAAATCTAGCCCCGGGTGTGACTTGGAGTGAGCGTGGTGCTTCCAGTAATGGTTTTGTATTAGGCGCACAAATAAATTTATAAAAGGATTTACATTTTATAAACGAAAGCGTTAATATTCATTCCTGAACCAACAGAGGCGAAAAGTAAATAGTCACCTTTACCAATTTCATGGTTTTCAATCTTTCCTTTGATCAGTAGATCGTATAAAGTAGGAACGGTTGCCACGCTCGAATTCCCTAATTTGTGAATGCTCATTGGCATAATTCCCTCGGGAGTCTCGGCACCATACAATTTAAAAAATCGCTTTATTATTGCCTCGTCCATCTTCTCATTTGCTTGATGGATAATTATTTTCGATATTTCGTTTATCGAAACTCCACTTTTATCCAAACATTGTTTCATCGCAACTGGAACATTGTTTAAGGCAAATTCATAGATTTTTCTGCCCTCCATTTTAATATAACGTTCATCTTGATTCAATTCTTTATTGAAAGATGGACCAAAAGATAAATAAAAAGCCTCGTCGTAAGCAAAGGTAGCTGTTTGATGAGCTAAAATACCGCCATCTTCCTCTGTTTCTTCAATAATTGAAGCTCCTGCTCCATCTGAATAAATCATGCTATCCCTATCAAATTTATCTACGACTCTAGATAAAGTTTCGGCCCCAATAACCAAGCATTTTTTCGCCATTCCGGCCTTAATAAAAGCTTGAGCTTGTATAACACCCTCAACCCATCCAGGGCAGCCAAAGAGCACGTCGTAAGCAACACAGTTAGGGTTTTTTATTCGCAAATCATGTTTTACCCTAGAAGCTAAACTGGGAAGAATATCAGTTTGTAATTTGTTATGAGCAACATTTCCAAAATTGTGCGCGAAAATTATATAGTCAAGGGTTTCAGGATCAATATTCGCATCTCCAATAGCAATTTTTGAAGCAATTGTTGCAATATCCGATGTCTCAAGCCCTTTATTTACATACCTTCTTTCCTGAATTCCCGTGATTTCTAAAAACTTTTGAGCAATAATCTCATTGGGATATGGAAAAGAGGTGCCATCTTCATTTTTAAATTCATGTTTGGCAAAGTCTTGATTGGTAACGATTTCAGTAGGAATATACGACCCAGTACCTGTTATTTTAATGGACATAATTTTTATTTTGCTTGAAAAATATAGCGTTTATATCAAATATAGCGTTTATCACATTGGTAATCACAGAAATAATAATTCAATATCTTTATCAAAATTTTGATTTGAAGTATCTATTTTTCTTTTCGCTTGTTTTTTCGACGGCTTTTGGTCAGCAAATAACACAAATCGTTGCTCTTGATCCTTCTTTGAGCGAAAGCTCAGGAATTCTATACCTCAATCAAAAGATTATAACCCACAATGATTCGCAAGGAGCAGCAGCATTATATGAAGTAGATAGTCTTACCGGACAAATATCACGAACGGTTGTAATTGCCAATGCTTCGAACAATGATTGGGAAGATTTAGCCTATGACAATAACTTTATTTATATAGGTGACTTCGGTAATAATTCAGGAAATCGAACCGATTTAAAAATTTACCGAATCAGTTTAACGGATTATTGGAACACACCAAACGACACTGTTTTTGCAGATACAATCCGATTTTCTTATGCCGCTCAAACTAATTTCTCTTCTCAACAAAATTCTACGAATTGGGATTGTGAAGCGATGACAATAATTGGAGATAGTATCTATTTATTTTCAAAAAATTGGATCAATCAAAAAACATACGTTTATACTTTCCCAAAGGATATAGGAAATTATTCATTAGCCGTCAGAGATAGTTTGCCAATACAAGGACTTATTACCTCCGCCGATTTCAATATTTTCTCAAATCGACTTGCATTGGTCGGGTATACACCGACTGGTCCGTTTATAGTAGAAATGGATTGGAATGCTAATGTTCCTATTTCCCAAATCAGTAGAAATAGATATACTGTGACCGTTCCGAATTCAATACAAGTGGAGGCGATTGTCTCAATTTCAGAAAATCAATATTATTTAACTGCCGAAAATTTTGGTGGAAGTGAGTCGAGTTTACTTCGTTTAGTTGGTAAAAATGGGAGTCTTATGATTGACGAAAGAATAATAGAGGAAGTGGTCATTTTTCCAAATCCTACAGAAGAAAAATTTACGATTCAAATTCCAAAAGCATTAAACAACATAAATATTGAAATCTACGGATTGAATGGTCAATTGATTTCAACTAAAAGTTTCGAAAATGAAACTGAAATTGAAATTGATGCACCCATATCTTCAGGGATCTATCTTGTTAAGATAGAATCAGGTAATCAAACACGAACGGAGATATTAATCGTTCAATAAAATCGGCTAGCCTATTTTGCGAATCTGCTTGAAAGTGATCCCCAAGTTTCGCTCATAGTATCGAATGTGTTTGATTTCATTCGGATTCACCAAAACCAAAGACAAGCCTTCTTTACCAGCTCGAGCTGTTCGACCACTGCGATGAGTATAATATTCTTCGCTTTCCGGCAATTGATAATGGGCAACATAAGCCAAATCGCTTACATCGATTCCTCTTGCTGCTAAATCCGTTGCGACTAAAATTTGTGCATTGCCATTTTTGAAAGCACGCATTGCTTTATCTCGTTCTTTTTGTGTTAAATCTCCGTGAATGCAATCGGCTGATATATTCTTGGCAAGTAATTGTTTGGTTAATCTTTGAGTAGCAGCTTTTGTTCTGCAAAAAATCAATCCTTGTTTTTTATGCTCCGATTGAATCAACGATAACAAAGCATGCATTTTCTCATTGTCCTCGCATACAAGGTAACTATGAGAAATTTGAGCATTTACAACATTTCGTTTACTTACTTTAATATTATGAGCATCCGGCGAAAGGTGTTTTTTTACGATATCTTGAATACCTTCAGGCATAGTTGCTGAAAACAACCATTTATTTTCTAAGCCATGCAACATTGTTAGGATTTCATCCAACTCAACTTTGAAACCCATACTGAGCATTTCGTCCGCTTCATCTAAAACAATTGTTTT
>TARA_R110000737_G_scaffold350674_1_pt1 | contig 9869 bp, 10 predicted proteins | sample TARA_R110000737 | Tara Oceans TARA_R110000737 (sample SAMEA4398027) | marine metagenome | biome: Polar Biome; feature: [SRF] surface water layer (ENVO:00010504); material: water (ENVO:00002006), including particulate matter (ENVO:01000060) such as... | depth 5 m
ATATTGCTCATTATATACTCGTGCTAAGATGTTTAATTATATGATTCCCCTTCATACTCTACAAGAGAATCATAAACATCTCGCAGTGCTTTAAGGGCTGATTTTTCTGTATCACTCATAACTATTCATTAAATACTTGTGATATCTTAACAAATGCACAGAATGCATTAACTTCCGGATCCATCACATGCACATGCTTATACATATGGTCTCCCAGTATAGATATTATAGGCGCCTTCACTTCATATGGCAAATCTAATGCAAAGACAAAATCAAGAGTCTTCTTTAATAGCATATGATAATCCTTCTGAAATGAATCCTCATTTTCAATTATAGTTCGTCGCAAACTTTCAAGATCGGCATTCTTTGCCCTATCAAATATATTATCAATTATATCAATCCTTATGCCAATATCTTCAAGTTCAAACACTCCATCACTACAGTTATCTTGAATAACGTTGATAGTCTTACGAATATCAGGATAGTAGAATTTTACAAGCTTGGCAATCTGCGGAACCTGGGACTTATCAATCTGGATACTCTCACTCTTTAGAATGTGAAGCATGCGACTAACAACATCCTTAATAGGAGGCTTTATGTCAATCTCGTTACAACGACTTAAAATTGCAGATACAATACTACCTCTTCTGTTAGCAGTAAGGATGAATCTACAAGTTTCTGAATATTCCTCCATTACATTACGAAGAGCACGTTGAGCCTGAGCTCCAAACCCACAAAATTCATCCATTATGACAATTTTCAACTCATCTACAAAACTAGCAGTCTGTGCAAATCTTATAATCTTATCTCTTACCGTATCAATACCAGATTCATTAGAAGCATTAATATAAAGTACATCACCACCAACAATCTCATTTGCGATTATCTTGGCAAGTGTGGTCTTACCATGACCTTGAATTCCGCATAGTAATATGTGAGTCCAAGTATCATCTGTTCTCATCTTATCTATCTTCTTGCGGACCTTTTCATCCACAATAAGATCATCGAGAACTTGTGGCCTGTATTTCTCGACCCATGCATTTTCTATCTTATCTTCTAATTCTGTTATATCACTCATATTCTAGTTTTTTCCTGTAGATCCAAATCCTTGCGATCCTCTTTCGGTGGAACTCTTTTCATCCACTATACTCATTGTAGGTGCTATTAATGGGTAAACAACTAGTTGTGCAATTCTTTCACCTTTTGTAACTGTATACATATCACTTCCAAGGTTATAAAGCTTGATTCCTAGATCTCCTCTATACATATTATCTATAATACCCGCATGAGGCTGAATGCCATGCTTAAATCCTAGGCCTGATCGACCTTCAATTTTAAACCAGTATCCAGGAGATATATATGCAACCTCAAGACCTACTGGAACCACTACACTATTACCAGGAAAGATGTAAATATCCTCTTCATTTACACTATATAAATCTCTTCCTGAATCCCCTTCTAACTCATTTGGATGCTTTGTGAATGGTAATTTTGCATCAGGATGTGTTTTATTAAATTTAATTTCCATATCTTATTAATTGAAAATTGTCCAGTCTTCACTAAGCATGTCAGTCTGACTCGCTAACCACCCTGTAAGGATTTTCTTATCTGCTGTGAACATTCTGATGCTTCCATGGGCATCAAAAGTATCACTACCCACTTCCGTTTCAATCACTTCTCGCAGTGCTGGGTCATGAATTACTTTAGTAGGAATACCTGTACCTTCTGGAAGAAGGAATAGAAACATATTCTTACCATTCCAGTTCTTTCTTGCTACCCTTTTGCCTAATTTGAGCGCTTCAATAGCATCTCCGAATGTGTTATTTTCTGTCATATAGATGATTATATAATATATATAATAGAATGCAAATAGATTGATAACTAAAGATTGTGCAGTAAGTACATTAGATGAGCGAAGAATTTGACAACGATGACATCTTTCTAGATGGTAATATAATGGAGCAGTTGAAAATAACTGGAGGGTCTATCGCACCAAAGACTAGAGCTAATGAAACTAAACCGATCGAGATTGAAGGTAATGATGAGCTTGAGGATGAACTTGTTCAGAAATCAAGAGAACTTCTAAATCATAGTTTATCTGTTGTTGATACATATTCTCAATATGCGGCTAAAGCTGCAAGTGCAGAAGATGTAGAAGCATTATCACGAATTGTTCAGAGTACTGCTAATGCTCTTGACCAGCTTCAGAAATTTAACACCACAAGGCGAAAGCTTGCTCAACAAATGGTTATTGAGAATAAGCGTATAGAATCTAGAGAGAAACTTACAAAGGATACAAACGATACTGCATATCTTATGAATAGAGAAAACGCACTCGCGTTTCTTGAGAGTCGCATGAAAGAGGTTGATGAAAAGATTGCAAGTGGTGTGGTTATTGAAATACCAGAAGTAATAGATTAATTATTTCTTAGATATCTTGGCCGCTTCACACTTATTAGGTGGGGCCGATGCAATTTCAGGATCCAATTTGGATGTTACTTCAAATTTATCAGCTTTTTTGTCTGGTTGAATATGATTACCAAGATGTATATCTAACTGAGAAGCTCCGCAATTATCAACAGGAGTACCTTTTGTATCAGTGCCAATAAACACATTACAATTGTCGTAATCCATTGGATTGTAATTCCTTCTATAGTCTAAAAATTGTATACACTCTTCCAACGACTCTGATAGATCAGTTACAATATTTGTAATAGATTGAAATGCAGTGTCCAAGTATGTTTCATCAGTAACCATAATACTGCCGCTTGCTTGATCTATTTGCTCTGATGAACCTACTATTTTTGTCATCCAAGCTTTGTAAAAATTTGTACATTGATTGCTTGTAGAGTTTATGTAGTTCTGAATAGATGGAGATAACTTGGCCATTGCTCTTGCATGTTGAGGCAACATTCTGCGACCTTCATACTTTACATCTTGAATTTCTACTTCTGTAATATTGATAGAATTTAACTGGTTGATATTACCTATATCAAGCATTGATCCCATGTACTCATTAACTAGCTTCATCTTGTATGCTTGTGTTGGATTATCATCTATATCCTCACTCAATTTGATGGCTCCTTGAATGGCTGATGGAAGTGTTCTGAATTGTTCTTGCCAATAAATGTAATCCTTTGGATGAAGTTTCTTTGTTTCATCTTCCTCCTTAAAGAGTTCCATCAATGCTTTGAAGAAGCTTATATATGATTTTATTGGATATGCAGTTGTTCTCAATCTCTTCCATTCATTAGACATGGCTAGCTGAATCTCAGATCCCCTGACATCAACATCAAACTCCTTCCACTCAGAGTCTGTTCTTGCCACATCTGATTCATAAATCCTATGTGCTGTGTTATTCTTATATTCCATTAGTCTATGTCGTCTTTCTGCTTATTACCATCATTGATATATAGTTTTGTACCAGTTATGGTATTTCTATATGAATCACCTGTAAATGTATGGGCAATTCTTGTACAGAAGTATTTACCGTTCATCTTTCTGTTGAATATGCCTTCATCATCCCCATTTGTTACAACTACATTGAAGAAATTTCCTGCTATTCTATGGAGAGATCCAACACACTTAAATGATACAGCATGAGATCCAAATATATAAGAGTTGAAGATCTTTGGTATGGTCATTGCATTTATCACTCCTGGAGTTGTATGAAGAGAGAATCCTTGAATTGTAGGCTTCTCGATTCTTCTCTTATTGAGAGGAAATAGCATATCCTTTTCATCTTTAATGCCTAGAGGTTCACCATACTGTTCATAGAAGCCTTTTCTTATCTCTTCCCATGAATTGCGAGGTATATGTAGGAATGCTTCACCAGGAGTGCTTGACATAGTACCAATAAGATCAGTTCCTATGATAATACTTGTTGATGGAGCTACAAGATCATATTCGAGCATTGTTGATAGCTCATTTAATGTATTACCAGCTAAACTCTTCACATCCTTACCAAGCTTAGAAGGGTTCTGAGTAGGTGTATGGAAGTACTCCATATTGTTCTCAGCTTCTTGTGCATTTTCAAAATAAGTACTTAATGGTATGAGATTGAATTTACCAGTTGTTATATCATATGATAATATAGAGTTACAATCCTTGCTTGATAAGCACCTTGGTAGCAGGTAATTAATGGCATCCAAAGGTCGAGATCCCTGATATCCATTGTAGAATATAGAAGATTTTGACGTGTCCCATTTATCTTTATTGATAATATCTTCCTTACCATCATAGGCCCCTGTTATTGCTGCTTTAATATGATCACTGATAGGCAACATTCTATCTGTATTACTCATTTGTGTAGGGTCATTATCATCTACGACAGGTGGTATTATTGAACCAAAAGGATTTTCAGATAATGCTTGTTCTGTTTCATGTGCAAGATACAATACACGACCCTTAGCAGCATCGCCACCATATGATTCAGAATCAACAATTGTAAATCTTGCAGTAAAGCCGTACTTCTTCCTATTATCTTCGTCACTATAATCTTTCTCTATCTCACCAGAAGTCAATTCTGGGAAAATATGTATTGTTGCAAAATCCCTACCATCACCTCGAAATGAGAACTTACCTGTTCCTGTGCTTTCAAGCCTATCACCAAAATTATTAATATCTATAACAGCTGACGGAAACAGATCAAACATATCATCTATTATAGTTAATGATTGAATTGCTTGACCAGCTATATTAACAGATCCTGTATCATTGTTTAATACAACCTGGAATATGAAATTTCTTCTATTGAATGATCTTTGAGACATTATTAAAATTGTTTGAATATTTCCTCAACAATATCTAGCGCGTCTTGAGGATTTATAACTCGAAGTGTAGCACCAACTTTTGGCGGTGTTGTTGGGTTGAATATATTGTTGGACAAGCATATCAGCCACCATAGGTGTTGTGTTCCGTAAATCTCATGACTTACTTTAGTCCATGGCATAGGACCTCTTACCTTATACAATCTATATACAGATTTATCTAATGTTGGCAACTTTACAGATGTAATGATGTTAAAGAATCTGAATCCCTTGTCACCATTTACAACAGAATACATGTTCATCAGATTTTCATAATGATTACCTGTAATGTTAGGGAGATCTTCTTGGTTCTTATATTTTCCGTGATATTTTGGCTTGCTCATTATGTTGTTACTTTCGGTGGTGATAAGAAGTTTGCTGTGTCTGGAACTAGAGATGTAAAATCTATTGATATTGTATATGCTTCTGGAACGTTTAGCATTCCTTCAGCTTTAAATATTGATTTGCCATGTTTCTTGATGTTAATTTTGCTAATATAAGCAAACGGTATATATCTTATTCCAGGCACTAAGAGATCAAATAATCTAGGAGGTTCTACAGTAAATGCTGATGTCTTTGTAGGTTTAGCTGCCTTTAGTAATTCTGTTATAATTTTTAAATTGTGATTTATATCACCTTCTTCAATTGTGTTATAAAGTGGAAATGAAACATTGAATGTACCGCCTCCGCTACCGCTATAGTTAAATGCTTTAATCTGGTCAAAAGCAAAGCCTTGATCTAGTGTACCTTCAATTCCCTTACCTTCACCAATACTTTCTGCAGCTTCTTTAATTACATCTGCAGCTACTAATCCGTACTTTAGCTTAGCTGCCCACTCAGCTACTTTTTTTCCGCCTGGTAACTCGACAGCTGCCCACTCAGATGAGTAATCAGTGTGGCTATCACCAAAATATGGAAATATCCAATCTTTTTCTTCATTCGTTCTTGGATACATTGACTGGTATGGCTTGAGACCTCCAGTCTCAGATGTCTTGGGATCTGCTCCTTCTGATATTTTCACGCCACCCTTTAGAGTCTTCTTGATATCAACATTTTTTAATTCATTAGATATATCGATTCCTTCTGCTACATAGTAAATTAAGCTTGATAATAAACCATTAGTATTCATCTTGAACTGTCTACAATATACTCTTGGAGTTCTTTGCTTCATCTCTTTTGTTGCAAGAGACCAATTAGCCTTATTGATGACATCATATACAGGATCTCTTGCACTTTCAGATGAAGTATCAAATGCTCCAAACGCGCTTGTACCGGTTTTGCTTGATAGTTCGTCGTATATATCTACTATACCATCTAGGAAATCTTCAGTGCCTCCTGTAATTTTTTCAAATGCTGACTCCTCTTCAGCCTTATCAGTCTTATCAGCCTTATCACCACTAAAAAAGTTGCCAATTTTATTACCAACGTGAGCAAGCCCGGCCGCTGGAGGGTTTGATAGTTTTCCCATCTCACTTAAGTTTTGTGTCCAATCGGCCATATGCTTACTTATTGTGGACCATAAAGACTGGCTTTAAAAAGTGAGCGAGTAGTTCCTACATCGCCGATTGATGATCCATGAACACTTTCTGTTTTCTGTTGTCCTCCCATCATTGAGATTGTATTGCCTGAATCACTTTGACCTCCAGATACATTCTTTAGTAGGTCTGTATGCTTTCTTAACTCATTAAGTTGTAATTTCAATAACTCATTACTATAAGTGTTAATTCTCTCTAACTGGGCAGTGATACTTGAACCGTAGGAATGATTAACATTAATATTAGATTCAGTCGCCTTTCCTGATACCAGATCTTTTAATATTTCATCATTATTGATAAACTCCGAAACCGATTTCATTGATTCAAGAGACTTATAAAGTGACCCGCTAATAAATGATGTGAATGTATCTATATGCATCATACTTGTCATCATGGCTACGCCATAAGCACTTATTGAGCTCATTGTTTCCATCATATTATACATATTCATATCCAACACCTTTGTAGTATTTCTTGGAAGTCCTGATAGGGAATCTACAAGCATACTGAATGACTCGCCAACCTTTATTATATTTCCAAGATTTGGATTATGTTTGGCAAATACGCCGAATAGTTTATCTGCTTCTTCAGCGTCAAAGTCTCCTGGCTTCCAGCCCTCAAGGGTCATAGCTCCCATTCCCTTAGCTAGATCCCATAATGAGTCACCAAGAGCTGATAATGCAGAACTATCTACATTTTGAAATTTAGTCACCGTATTGAGAAATGCTTCAAATTCTTTATTAATATTTCGTACGGCACTTGTGACAATGTCTGCTATAGCGCCAAGTGTATTCACTATAATATCACCAAGCTCTTGAAATGTTCCTAGTACTACATCTTTAATAATCGTTACAACTTCTTTAAGTGGATCAAACGCAACTTTTAATGCTGCAAATCCTACCCCTAGTAATGTTGCAACTGGTAGTAATACGGCCCCGACAGCTAATAAGGCTGTTGATAATATACCTAGAGCAACTGTACCTAAAATAATTTGCGGGAGAGATGATGCCATTGTACTAAAAATACTGATAATTGAGGATACACTATCTCGAAGAATATTGATCTTGTCTCTACTCACATTAGCATTCACAGATTCAAGGGATTTTCCGAATATCCATAAAGCTGCAGCTGCAATTCCCATTGCTAATGCACCTAACACTATAATAGGTGATAAGAGTCCAGCTGCTGCAAATACAATACCTATGATTGTAAGTGCTGCTCCAAACTTTAGAATCTCAGATATGTCTGGTAAAGCGCTTGCAGCTTTTGAAAGTAAAGTTCCAAATAACCAAAGTGATATTGAACCTGCAATCATAGCAAGTGACCCTAATGCTACTGCTATGGCCACTGCTGGTAATCCAATAATTCCGAATATTAGAGCAAATATCGCAATGGCTGCTGCTAATGTTAATATACTTTTAAAGCTAGGTAACGATTTTGTTGCAAAGTATAATACAAGAGCAAATGCTCCGAGACTAATTGCACCTGCAAGTATGGTTAGAGCACCTTCTCTAACCATACTTGCAAATTTACCTATGAGTACGAATATACCACCAAAGACTGCTGTTGCTAATAGTAATATGCCTATACCTGCAAGTGAGCTAGCATCTAATACTATAGATGCAGCATATAATGAGCCTGCTATCAAAGCGATACCCATGGCCATGGACATGATAGCACCCATACTCTTGACAGCCATGCTTGATATCTTTACCAATAGAAACATGAATATTAAAACTCCGCCAGCTATATCTATCAAGGTGGACCAATCAATATTATCTTTGAACAAGTATAGTGCACTTGCAATGAGAACAATAACAGAACCAAACGCCATAATATCTCCAAGCTTAGCCATGAGGCTACCTTTCTTGTTTCCTGTATCAGGTTTGTTGCTCTTCTGCGTTGAATTATTAAATCCTATTTTGGAATCTCTTGCCCTCTCAAAGAATACATCACAAAATATATTTGTCCAATCCTTAGTAAGTGCTTCGTTTACTCCTGCTTCTTCTTTGTCTTGTTTATTAGCAAGCTCCTCGGTGCGAGAATGTAAAGTGGATCCACCACCCTGTTTAGATGGCTTAGCTCTTTGGTTCTTTGGAGAGTTTTCCTCGATTGTCTTAATAAGGCGATCGATTTTTTCTAATAAGGTTATGATTAACTTAAAGTCCACTAATCATACTTAGATGAGTGAGTGCTAACGCTTACTAAAGAATAGAGGATCGATGCTGATATGCTTACTATCATCCAACTGTATGAATTTTTTGTCATATTCAGTCACCACATTTACATCCTCTAGAATCATATCAGTTACAGGCTGAGGTAGCTTGTTGATAGTTTCAATCACTTCAGAAGCAGATAGATCATCAAACTTAAAACTCACTTCTTCATCACCCAACTTGATATAAATTTCACTTACATACTTTGCAATCTCAATACATTGTTGTGTAAATATTTGATTCTCAATTTGCTTGTTCTTTTTAAGTTGTGTAGCCAATCTCTTATATATTTCGCGAGCTTCTCCAATTGTTGGTACTTTATATTTAACTGCAAAGTTAGCTGGCGGTCCTATTAATTCTCTACACTTGCCATCTAATGAGTTGATAGCCTTTTCAACATCACTACCAATCTTGCTGCAAGATAGGTTGAAGTTTTCTGTTATATCATATTCACTCTTATCTTCTCGATCAATATATGTACTTCCAAGCGATAGACATCTTGCTGCTATAATGAGCTTAGTTCTTTCAGTGTATGGCACATCTTTAATTTCTTTATCAAATACAGCATCTAGCAACTTCTCAATAGATTCTTCATATTTGATGCCAACTGTAGACTTATCACTTGTGAATATAAGCTTTACAATGTTTTGAATTGTCTTGGAATCAGAAACTGAACCTCCAATAGTGTTTCCATTGCTTAATTCTACTTGGAGCTTGTCTGTCTTTGCTTTGACTTTATCCAAAAAGTCTATAATATTGTTTTTACTCATAATTTAATGTTTTGGTATTTTAGGCATAGAGGGCATTTTCGTAGAACTTGATTGTTTATTATATTCTGCGTTTTGCCTCTCTATATCTTGTTGTGTAAGCTTTAGTAATGCTTGAACTTCTTGCTGTGTACTATTCATATAATGATCATTAGTACTATTAAGTCTATTAATAAACATGAACTTCTGCTCGTATATTATATCTATTTTAGTATGTATTAATGATAATGCAAATTTTAATATGGAGAGTGGAGATATATCTATATTAAGTTCATCTTTAAATTTTATTATATTGAAGCTGTTATCTTCATTTGATTTTATAAATCTCTTGAGGGAATCAACAAAACTCTGAGTCTGTATCAAATCATCTAATGTATCTACTCCTAATTCTATTGAAGATATGTTCGCTGGTGACTCAACTACAAATATAGCAGATTGCTTAAAAAGTTCTATTATATCGCTACCAACAGATAATGGATTGAGTTCAATACCTATATCAAACTCCTCAACACTCACAATAAATGTATCAAACTTCATTTCTCT